>Ga0180732_1001825_pt1 | contig 12292 bp, 8 predicted proteins | sample KR11_01MetaG_FD_148674 | JGI IMG/M metagenome (GOLD analysis project Ga0180732, IMG submission 148674) | Groundwater microbial communities from the Olkiluoto Island deep subsurface site, Finland - KR11_0.1 MetaG | ecosystem: Environmental > Aquatic > Deep subsurface > Groundwater | place...
CCCGATAAAGTAAGTAAGAAAGACCCGCGCGAATGGGAACGAAGACAGCTCAGGGACACCTATATCACATTTGGCTGCGAGAGCGGGAATCCGACTTTTCGCTACAGTCTTATTGATGCTGTGAAGGATGGCTATCTTGTGAATCCGGTTGCTGTTGATGCACGAACCGAGATCACCACACAGCTACTTTCAGATAAGGGTTACTCTATTATTATTGAAAACGCTCAGGGGATGAAAGAAGAGCAGATATATTATCATAAGGATTTTGAGAAAAAATTTCTCTCAGATGAAACTAACAAGATACTCTGCAAGACTTTCATTGAAAATGCTCTCCGCGATCCAATAAACAAGGAGATTGGCAAAACCATTGTTTTTTGTGTTAGCCAGAACCATGCCTCAAAGATAACACAGGCAATGAATGAGTTTGCAGATAAATTATTCCCTGAAAAATATAATTCAGATTTTGCTCTTCAGATAACGTCAAATGTTCAGGATGCCCAGCAATTTTCTATCAATTTTACTGATACAAGTAATAACTTATCCGGCAATTCGCGGTTTCTGGAAGGTTATAAAACGAGTAAAACAAGGGTATGCGTAACGGTTGGAATGATGACGACGGGCTATGATTGCCAGGATATTTTGAATATTTGCCTTATGCGCCCTATATTTTCACCAACGGATTTTATCCAGATAAAAGGAAGAGGTACAAGAAAATTTGATTTTTCATTTTCAATGAAAAATGGGCACGATAACGAAGTTATTAAGAAAACTAAAGAGAAATTCAAGCTTTTTGATTTCTTTGCGAATTGTGAGTACTTCGAAGAGAAATATAATTATAACGAAGTTTTAAAATTGCCTCCCAGGGGTACATATACAGAAGGCGGTGACGGCCCGGAAAGGACAAGTGAATATGAGAATCTCAGTTTAGACCCCCTGACAAGCATTGAGGAATACGCTATCGGCATGGATGGGATGAAGATAGACCGCATGTTCTTTGATAGATTTGAGACTACTGTGAGGACTAATACTTTCATAAAAGAGAATTTTGAAAAAGAAAATTTCGATGCCATTGAAGAATATATAAAAAGTAAGATCTTTGAAAAGCCGGGTGAGAATTTCAATCTTGAGAAGTTGAGAAAATCGTTGAGAATAGACCGCCGCCTGAGTTTGCGGGAGATCATAGAGAAGATATTTGGAAGGATTACTGTATTTAAGACGAAAGAGGAATTGCTTGATGAGGAAGTTGAGAAATTCATATCCATACATAAACCGCAAAGTTGGGAAGTACCACTCATAAGGAAGTTTTTAAAAGCATATATTGTGGACCATGAAGTGAAGGATATTATGGAATCAAAAGAATTCGGGCGTTTTGCGACAAATTCCCAGTTCTCGATGGAGGAGTACAGGGAAGTAAGAAAGTGGTGTGAGATGATACCTGAGTATGTGAAAGATTATGTTTCCTTAAATAAGTTCATGTAGTAGTGATATTTATGATAAAATACGATAGAACACGGATTTCGCGGATGACGCGGATGCGCACGGATTGGTTTATCATTGAAAAAGCCTTGTCTGGAGATATTAAAGGGGAGTTTGTGGAATTATGAAAACCAAACCGCAGATAAACGCAGATGAACGCAGATACCTGCTATTTGGTTTTATAGAAAGAAAAGAAAAAGTCTTTGTTTTTTCAAGTATTATAATGCAAAAAAATACTCAAGTAAATCGGAATAATAGTTCCCACTTAACTTCGCATAATTTGAGAAAAATATATCCGATGAAAGCGGTTTCCCATATTACAAATCTGCGGTTAAATTTTTCAATAAAGAACAGAGTATTTGAAAATCATCAACTGAAGGCAAAATAATGTTAGATCAGGAAACTAAACGAAAAATCGATAACGCCCGTGACATCCTCGTAGGAAAAGTTCCAGACCCGAAGTCGCAGGTCGAGCAAATAACAATCGCTCTTATCTACAAGTTCATGGACGACATGGATAAAGAATCGGTAGCGCTCGGTGGAAAAGCTGCATTTTTCAAGGGGGAATATGAGAAATACACATGGTCGCGCATTTTTGACCCGAAACTGGGGGGATTTGATCTCATAACGCTGTACAGCGAAGCCATCACGACGATGAACCATAACGAGAATATCCCGCAGCTTTTCAGGGATATTTTCAAGAACGCCTTCCTCCCATACCGCGATCCTGAAACGTTGAAAAGTTTTCTAAAAGAAATAAACGAGTTCAAATACGACCATAGCGAGAAACTGGGGGATGCTTTTGAATATCTCCTCTCTGTCCTTGGCTCGCAGGGTGACGCGGGGCAGTTCCGAACACCCAGGCATATTATTGATTTCATAGTCGAAGTGGTTGACCCGAAGAAAAATGAGACAATCCTTGACCCAGCCTGCGCTACAGCCGGATTCTTGATTTCCTCATACAAGCACATCCTCAAGCAGAATACGAAGGAGAGAAAAGGGGATTGTTTGACCATGGATGAGCGCAAAAGATTGATGAACAGCCTTGTGGGATATGACATTTCTCCTGATATGGTGAGGCTATCGCTTGTGAATATGTATCTGCACGGTTTCCAGACCCCGAAAATTTACGAATACGATACGCTCACAAGCGAGGAGAAATGGAACGAGACCTATGACGTGATTCTTGCAAATCCACCTTTTATGACTCCAAAGGGTGGTATCCGTCCGCATAAGCGCTTCTCAGTCCAGGCGAACAGGAGCGAGGTGCTTTTCGTGGATTATATTATGGAACATCTTACCATAAATGGCAGGGCGGGAGTCATTGTGCCTGAGGGAATTATATTCCAATCCGCGAATGCTTATAAGGCGCTTCGCAAATTGCTTGTGGATAACGGCTGTCTTTTCGCTGTCGTATCCTTACCCGCTGGTGTTTTCCAGCCGTATTCAGGGGTTAAGACAAGTATTTTGCTGATGGATAAAAGCCTGGCTAAAAGGGCGCAGGACATTCTTTTTGTGAAAATTGAAAACGAGGGATTTGACTTAGGAGCGCAGCGAAGGGCGATTGATAAGAATAATTTGCCAGGGGCGCTTGAGTTAGTTTTGAAGTATAAGAGGAGCTTACAGGAAGGGGAGGGGTGTGAGTTCAGTGAGGAGGAGAGCAAATTAGCTCACAGGGTTTTAAAGACGAAGATTGCTGAAAGTGGGGATTATTACTTATCGGGAGATAGATACAGAGAGGTAATGGTGAGGGAGCATAAGGGATGGGAGGTGGTGGAGCTAGGGGAAGCATTTAATAAAATTACAGATTCTATTGATCCTCAAGAAAATAATGGGGATGTTAATTATATCGGACTTGAAAATATTGAATCCGAAAATGGTAATTTAATCGGAAATATCGTAACAGAAATTTCCGAAATTAAAAGTATGAAATTAAAATTCCTTAAAAATGATATTTTATATGGGAAGCTAAGACCAAATCTAAACAAAGTTTGGTTAGCATCTTTTTCTGGAATTTGCTCAACTGATTTTATATTATTAAGAGCAAAAAATGAAACGGTAGTCCCAAGGTTTTATTCATTTATTCTACGGGATGCGAAATTTAATTCACAGGTTTTAAAAGGTGTTAAAGGTGCACAATTACCAAGAATAAGTTTTGATTATTTGTCGTCATTAAAAATCCCCCTCCCTCCTCTATCCGTCCAGCAGGAGATTGTGGCTGAGATAGAAGGCTATCAGAAAATTATAGACGGGGCGAGGCAGGTGGTGGAGAATTATAAGCCGAGGATTAAGGTGGATGAGGGGTGGGAGGTGGTGGAGTTGGGGGAGGTTGTAGAAATTAATCCAAGTAAAAGTGAATTAAAAAACATGAGTAAAGATTTAGATGTTTCTTTTTTACCAATGTCTGATTTGCAGCAGAAACAAATTAATTTTGAAATTAAAGAAAAAAGAAAATTAGGCGAAGTTATTAAAGGTTATACTTTTTTTAAAAACAATGATGTTCTTTTGGCAAAAATAACTCCCTGTTTTGAAAATGGTAAATCAGGAATTGCAAAAAATTTAATTAACAACATTGGTTTTGGCTCAACAGAATTTATTGTATTTAGACCAAGTGAAAAAGCACTTCCAGAATGGATTTATTATTTTATCTCTGATGACGCTTTTTTAAATATAGGGAAAAACAATATGACAGGTTCGGCTGGTCAACAGCGTTTATCACAAGATTTCGTTAAAAGTTTCAAAATTCCCCTTCCACCCCTTGATGTTCAAAAGGAAATCGTTGCCCGAATTGAAGAGGAGCAGAAATTGGTCGAGGCAAATAAGAAACTGATTGGGCTTTTCGATGGAAAGATAAAGGCGAAGATTGCCGAAGTGTGGGGCTAAAATATCAGAGCCGAATATAGAGACAACCGGATAAAATTTTACAAATTATGATTCTAAATAAAGAGGTTTAATGATATTGGAATTATATGCGTAATGAGGATATGAGCGAATTGGGCGAAATATTTGTCAAAATCATTTGGGAGGAAAAATAATGGAACTTTCACTTACAGAACAACTTTCATATTCAACTGTTAGAATAGAATGTGAATATATTGATGGAAATACTGGTACTGGAACTGGTTATTTTTTCCGATTTAAGAATAATAAAGAAAACAATAATTATATACCTGTAGTTATAACAAATAAACATGTTATCGAAGGTTCAAAGAAAGGTAGGCTTATTTTTACTAAAGCAAACGCACGGCATGAACCATTAGATAAAGAGCACTTTAATCTATTTTTTGAAAATTTCGAAACATTTTGGATTAAACACCCTGATCCAGATGTTGATTTATGTTCAATGCCAATTGCTCCCTTCTTAAATGAAGCAAAAACCAGAAATGAAAATTTATTTTTTATTCCGTTAGAAATGTCTTTAATTCCCTCAAATGAACAATTAATTGAGCTTTCCACATTAGAAGAAATTATTATGATTGGATATCCAAATGGAATATGGGATAGTGTAAATAATAAACCTATTTTTAGAAAAGGTGTGACTGCAACGCATCCTGCATTAGACTATAATGGGAAAAAGGAATTCATGATTGATGCCGCTTGTTTTCCAGGTTCAAGTGGTTCCCCTGTCTTTCTTCTTAATGAAGGGGGTTATATGGATAAAAAAGGAAATACAATTGTGGGAAGAAGACGCTTCTTCCTCTTAGGTACTTTATATGCAGGTCCTCAATATACTGCGAAAGGAGAAATTGAAATTATTGATGTTCCAACTTCACAAAAGCCTATTGCTTTATCAAAAATTCCAAACAATCTTGGTTTAATTATTAAATCTGAAAGAATAAAGGAATTAGAGAGTCTATTTTAATATAGCAAATTTATTAGCCTAACATGGCACAAACGTTCCGCTCCTTGTTCGCTACGTCGACCTGTGGTGCTTGCCACTCATCCTGCCATCGATAAGCAAAAGCAAAGACGCAAAAAAATCCGTGCGTATTCGCGCAATCCGCGTCATCTGTGTTCCTTTCGACTGGATGAATACTATTTCATAAACCAAAACAACCATGCCCATAACCCCAGCCCCTTCCCTATCCTGCTATCACACCTGCGGGAATGAGCGAGAAGAGGAGGACGGCGGCGCGGTATTTGATTGGTATTGAAACATAGGGAAAATAATGGCAGAGATATGCGATTCCCTGGTAACAAATCTGCGTTTATCTGCGTTCATCTGCGGTTTGTTTTCACAATAAATTATAATAATGAATATATGTCATAAAGTATGAGTCGCAAACCTATAGACAGTGGTTGCACGGGGATAGCGCGCCGCTATATTCATATAAAAATCTATATAAAAATCAGCTCCGCGCCTTTATACCTGGTATGAAAGAGTCGGCTACCAATTCATGGTTGACTCTGTGGCGAAGATTGCGATATGTTATCCCGCCCCTTTCCCGGACGGAAATCGTTGCCCGAATCGAAGAGGAGCAGAAATTGGTCGATGCGAATAAGAAGCTGATCGAGCTTTTTGATGGGAAGATAAAGGAGAAGATTGCGGGGGTGTGGGGCTAATAAATGGAAGAAATGATAAACGAAAATCCTCCCATTCGTGTCATCGGGTTTTTCGGGGTCCGAATGGTGAGAAATCGACAAGAAACTTGAGTTATCGGTGCTTGAGATGAGATCGCTGTTTGAGAGCGATGAGGTGAAGCAGAAGGGGCTTTACCTTTAAGCTAAATTAGTAATACGATAGAAATATTTATATAGCCAACTATTTAATATTTAGAACGTTCAAAACCAATAAAATTAAATCTCAAGAAAGTGGCAACAACCAATTAAGGGGATTCGACTGAATGGTGTATTATGCGAAATCAAGTTCGGATGAGAAGCGAGATGTTTAAATGAGTAGACCCTTTAAATCTGAATTAGTTCTCGAAGAGAGAATTTCAAAATCGAATTTTCGTGCGTACCATGTTGGCTTCGAAGAAAATAAATTTAGATTACAACCTTTAGTAGATGTCATTCGTCGAGTTATTCCTGAGTTTGCACTCGGATATTACGAAGGATTTTCTGTTCCTTTACCCGAAATTGTTGATAAATTACATGAAGCAGCTACAACTGTTTATACTACTGAAAAATATAAAAATCGTGGAGAATTTGGAGAACTCATATTACACTTACTCCTACGAGATTTTTGTAATACCATTCCTCTAATATCTAAGATGTACTTTAAAGATTCATTGAATGTGACACTTCATGGTTTCGATGGTGTCCACATAACTATTGAAGATGATAATAAGAAACTATGGTTAGGTGAATCTAAGCTTTATAAACATGGTAAGGTTGGGATAAAAGAACTTGCTAAAGATTTAAAAGCACATATTGATGCCGACTATCTTAGAAAAGAGTTTGAATTGATTTCAAGAAAACTCCCTGAATCTGTTCCTAAAATAGAATATTGGAGACAATTAATGAACAAACATCAGAGATTAGAAAACATTTTTAATGGAATATGTATTCCATTAGTATGCACTTATTCTAGTGACCTTTTCAAAAATCATTTTGATGAAACTCAGAAATATTTAGACGATTTTAAACAGGAATGCCACTATTTACATGATGAGTTCAAGAAAAAAAGTATTTCAACCAGTGTGGATGTCATTCTGATGCTATTGCCTGTGCCAGATAAAGATGAACTTAACAAGGAACTCGACAAAAGATTGAAATGGATGCAGAAAATTTAATACAAAAAAATTACGAAAAAGTAATTTATATTTTAAAAAAGGATAATAAATTAGACTTTGATAATAGCTTTGCAATCTTAAAAATTTGTAATGAACTACTTAATAACGAAGTATATGAGGGCAAAGGCAGAGATTTGGTTATAAGGGTTTTAGATGGATGGGATAAAATACATCCAGCTACTTACGACGCATGGAATGATTTAGTTGAAGCATCTGGTCTCCAACCCTATGTGCAGTATGAATTACTCACTGGAGCTGCATGTATTAGACATGAGTATTTTAAGTCAAAAGCATTAAAAGACATCTATTTACATGAAGAACAGATGAAATTATCTATGCTTTTAAATGCTTCGAAAAGCATAATAGTGAGCGCACCTACAAGCTTTGGAAAAAGTTTACTTATCGAGGAGGTTGTCTCAACTATGAGATACAAAAATATTGTTATTATCCAGCCTACTTTAGCTTTACTCGACGAGACGCGAAAAAAATTCCAAAAATATCGTGATATATATGATATAATAATTAGTACATCTCAACAGCCCTCACAGGATTGTAATTTATTTTTATTTACAGGTGAAAGAGTTGTGGATTATAAATATTTTCCTCAAATTGACTTTTTTGTTATTGATGAATTCTATAAAATAAGTGCGGATAGAGATGATGAAAGAGCTGAAACTCTTAATCTGGCGTTATACCGCCTCTTGAAAATGACTACTAACTTTTATATGCTTGGCCCAAATATTAAAAGCGTCTCTTCGGAATTCACTCAAAAGTATAATGCAACATGGTTCCCTACAAACTTCGCAACTGTTGCAGTTGATGTTATAACTGTTAGCAAGAAAGATTCGAATAAAAAACGAAAAGATCTAGAGAAAATAGATATAGAGAACACATTATTTGAATTATTGGAAGGTTTAAAGGAGCCTACCCTTGTATATTGCTCATCACCCGACCGAGCTAACGAGCTAGCGTTAAAATATATGGAGTTTATTTCGGATAAAATCATGATAAAGGGTAATTTTCTCGAAGATCATGAACTTATCCAATGGATAGATGAGAATATTCATAACGAATGGAATTTAAGGAATACTTTACTTTTCTCAATTAGCGTTCATCATGGATCATTACCGAGACATTTGGCAAGTACGATTGTTGATCTATTTAATAAAGGTGAAATAAAATATCTTTTTTGTACTGCAACCCTTATCGAAGGTGTGAATACTTCCACAAAAAATGTTGTTCTTTTTGATAAAAAGAAGGGGCGCAAACCAATTGATTATTTCGATTTTAAAAATATCGTTGGTAGATCTGGAAGAATGAGCCGCCATTTCATTGGTAAAGTTTTCCAATTCCATCCAGAGCCAGATAAAATTGAAGTCGATGTAGATTTTCCTGTTGTTACACAATCTAATGCAACGTTAGAGTTACTGGTGCAAATCGAATCTAAGGATCTTAAGCAATCTAGCTTAGATAAATTAAAATCTTTTGAAAATTTGAGCGAAGATGTTAAGGAGCTTTTGAAAAAAAATATAGGTGTTCCGATAGAAGGACAGTTAAATATATTAAGAATTCTTGAGATGCAGTTTGATTATTACTATCCATATATGTTTTGGTCGGGAACTCCCAATATTGATCAATTGGAAAAAGTAATTGAATTAGGTTGGAATAACTTGTTACATAAGGGAGAATCCAGGGGTGGCGCGCGTACACCAAGGCAATTAGCATATTTAACGTTAAGTAGTAGACAAAAATCTATCAAAATGATGTGTATGGATATGATAAATTCTGATTATTGGATAAAAGAAGAGCCTGACAAAAATATGCGAGTACAAAAAGTAGTAAATCAAGTCCTTCAAGTTACAAGACACTGGTTTGATTATAAGCTTCCAAAAATCCTTACTGTTATTTCTGAAATCCAATCCTTTATTTGTAAGAAAAAGGGAGTAGAGCCCGGAAATTATGCTTACTTTGCTAATCAAATCGGGAACCATTTTTTGCCCGAAAATTTGGCAATCTTATTAGAGTATGATATACCAGTATCGGCAATAAAAAAATTAGCACCATATATTAAACGTGATATAGAATATGAACAAATGCTTAAGAAATTAAGAAATATTGATTTGGTGGGTATAGGTTTACTCCCTTATGAAATTAGTAAAATTAGAAAATTATTAGATTAATACTCGCGTAAAAATGAAATAACAGAAACTAAAACCGCAAATCCGTGTGTATCCGCGCAATCCGTGTCATCCGCGTTCTATTTTGCCTTGATGAATACTATTTTATAAACCAAAACACTTATTCTCGTATACGCACACCCTCCCCTTCCTGCTATCACACCTGCGGGAAAGAAGAGGAGGGCGGCGGTGCGGTATTTTGATGGATATTGGTTGCATGGGGATATCGTGCGCCGGCATTTTTATGGTAAAATTGGATAAAAATACTCTCTGTGCCTCTGTGGCAAAAAATTCGATATGTTTTCCCCAGCCCCCTCCCCTCTCCTGCTGTCACACCTGCGGGAAGGAAGAGGAGGCAGGCGGCGCGGTATTTTGATGGATGTTGGTTGCATGGGGATAGTGTGCGCCGCAATTTTTATGGTAAAATTAGATAAAAATAATCTCTGCGTCTCCGTGTCTCTGTGGTTACAATTCGATGTCATCCCGCCCCTTCATATTCAAAAGGAAATCGTTGCCCGAATCGAAGAGGAGCAGAAATTGGTCGATGCGAATAAGAAACTGATCGAGCTTTTCGAGGAAAAGATAAAGACAAAGATTGCTGAGGTGTGGGGCTAATAAATGGAACAGAAAACATGAAAAAAATCCGTGTGTATCCGTCCGATCCGTGTAATCCGCGTTCCGTCCGTTGACCGCTGACTCTGTCGCCGATGAATTATTAACTACATCATGGTTGTTACCATCATTATCATAGTTATTATACACAAACTATAAATATGGAAAGCTATAAATAACCACCTATAGGTAAAGAGACAAACTTGTCAGGTTGTGCCGGTGCGAATGCAATGATAAAAATTGAGCGGTGCGGGCTAAAAATTGCATCTAATCCAATATTTAATTTCACGAATATGGTTATTTCATCGATATGCTGCATGATTGATTTAAGTATTTATCTTGGGAGAATAGGAGGCAAGTCTAATGATTGAGAGCGAAAGAAAAGAGATAATTAGGACTAAGATTAGGCCTAAAATTGGCATAATAAAAAGTGAGTTGGCTAAAGTCTCAGATATGGATATTAGAAAAGAAGGCGAGAAGCTGCACAGGGACCTTAGCATTATTTCAATCGAAGATTTACTCAGACCTTTTACAATTTAAATGAATGAAAAATAAAAAGCCCTCCTTCCCCGAAGTGCGCCTTTTCGGTCAGGCATTGAATGAATTGGGGCATTCTAACATTGCAGAATACTTATTTAAATATCTTAATGCTTTAAAAGCTAAAACATATGTTATTGAGACTGAATACATTGACAAAGATTACTTGATTGATTATTCCAATTTTTATGCCCGTTCTTTTGATGTTAAAGAAAAATTTACAATACGATTACATTTCTTTTCAGCATATTTTCCTAAAGAAGATATTAAACAGGTACTAATTGAATGCGATGACAAAATTTTAGAAAAATTGAATGATAGGTATCTTGGTTTCATTGTAATTAAACCAATTCCTGATTCAAATGGTAATCCAATAATTGGTCGCACCATTTTGAAAACATATCCTTTAAAGGATAATAATGAATGTCGCTTTTTTGTAACTGGGAAGCACGAAGTGTCTTTTTTTGGTATCCCTTTAAAAATTGAATCATTGCCTTTTCAAACTCAAGACGAAGCGGTAGGCGCGTGTGCTACAGCTGCATGTTGGATAGCCTCGCATCCTTTAAACAGTCTTTTTGGAATTCCAAAGTATTCTCCTTTTGAAGTTACTGAAAAGTCTGTTTTTTTCCCACTTCCAGGGCGTAATTTCCCCTCAGAAGGATTATCATTATATCAGATGAAAAATTATTTTAATTCAATTGGATTGGAAACTGAATTCATAGATGTCAGGAACATTAAAAAATATGAAGGGTATACAGATGAGGATGATATTGTAGCTGATATTGTGAAAGCCTATACAAAAATAGGGTTGCCAATTATTGCCACTCTGAGATTAGTAGGTCATCAAAAAAATCATGATTTTCATGCAGCTGTAATTAGTGGCTATCGCCATAAGCACGGCATCTTGAAAGAATTATATGTACATGATGACCGAATAGGTCCATATAGTAAGGCAATACCTGTTGGAAAATTTAACAAATGGGACAATGAATGGGTAAGAAGTGGTGAATTCTCAAATCTCTTTGTCGAGCAACTGGTTATTCCCATATATCCAAAGATAAGATTGAGTTTCGCCCGAATATATAATGTCTTTATAAATAAGCATAAGAGAGTTATGAACCGGTTGGAACCACTACTCGGGACAAAATTTACTCCTTCATTATATTTGATGGAAATAAGGCAATATAAAAAATTCATATGGGAGCATCAATGCAAAAACAAAGAGGAAATTCTCATTAAACCCTTTCCACGTTTTTTCTGGATTATTAGATATTCGTATCATGGAACACCGATGATGGATTATGTTTATGACGGAACCTCTGTTTTTGCAGAAGAATTTTGTATCATAGAATTTTTATACGATGAATGATTTTATAAATACATATACAGTCAAAAATCCATGTGTGGTTTCCGTCCGATCCGTGTAATTCGCATCCGTCCCCCGACCGCCCCCCCGTGCACACAAACAGGCGCAGGCACATCCCTTCCGGATACCTCCGGCGCGCCCGCGGCAGGCTTTCAGGGCAGACCGCGGCTACTGCACGGCGCCAGGATTTAAATAGGTATAATCTAATACAAACTATGACGATGTCTGCGTCTGTAACACAAGTTAAATCGCATATCCCACGCAATAAATTCGTGCGTGCGGTATTACAATTATAACAGAAAAGTATATACATATTGTGAATTATGTTTATACATTATGAGGTTGATATGGCTTGATAACATGGAAAAATAAGCCATTAATTCCTGACC
>Ga0180732_1001826_pt1 | contig 12291 bp, 12 predicted proteins | sample KR11_01MetaG_FD_148674 | JGI IMG/M metagenome (GOLD analysis project Ga0180732, IMG submission 148674) | Groundwater microbial communities from the Olkiluoto Island deep subsurface site, Finland - KR11_0.1 MetaG | ecosystem: Environmental > Aquatic > Deep subsurface > Groundwater | place...
TGTAAAGTCAAACAAAGTTGTATATTGTGATAAGGCAACTGCTCCAACAAGAGTTCCAAAAATACCAAACTGAGCAGCTCCACCTAGAAGTGCTGTTTTAGGGTTTGATAAAAGTGGACCAAAGTCAGTCATTGCGCCAACACCCATAAAGATAAGTATTGGGAAAAGCTGATTCGAGAGACCCATATGGTAAATAATACCTAAAAATCCTGTATCTCCTCCAATACCGGCAAGAGGAATATTCGCTAAAAGACCTCCAAAACCAATAGGTAAAAGAAGCAATGGCTCAAAACCTTTAGCAATTGCTAAGTAGAAAAGTAAAAATGTAATTAAAATCATAATTACACGTCCCCATGACTTATGGAAATCACTGATAGGCTCGCCATGAGAGTTCATCTCATCAGCGCGCGGTTCTATCAATGCACTAACACCCGTAGAAGTTAAAAAACCGTCAATCATATCCATGAATGGCTGTGCTTTATAAGTCTCTTCCATATGTGCAGAACTGCTCCCTACTTCAGGTGTCTGGATTTCATTTGCAAATAGTGAACCAAATCCTATCAATATAAAAAATGCAAAGAACTTTATTATAGTTTTTCTCATCTTGTTATCCTAACAATGCGACAACTTGACCTTCGACTACCTTGTCGTTTGTTGCAACATTTATAGATTTAACTACACCGCCTCTTGGTGCGACAATATCTATTTCCATTTTCATTGATTCTAAAATCAAAATAACATCGCCTTCATTTACACTCTGGCCCGGATTAGCAACAATTTTCCAAACACTGCCCGGTAAAAGAGCTTTAATATCTAAAGTATTTCCACCTGAAGAGACAGGAGCAGCCGTAGGAGCTACACTTTCACCATTTACTGCTGTTACTTGGATGTTTGCATCACCTTCTGCTACTTGAACACTGAACTTTTGTCCGTCTACTACTACTGTATAATTTCCACTTGCCATCTCTGAATTTCCTTCACAATCATTTTCTGTTTTCATTTCTGATATTTTACGAACATTTAACTCGCCTTTGCCTTGCAAAAACGCGATACCTTTTTCTTGACATGCAGCAGCAATAAAGATATTTTCTTCAGTAATTTCTATATTTTCTTCCTTAAGCTTGTTAATCCAGTTTGCAAGAGATTTTGTCTCATCTGCATTTGCCAAATCAAGAGCTTTTTCAGTTGTAGGTTCTAATCCTAACTTTTCTGAAGCAATTCTTACTACTTCAGGATCCGGAGCAACAGGAGTTTTACCAAAATAACCAAGAACCATTCTTCCATAACCTGGAGCAATAGCATTCCATGGACCTTGCATTACATTATTCAGTGCCTGTTGGAAATAAAACTGAGAAACAGGAGTTACAGAAGTACCGTACCCACCCTTTTCAACAACTTCCGTCATAGCAGCAATAACTTCTGGAAATCTGTCTAAGATTCCGTTATCTCTCATCATTTGCGTATTTGCAGTTAAAGCACCGCCAGGCATTGGTGAGAAAGGAATAATCGGAGAAACCATAGTAGCTTCTGGCGGCATGAAATAATCAGAGAGACAATATGCCAACTCTTTTTCATACGTTAGTATTTTATTAATCTCTAAACCACCAAGGTCATAATCCATACCTTTAGTAGCATGAAGCATCGTTAAAATATCAGGCTGACTTGTACCGCCAGAAACTGGAGCAGCTGCCATATCTATACCATCAACACCCGCTTCAAGAGCTGCCATATACGCAGCAACAGAAACACCGGCTGTCTCATGCGTATGAAGACGAAGATGCGTTCCTTCAGGAATAAGTTTTCTAGCCATTTTAATAGTTTCAAATACTTTTTGAGGATTAGAAGTTCCAGATGCATCTTTAAAACAGATACTACTGTAAGGAATGCCGCTGTCTAAAATCTCACGTAAAGTTTTTTCATAAAACTCTACGGTATGTGCACCGTGACATCCTGGAGGTAAATCCATCATTGTCACAACAACCTCGTGCTTAAGTCCGTGATGCACGATTCTCTCACCAGAATATTTTAGATTTTCAACATCATTTAATGCATCAAAATTTCTAACTGTAGTTGTCCCGTGCTTTTTAAACATTTTTGCATGCAAGTCAATCAGCTCTTTTGAACCTGTATCAAGCATAACTGTGTTAACACCGCGAGCTAAAGTCTGAAGGTTTGCATCAGGACCAACAATTTTTCTAAATTCGTCCATCATCTCAAAAGCATCTTCTCTTAAGTAGAAGTACAAAGATTGAAATCTTGCTCCTCCGCCAAACTCAAAGTGATTTATTCCGGCAGTTTTTGCAGCTTCTACAGCTGGAAAAAAATCTTTCATTAGTACGCGACCGCCGAAAACTGACTGAAAACCATCTCTAAAAGTTGTATCCATTATGTCTATAAATTTTTTAGCCATTGTAATCCTTACCCTTGTCTGTGATGAGCTATTGCTGCTGTTATTGCTGCTACTATTTTTTTGTTGTCTTTTTGAGTTTCAACATTTGATGTTACGCTTTTTTGAGGTTCCGGAAAAAATTTATGAATGATATACGACATGATGTTCATCGTTACAATCATTAATGTCAAGAACAGGAAAACAGCCCCCATTCCTAAAAACATAAACTTTACACCTTCCACTACGAGATTAGTTTCTTCCATTAAATTACCTTTATACTAATAATTTGTGCGTTTAGTATAGTACAAAGATGTTTAAAAAATAATTTCTCTCTTCATGAATCTGTTGCGCCCTTCCTCTTTTGTTACCTTTTGATTATATACTTCGCAAAATTTAATACAAAGATTTCTTTATGCAAAATATAGTAAAAACATTTAGACACATAAACACACTGGAGGGCTATTCTTACATCATTTTACTTTTCATTGCTATGCCGTTGAAATACCTCTTAGGCTTTGCGATTGCAGTAAAAATTGTTGGTATGCTTCACGGTATTTTGTTTATTGCATTACTCATACTGTTAGTTTTGGCAAGTGAAAAAGCAAAATGGGGCTTTAAGAAAAATGTGATTTTTTTCATAGCTTCACTGGTTCCATTTGCGACATTTGCTACAAGCAAGCAAATTAAAAATTATGAATAAACAAGACCCATTAAAGTTATAAAAGAAATTTTTTGATAAAATCTCATACTTTTTACATTAGGAATATATTATGATAGCAGGAATACATGAGCAGGATTTGATTGCGTATATGATTTTTGGGCTCATCTTAAACTTCGCATTTTCTATAATGTTTGGCCTTTATCTGAGTAAAAACATTGGTATGCAGGAGATGATAAGCTCAAAAGGCGACAAAGAGCAAAATATACTTATCAGCCTTAGCCTTCTCGTACCTTATGCAAAGATGTTAATCACGCTTTACCGGGTTGGTATTTTACAAATATTTTTTTTGAACAAGGGTTATTCTCACAAAGAGTTTTGGATTTACATGACCCACAAACACAACTAAAGAGAGTTTTTCAACTCTTTTAGTAATCTTCTCTCCACTACAAACGAAACTAAGAACATTATCAAGTAACTCGAAACCAGAGCAATTATGACAGAGATAACACTCTGTGAATAGAAATTATAGATAATATAAAAGACTGCAAGTAAAGAGATAATTCCCAACAAACGGATAAGAAGAGCTCTCATAAAGGCCCCGCTTGCTTTGATAAACGCAACCTGATATGAATTTATAATTAAAAAGATAAAGAAAAATGAGAGGTGTTTTATCATAAGGGAGGCATTTGCATACTCAGGCGGGAAAAGATATTCTAAAATCTGCGCTGAGAAAAGCAGCGATACAACCACGAAGACACTACTCACCACAAACGCATATCTAAGTATCCATCTTTTTAATTCTAAAACTTCTTCTATTTTTTTATCGCTGATGAGTTTTGAGAGCTCAGGCAGAACAAACCTGAAAATTGGAAAAACAAAGAGCATGACCATGTATGAAAATATAGGTTTTGTCACAACTTGAAAATCACCTAGTTCATCGATACTAAAGTAATGCATCATCAAGAAAACCACCATATATAAAAGGACAATACCAGAACCAAATTCGATGGTTGAAATGACAGAGTTTTTTATAAACTTTATTGCCTGTTCATCAAAGACAGGCTGTTGAAAAGAAACAGTGGGAAAATCTCGTTTTTTTGCGTAAAAAATATAGAAACTTACCATAAAGGAGCTCATAATTGTTGCAATAAAAAGAGGTCGAACACCATTTAAATCAAAAACATAATATGCCAAAGCAAACCAAAAAAGTATTAACAAAGGCTCTAGCACTGTTATAACATTCATAAGAGTATAAAGTCTATACATGGCTATGATATTTGAAAAATAAAGAACACCGCTAATGCTCAAAACTGTTGCAACAAGGTACCAGTAGTGTATATCTACTCCCATTTTGTGTTTTAAAAATGGTATAACAAAAGCCCATGAAATTAAAACACTCAAGAGTAAAAAGCCTCTAAAAATATTGATTATCATTGTCGCATTTTTGAGTTGAGAAAACGCAACGACCATAGAAGATCTAAACCCGACTAAAACTAAAAGAGTAAGCGTAAAGATATCAATAGCAGTAAAATAGAGAGTTAAAGTCGCTTTGTTAATGAGATGTGAAGCAAGAATTTTAAATGAAAAATTCAATCCTATTCCAATCAATGTAACGGCTATACCGCTGTAGAACGCTTTTTTCAATGCTACTCCCTATAAGATTCAATCACACAATTTTTTAAAATTGCAAGCATCAACTCTTCCGCACGAAGGATATTTATAAACGACAATAAAAAAATAAATAAGAACTTGTTCATATATGATTTTAACATGTTATAATTAACCCCATAAAATGAAGGGTAGAATATGCAGGATTTTAAATTGAAAATAGTTTTGAGCATCTTAAGTGCTATAGTGTTTTCATTTATATTTATTTTGCTTGCGTTTGTTCTGCCTTTAGACAAAGACACTGCATTTTCTTCGAAACCTAAAAATAAACTTGAAGCTGTTTCGCAATCTTTAAAATGAAATTATAATGTTTTTTTGATGTTAATTGTTGTGACGGTGTTGTAAGCGCATATAGGTTTTAGCTTAATAGCACAGGCTTGAAGTGCTTGTATACATATTTCTAGATATTCCAAATCATCTTTTTTCATTAACTCAAACAAGAGCTTTTCTGCATCTTTTATGCGTAAATTTCTTGCTACGCCAAGATTTTTATGTGCTAATTCTCTAAGTGGTAAATAATTGAGAACTGCATGTTCTTTTCTTGCAATTTTTAAGGCCAAAAGCAAATCCGCAAATATATAAACAGATTTTAAAATCTGAGCAACGTAATCTTCAACCAAATGATGAACCAACTCATCATCTAGTCCTAACTCTTCAACAGCCTCATCCGAAGAATAAACATATCCGTTTATCTCAAGCATTTTGAGTTCTTTAAGTAAGAGTTCTTTACACACTTCATCCGCACTGAGTAAGAATGACTTAATTTGCTCTTCTTTTGATTTGTTCATTTAGCTCTCATGTTTTTATTCGTTTTCGCAAGATAGCATAGTTATTCGTAAAATATATACAATAAAGCGTAAATTCTATTTTATTTTAATGAGTGCTACAAATGCACTCATTTAAAAAACTTATAAAGCTTTTGTCATAATTCTGTTAAGTCTGGCAATGAAATCAGGAGTATCGTTCAACTCTTGTCCGTCAAAAAGTTTTGCCTGGTCAAGTAAAACATGAGCTGCATCATTAATAAGATTTACATCTGAAGAATCTTTTAACTTCATTAAAAGTTCATGTTTAGGATTGATAAGTAAAATTGGAGCCGGAGCCGGAACATCGCCGCCCTGACCCATCTGTTTCATCATCTGCGCCATCATATATGAGGGATCTTCTTTGTCGATTTTTATAGCTACCGCAGAGTCTGTCAAATCTGAAGTCGTCTCAACGGCTTTTACGCTCTCACCAAGAGCATCTTTAAACTGTTTTGCCAAACCTTCGTAAGTTTTTGCAACTTCCTCTTCAGCTTTTTTCTCTTCTTCGCTCTCTTCAAATTTCGCATCGGCAACAGGAATGAGCTTATATTCTTTGTACTCATTCACCATTGGGAAAATAATGGTATCTATCTCTTCGTTAAGCACTAAAACATCCAGACCGCGAGATTTAAATCTCTCTAATGCAGGAGAATTTTTGAGCATAGACAAAGATGTTTTACCTGTAATATAGTAAATCTCTTTTTTTGCTTCATCTACATTTTTTACAAACTCTTCAATAGTAGTTTTTTCACTTGCGTTTAGCGTGTTAAATTGTAAAAGTTCTAAAATTCTTTCACGGTTAGCGAAGTCATTGTAGAGACCTTCTTTTAAAACATTGCCAAATTCAGCATAAAATTTATCATATTTTTCTTTATCATTTTTAGCTAGTTTAGCAAGCTCTGAGAGTACTTTTTTCACAGAAGCATTTTTGATTTTCGCCATGACTGCGTTTGACTGTAAAATCTCACGAGAAACATTCAACGGCAAATCTTTAGAGTCAATCACACCACGCAAGAAACGCAAGTATGTCGGCATAAGCTCTTTTTCATCATCTGTAATGAAAACACGGTTAATGTAGAGTTTAATGCCCGGTTGGTAATCCATTCTATACATATCCATAGGCGCTTTGCTTGGGATGTAAAAAAGAGTTGTATACTCTATTGCACCCTCAGCTTTGTTGTGCATCCAAGTAAGTGGTTCTTCAGAAGAGTGCGCAATTGAGCTGTAAAAATCTTTGTACTCTTCATCTTTGATTTCATTTTTTGAAATACTCCAAAGAGCATTCGCACGGTTAATTTGAACATTTTCTATATCCGTTCTGCTTGGTTCAAGCTCTTTGCCATCCTCATCTTTTTTGGCAGGAACAAATTTTTCTTTATCCATAAAAATTGCGAATGGAATGTGATTAGAATATTTTTTAATAATGCTCTCAATTCTATGACTCTCTAAAAATTCATCTTCATCATCATTTAAATGCATTACTATTGTCGTACCGTGACCATCTTGTGTTGTCGGCTCAAGTTCAAACTCACCATCACCTGTACTAGTCCACAAGAATGCCTGATCTTCACCGGCTTTTTTTGTTGTTACTTCAACTTTATGTGCAACCATAAAACAAGCGTAAAAACCGACACCGAATTGTCCAATAAGATTTGAGTCTTTTTTCTGATCACCCGTAAGATTTTGTAAAAACGCTTTTGTACCGCTTTTTGCGATAGTCCCCAAATTGTTCATCAAATCTTCTTCGTTCATACCAATACCGGTATCTCTGATAGTTAAAGTTTTTGCCTCTTTATTCGCAACGATATCAATACGAGGTGCAAACGCAACATTCTTGTATTTTTCATCTGTTAAAACAAGCATATTTAACTTATCAAGTGCATCTGAAGCGTTTGATACCAACTCGCGTAAAAAAATCTCTTTGTTTGAATAGAGTGAGTGAATCATAAGATGTAGAATTTGATTTGCTTCTGTCTGAAATTGATGTTTTGCCATATTTTAATTCCTTGTTGTAAAAATTTTTATGATTTTAACAAAAAAAGGTTAATGAATACAATACACATCAAGTTACTTTAGTCTTATTGACTAAAGTAACTTGAGTAATATACAGATTAAATATAAGTTTGCAGCTCTTTTACTGTTGTCTCATTCTCAACAATAATATTTTCTAGGCCCATCTCAAACAATGAATTTCTCTCTTTTTTTGAGTGGACTTTGACTATGATTTTGTCACCAGAAATCATGGTCATTATATTTTCACACACTAAATGAAGTTTTTTTGGATTATCTATAGCAACAATCACCTTCTTCGCTCTTTTCATATAAGAATTTTTGAGTATCTCTCTATTAGAGGCACTTCCAAAAATAACCGGTTCATTATTTTTTTGTGCAAGATGGAACTGGTCTATGTTATTTTCTACAATAATGTAAACCTCACCATCATCCTTAAGTTTTGCAACAACGCTTTGTCCAAATTCTCCATAACCTAAAACAACCAGATGCTCTTTATATGGACAACTTTTTAGACTTACTTCCAAATCTGCAAACTCATCTTTTATAAAATGATCCGATATTCTGCTGAGATTTTTTAAGATAAAAGGCGTGAGCACCATAGAAATGACAATAGTAACAATCATAACTTGTCCATAAGGTGCCTCTATAATTGAATTCACTCGGGCCAATTCTAATATTGCAAGCGCAAATTCACCTATTTGGATAAGTGAAAACGCAGTTTTTAAAGTTGTTCTTTTGTTATTTGCTTTGCTCATGCGTATAAGAAAATAAATGATGATAAATTTGATAAACATAATGGAGACTAAAAGTAATGCCACGTAATGTATATACTCAAATATCACATCAAAGTTTATTTGCATACCGACGGTAATAAAAAATATCCCTAAAAGTATGTCTCTAAAGGGAATAAGGTCGGCCTCTGCCTGATGTTTATATTTCGTTTCTGCAATAAGCATACTGGCGACAAAAGCTCCCAACGAATATGAAAAGCCTAAAACATGGGCACCATACGATGCTCCTATTGCTAAAAATAAAATCGACCCTATAAAAAGCTCATCTGATTTTGTTTTTACTATTTGATTAAAAAACGGTTCTAATAAATATTTACCTATTACATACAGAGCAATAAGTAATATCAACACTCCAATTGCAACCTCGGCAATAACACTTCGAAGAGAACTCTCTTGCGAACTTATAACACCAATGATGATAAGAATCGGAATAACTGCAATATCTTGCATGATGAGAATTCCTAAGGCATTTTTTCCATACTTTTTATTAATTTCTCCAGTTTCATTAAAAGTTTTTAAGATAATCGCCGTAGAAGACATTGCCACTGCCATCGATATAACGAGCGCCGTATATTTTTCTATGTTAAAAATATAGTAAGAGATAAACAGAACCACAAATATGGTAATAAGTATCTGCAGGCTTCCAACAACGAAAACTTCATATTTCATGTCTTTTAAATGCTGCACAGAAAATTCCAAGCCTATTGTAAACATCAAAAAAACTATTCCAAACTCAGCTATCTCTTTGAGTTCATGGTTGTTCACTGCATCATGAAGTCCAAAAACATACGATATGATGGTTCCTGTAAAAATATAACCAATGATTGTAGGCAGGCCGAATTTTTTTAAAAATATATTTGCCACAAGGGAGATAAACAGTGTTGCTACTATAATTCCTAACATAATTCTTCCTTTTTTACTTGTATCTTTATCTCTTTATATTGGGTACGATTATATACTAATCTTTTAAATTCCTGTATAATTCCATAAATTTAAAGCCAGACGAGATTATGAAAACAAACAAGCAAATCGTAACTTCATACTATGAAAACTTATGGAATAAACAAGACAAATCTTATGTAGATAAACTACTGCATGAAGATATAGTTTTTAGAGGTTCTCTCAACATTGAAACTCGTGGGAAAAAAGAGTTTTTAGACTATTTTGATACTATTATCAAAGGTATTCCAAACCTTTATCATTCGGTTGAAATCATGGTGAGCGAAGGCAGTTTTGTAACAACAAGAACGCTTTATAACGGCACACACAGTGGCGAACTTGCAGGGTTTAAACCTACCGGCAACCATATTGTCTACTATGGAGCTTCATTCTTTAAAATAAAAGATGAAAAAATTATTGACATTTGGGTTCTTGGTGACTTAAACTCTCTTTACAAGCAGCTCGTCTAACTCTCTTTTTTGGCAGCATTTTTTTAAGCTGCCTTCTCTTTATATATAGAGCCCTTTCAATACTTTTATAATACTCTCAACAGATTTTATGGAAGCTGTTTCATTTACTGTATGGTACCCAATAGTAGGTATTTGAAGTGTTGTACCCTGAATTTCTCCCTTGGTAGCGTGAATAATTCTTCCAAGTTCAGTAGTTCCAAGAGAGCCTTTCGTGCCATTTTTTAGCATTTTCTTTTTAAGATATGTGTCTTTAAAGTGATAACGAACACCCTCTTTTTTAGCGATTTTTTTAATTTTATCTTTGAGTGGTGAGCGAAAGACTGCATTTGAATCACGATGTCGTAAAACAATATCGATAGCTTTTATATCTTCAAGTTTCTCATATGGGCTTGTATCAAGAACTAGCAACTCGTTTGTCGTGATGTCAAAGCGTCTGAAATACTCCAACAAAAATCTCCAACTTTTCCCCGCCTCTTCCGATGCCGTAAAAAATGCCGTTCCTTTGTAGCCTATCTGATACATATATATAATTATGGCTACAGATATAACATTATCAAGTTGTGCAGAGATAATATCTCCCTTAATTTCAAGCTTATCCATAAACGCAATAGGAGTTGAAGGAAATAAAAAGTCAAAGCCATCTACTTTAAAAATAATGTTATTTCTTCTGTTGCAAAGAAAAGCATCTTTAATAGTTCCAATACCCAAATAAGTACCGGACCATGGCTCATAAGCCTGAACTTTTTCATCTACAAATCTTGAAGTAAAGTTGCGCAAAAGCTGTTCAGCATTTGAAGTTCCCGTTAAGTCTGCTCTGTTTTTTGTAATAAACGCAGCATACTGAAATTCATTATGTCCAGTACAGATAAGGCCGTGTCTATCCGCGTGAGATGAGAGATAACCACTCTCTGGCTCGTCTCCCTTTGCAACTAAAACCCCGTCATAATATTCAACAGTGACACCGAGTTCTTCAAGTTCGCGTTTTACAAACATAAAAAAAGGATGCTCTGCACCCACTACACTCGGAATTCTTATTAGTTGTTTTAAAGTATCGTAAAATTCTTCCATATTATTCTATTATATCCTCTTCATTTAACTCGCTAAATTCACTTAATTCTATGATATCTTCATTAAAAGATTCTAATCTATCTTCTGCGGATTCAATATTTGTTAGTTTAGCAATATGAAAAATTGCATCTCCTTCCTGAACAAGCGGAATCTCAGATTTTCCGATAATGACACCGTCAAAGGGTGCATAGACAGCATAACTTTCATCTCCCAAAGGTTCATCAATATAGGCAATTACTTCTAACTCTTTCACAACCTCTCCAAGTGCTTTAATTGTTCTAAGAATACCGCCGCCGCCGGAGCGAATCCACTTGCTGTTTCTGCTGATAATCGGCGACTTTTGCTCTTTTTTTCTGCTGATTTTCGGCAGCATATCACTCTCACGTAAAACATTTACCAAGCCGTTTACACCTATGCGTATGGAAGTTTCATCAAAACGCAACGCCTCTCCCGCTTCATAGAGAAGTATTGGAACTCCCTTTTCCTGTGCCACGGAACGAAGGGAGCCGTCTCTAAGTTCTGAGTGTAAAACAACAGGTGCTCCAAAGGCTTTTGCAAGAGAAAATGTGTACTCATTGTCTATATTTGTCCGTACCTGAGGCAAATTAGATTTATGAATAGATGCCGTATGCAGATCTATTCCAAAATCGCATTTGCTTACAACTTCATCAAAAAAAATCTTTGCAACTCTGCTTGCAAGAGAACCCGTACTGCTTCCCGGGAAACTTCTGTTTAAATCTCTTCTGTCTGGCAGATAGCGCGAAAGTGTACTGATTCCATAAATATTTACAATCGGAACCAATATAACCGTACCGCGTACTCTTTTTAAAATACTCAGCTTCTTGAATCTGCGAATAATCTCTATGCCATTGAGCTCATCCCCATGTATCGCCGCGCTTACAAATACAACCGGGCCGTTTTTTTTTCCTCTTATGACATGCAGAGGAAGCTGCATGGGTGTATTATAGAGTTTTGGCAAATCTATATACACAGTCATACTTGAGCCTTTTACTATTTTAGTATCTGCTAAAATAAATACTGAATTGGGCATTTTATGCTCCTATGCTGTCTCTTTTAACTTTTTTAGCAGCATTTCCAGGCTTAACCTCGACATTTTTTTCAATGTATTCCATGATTTTTCCGGCTATGTTAATGTTTGTAGATTTTTCAATTCCTTCAAGCCCAGGAGAAGAATTTACTTCCATAACAAGCGGACCACGGGCTGATGGAATCATATCTACGCCGCAAACGCCAAGTCCCATAGCCTTTGCAGCAGCCAAAGCAGTTGCTTTTTCTTTTCTTGAGAGTTTATGTAAAACAGCACTTCCACCCTGATGCAAGTTTGATCTGAAATCTCCCTCTGCACCTTGGCGTTTCATGGCACCGACAACTTCTCCTCCAACAATGAAAGCCCGTATATCAGCACCGCCTGCTTCTTCAATAAACTCTTGAACGAGTAAATTTACATCCATGCCGTAAAACGCAT
>Ga0180732_1001827_pt1 | contig 12283 bp, 13 predicted proteins | sample KR11_01MetaG_FD_148674 | JGI IMG/M metagenome (GOLD analysis project Ga0180732, IMG submission 148674) | Groundwater microbial communities from the Olkiluoto Island deep subsurface site, Finland - KR11_0.1 MetaG | ecosystem: Environmental > Aquatic > Deep subsurface > Groundwater | place...
TAGTAAGGATAGAAAATAATCCTAACGTGACTAAATTAATCGGAAAACTAATAATGTTGAGTATGGGCTTGAGTATCAGAAACATCAGCGCAAGAGCAATACCACCCATCAAAAAGGTTAAAAAACCACCGGTAATTTTGAGGCCGGGAATGAGCATGGGCAAAAAATATAAAGTCAAACTGTAAATAACGGCGGCTCTCGTAATCGCTTTCATGCTCCCAGCCCAGCCTTTCTTATTTTCTCAAAAATAATTGATCTAATTACTTTTCCTAATTCTATATTTATAATATTCATAAAAGCTTTTCTGATTGGACGATTTCAGGTTTATCTTTGGCGGCAAATTCTTATTTTCAGTAATATGCAAACTCAAACAATGTTTTTTGCAATGTTTTTTGTTGTTCTTTTGCGTATATCGGCTCAATACCTGCCTGCATTATGACTTCTTCGGGAATTGGTAAATTAGCTAGCGATTTTGGTTCTACTTTAACTGCACCAGAGCCATATGACTTTCCAACAAGTTTTAAATTATTGATTGTTTTAGGGTTGTTTAAAATCTGCCACAATTTATTAATATACTTTTCGTCATCAGACAACGGATATACGCAGAGAAAACTTGTCAAGGGTATTACATCAGCTTGATTCATCACAAACCTTGCGTTTCTTCTACCAAGATAAGCAAAAAGAAATTTTGGAGATTCTCTTTTTTCCATTTTGTACCAAGGATTTCTTGTTGAGATAAGGGCTTTATGCTGTAAATTATTTTTTTCTCCTATTTCAATATAATCTCTTAATGATTTTGGTAAATCTTCTTTTCGTTGATTATCAAGTGATAATAATAAAGTAGGACGACCTTTTTCTTCGAGTTTTTTCAAATCATTGGCTGTAATGATATTCCCTTCCACATCTCTCGTTCTACCCAATGCCAGTTTGAAATATTTGCTTGGGATTCCTAACTCTTCAGCTTTTTGTCTCGTAATGAAAAAATAATCATTAGCACCTGACGCAATACCTCTTATTACTTTTGCAAAATCGCTTAGACGATACTTGTATTGGCTTTTTTTTGTTGGTCTTCTCGACATTCCCGTGAATAAAGCTTCTTCTGTATCTCTCTTAATTATTTCTAAATCAGAAAAATCACAATTCTTGTTTAATAAATAATTTAATAATTGATCTGACTCTTTTTTTACTCTAATCCATTCAAAAACTGACTGTCTAGGATTTTTCGAAATAAAAAATATTATAGCGTTGGTATCAATATTCGGAAAAGGCGTAGCCTCGCTTTCAAAGGTAACAACTTTTTCAATACAGTAATTATTTCCTATCCAGCTCCATAATTTTTTTGCAAATACACCTTCGCAGGTGTCCGAAGGCATTATAAAAGATAGTTTTCCGCCATTTTCTAATAAGCCCAACGATTGAATTAGAAAGTAAATATGAATTCCAGCTCTTCCATCTATATCGCAGCCTGTGTATTTGTAGCTAATTTGTTTTAATAATTTCTTTGTATCTGTTGATAAGCGATGATGTCTGATATATGGTGGGTTAGCAATAATTGCAGGAAATGTTTTCATTGGCGGTTCCTTAATAAAATCTCTCATTTCTACTACACTTTTATTGTCAAAAATTTTATGATTAAAGGCCTCTTTTATCACACCTTGATCAATGTCAGTACCATAAAATTTGATTTGTCTTTTTTTATCCAGTTCTTTCAATGCTACATAAAAAGCACCCGCCCCAACCGCAGGATCAAAAAGCTCTTTTTGTTTGCCATCAAGAAAATAAGCCACCATAACTTTAGCAATCCATGCCGGTGTCCAAAATTGACCCAAGCCTCTTAATTCTTCTCTATTTTTGTTACTCATAATTAAAGTTTGTGTAATATATTCAAACATTCCTCAGAAATTTTCAAACTACCACCATCGAATTTTACATAAGGAAGAATGTGTCCATTTTTGTCTTCTACACAAGCCGGAAGTAGTTTTGGCTCTTGAGTCGCTTTACCTAAGGGATAACCATAATGGTAGTAAAATTTATAAATTGCTTTTTGGGTTGTTGCTCCCCCTGGCGCTTGAAATATCTGAATAGTTGGCAGGGTTACCTTCTCTTCTATTAATCGCTCAGCTTCATTCAAAGAAATTCCATATGCGCGGTCATAAAAAACATGCCAAACATGAATTTGGAGTTTATTCATTTCTTCCCATTTTTTTAGCGGCTCTCTGTCTTCCTCTTTAATTATAATTGTTGGTAATACTGCATTTTTCGCCAAACCAAGTTTTCCTTCGAGACGCTTTTGAGGTCTAAGCGCTGTGTTAAAATCAGGCATTTTTTCTGCTTTCCATAAACTATTTTCACACTCGACACCAATAATAACTTTAGATAACAAGGGTTTAAGACTCTCTTCTTTAATAAAAGGTAATTCTGCCAAGCCATTATACTTTTCAATAATTTTTTCTATTTCTAGTTTGTCCTGTTTCTTAAATATCAAAAGATCAGGTCTTTTTATATCACCTAATCCCGCAGCTTCTAACCTTTCAAAATACAATTCGAAAGCCCGAACATCATCGTGAGGCGCAGTTCCGCTTGGTCCATATGGAATTGCGTAAAAATCGCTAGAGGAATTTATACCGTCCATAAGACGGTGATCACTCCATACGCCTTGAGACCATCTCATTAAAAAATCGCTTCCACGCAATCTTCTGGGATTTAATAAAAACTCAGACCACTCGATCTTTGAAAAACCCAACAAAGTATAATTGATGTTTTCGGAAGAAACGCTTAATATTTTTTCAAATGAGTGGTTTTTGTTATTCATAGCTTATATCGCCTTCCATAAGTATAGTAACAAATTTAATGAGATCAATCAAATTAAAATTACCTTAAAAATATTTTTTTCACTCTTGCGTTATGACATATCGCGCAGTATGATAATATTCAATAAAATTATGGTTACTGTGACCTGTCGGAATTGCGGAAAAGATGTGGATGTCAGCCTGGCGCTAAAACATCAAGTCAGCGAGGAGATAAAGAAGGAATTGAGCGGAAAACATAAAGAAGAACTTGAAAAATTACGGCTGGAAATTGAGAAAAAGGCCGGCGACAAAATCAGAGAAGAACTGGAATTTAAGATGAAAAATTTCCAGAATGAAAATGCTGAGGAGAAGGAAAAAAGCAAAAAACTTAACGAACAGCTTCTTGAGATGAATAAATCAATCCGTGATCTAAGAACCAAAGATGAACAGCGGGAATTGGAGATGGAAAAGAAGTTAAACGCACAGAGGGAAAAACTTCAGGAGGAAATATCAAAGACGATAAAAGAAAAATCCGATTTAGAAAAAGCAGAGCTGCAAAAACAGTTGAATGATACCAAGAAGGCTCTGGAAGAAGCGCAACGGAAAGCAGCGCAAAAATCGCAACAACTTCAAGGTGAAGTGCTGGAATTGGATTTGGAAGCCCAACTGAAAGATGCTTTTCCAACGGATGAGATAACACCTGTGCCAAAAGGCATTGAAGGAGCAGACATTTCCCAAAAAGTAAGAAATAAATTCGGGCAGAATGCGGGAATAATCTTATGGGAAACTAAGCGAGCTAAGGCATGGGGAAGGGACTGGTCGATGAAACTTCGTGAGGAAAAGAGAAAATTTGAGACATGTATAGCTATTCTTGTAAGCGATGTTCTACCTGAGAGTATTGAGAAATTCGGATATTATGAAAATATTTGGGTTACCAGTTATGAATACGCGTTACCGCTCGCGGAAGTATTACGAATTGAATTATTCGAACTTGCGGTCGCGAAATCCACGTCTGTTCATAAAGATGAAAAATTGGAGGCTCTTTTTGTGTATTTGACAAAAGATTCATTCCGAAACCGATTTGAAACGCAGGTTGAAAGTATTATATCGCTCAAAAATGATTTGGAAACAGAACAGCGTTCTACTGTACGGCTTTGGAAGAAAAGGGAGATGCAAATTAAGCGGCTTATGGGGAGCGTCGCCACAATGTTCGGGGAGCTTCAGGGAATACTCGGGCCGTCTCTACCGTCAATTCCAAGTCTTGACTCAGGCCTGCAATTGGAGGAAAAGGAACAGCAGGAATTGCTGGAGTAAATAATAGATCAAAGTGCAAATATCAAAGATTAAAGAGTATTTTTTAATTTTTAGTTTGTTTTTGATATTTGATTTTTGATCTTTGATTTTATTTCATGAGTAAACCTACTTTTGACGAGGAGAAAATCCTATGGCAACAAGGCATAAGACACATTGCGGGCGTGGATGAAGTCGGTCGTGGTTGTTTTGCAGGGCCGGTGGTCGCAGCCGCTGTTATTTTGCCAATTAATTTTAACGCAACGGATGAAATAAATGACTCAAAATTATTGAGCGCTAAAAAACGTGAGAAATTAGCTGTAATAATTAAAAAATATTGCGTTTCTTATTCAATCGCTGAAGTCCCAATTGAAACAATCAACGAAGAAGGTATCGGAAGGGCAACACAAAAAGCTTTTCATAAATCGGTTATAACACTATCCGTAAAACCTGAATATATTTTTATTGACGCATTTTATATAGATAATATAGACAAAAAAAATCAAAAACCGATAGTCAATGGTGACCGTAAAAGTATATCAATAGCCGCTGCCTCAATTATCGCAAAGGTATATAGAGATGAACTTATGCAAAAATTGCACGATAAATACCCGCAATATTATTTGTACCAAAACAAAGGATACGGAACAAAAAAGCACAGGGAGGCGATTAAAAAATACGGACTAAGCGACTTGCACCGAAAATCATTTAATTTAGCAATTTATACTTAATCCTCTGTTTCAAGTTCTGTAATATAAATGTATTGCTTGTATTCCTGATCATTCCTCAGAGTGCCTTTTATTTTGACAAAACCGTCACTGATGTCAGTTTTTGGATAAAACCCCGTGGTTATTCCTGCATCGTCAGCCAAGGTTACCCATACGCCATTTTTTTGCGTATCAACACTTACTTTCTTTAGATAATAGGTTTTTTCTATTATCTCTGAGCTGTTAGTTTTATCTACTGACTCTTCGGCGGCAGGAGACTGTATGGCTTTTTCCGTTTCGCTTTTTTTGGGTAAAAATATATTAAGCAAATGAAATTTAAAGACAGCGAAAGCAATACTTCCTATGGTAATAACAATGAGGATAAAAATAAAAATTGTACCAAAAGCACCATTCGATGGGGGTTTTATCGGAGCCTGACTGATTTTAGGTGCTGTTGGGGTTGTATTGCCAGGGGTCGACGGACTTATCTTTATAGGAATATCTGATGGTGGTACAGGAATAGTCGGCACAGAATAACCTAATGACAGGAGTGTTCGAAAATTCGAGAGCATAATATTATAATCTATCCCGTCCGACACACCGTTATCATCAAGATCCGCCGGCGCAGCATTGGCGCATTTCGAGGAACTTATTTGAATATTGTAACAATTTACTAATAAATTATAATCATTTATATCCATAATATTATCGCCATTGGGTGATGGATAAACATCTCCTGTTATCATTTTTTGGGGAGGTAAGGTAGTGAAACGCTTATCTGATAAGTCAAAGAGTTGTCCACCCGGGTCACGGGAATCTGATAATTTCATTAATTGCCGTAGGGATTGAGGAGTTTGAATACTGATCTGATAATTTCCATTCGCAATCGCTCCCAAATCAACATATTTATTAACAAAATAAGTGTAAGTTGAGCTATTCGGGTCGCTGTCATATACAGCCTGAGTTTTTATGGTATAAGCAGGTTTAACAACTTTATCGGATATATTAGCGTCAGAATTATAGAGGTGGACAGTAACATCTCTTTCTACATGCGAGGGCATTAAATTACCCCCATTTGTACCAATTCCGGGCAGAGAAAAGCTTAAATTTATAACAGGACCGGCGGCGGTAGGAACCGGAGTCGGAATTTCAGTTGCTACAGGCGGACTTACTGTTATTTCTACAGGCGTGTTAACATCCGCGGTACGGGTTGTTGAGGCATTGATAAAAAAACGAATGGAGTAAAAAATAACTACATTACAGACAAAAATAATTACCCAAATATGCATTCCATATGTAATGAGCACGCGTAAAAAAGTTCTGTGTTCTTGTTTTATTTTGAGAAACATAATAGCAAATTAATCTCCTTGCCATTCCCAATAGTCGCGAAGAAGGATATTGTAATCGATAATATCCGTCAGGCCGTCGTCGTTGAAATCAATAAGATTTTTATCTTCGCATTTTTTGTCCTGAAAACAACCCAGCGATATATTGTAGTCGGCAATATCAATTACGTTATCAGCATTAATATCGCCTTGTATAAGTGTAACCCGGGGAAGTATATTCAAAATCTTACTGTCTAAAGCCCGGAATGCAGGTTCAACTATCGCCTTCAGCATACGAGGACTTAGAATTTTAATATAATATATACCATTTTCCACCGGTCCGAAATGAACTATCCCCCGGAATAGATTTTCCCGATCATAAATTATATATCCATTTCCTTCTTTGACCAGTTTGTTATCCATGTCATAGATACTCACTGTGACATAACGCGTAAAATGTTTTGGATTGCGATTCCCGTCCTCTCCTATCCCGATTACTTTCGCACTCACAAAAAACTGCATATCCAGAGGATTGGGTGTAAAGCCGGGAACAGTTGTAGGAGTCGGGTCAAAGGTTGGCTCTGGAGTTGAGGTGGGCGTAGGGCGATTTGTGGGGAACGGGGAGGGAGAAGAATGTGCCTGAGTGGGGGTAGGCGTAATTATAATACTAGGAGTTGGAGTCATGGTAACAGTACCGCCTCCTAAATCTAATGTCCAATAATAAGAATCACTTGCCGGATCAGATGCGAGAGCAATGCCTGCTTCTTTGAATTTATCACTCAATAAATTTGCGTTTTGCGGGGGGGAATGTTTCCAAGTTTGAAAAATTATAGTACTATCCTTAACTCCGCTGTCTAAATTTTCTGCTATTGAAATTGAAGTAGAATACCCGCAGTCAGAAAGTCTTGTCTTGACATCTCTTCCCAATGAGTCTGTATGGCCAAGATATTGATTTTTTAGCATATCCCTACTCATCCATTTTGATGCATTAATTAAAGTATCCGACCATACCAGATTATTTAACCCATATTGAGTACGATGCGCGTTAATTTGATCAAGCATCTTCTGCTCCTGCGAGGAAATCTGCAGTTGATCAGAGGGAACAGCACAGTCCTTTTGATCAATTGATGCCGTGGAACTTTCGGCTTTTGCCTGTATATTGTTCGTCTGCTGTAAAGAAATTATTGAGGTTGCAAATCCAATGAGAAGAATAATCCCCATAAATACCGGCAGCCATAAAAATGATATATTTTTGTAAAAATGATTGTTACTCATTAAATAAATTCGCACTGAAATATATTGCGACTATAAAAATAGTATATCTTTTGTTCAGTTTAATCAAGAACCCTGTATGTCATATAAACCAAGCGTGAAATATTTTGAAAAGTTTGTTAAAATAGGATTGTTCATAGTTCTCTGTTCGTAGTTGATGGTTTCGCGCAGTAAAAAGGGCCTGTAGCTCAATGGTAGAGCAATTCCCTCTTAAGGAATCGGTTAGAGGTTCGAATCCTCTCAGGCTCACTCAAAACGCGTTGGCGGAGCTTTTTCAAACAACAAAGCAAAACATAGGCCAACATATAAAAAATATAATGGAAGAGGGAGAGTTATCAGAAGATTCAACTGTAAAGAAATTCTTTACAGTTCAAAAAGAGGGCGAAGGTATTTCATTATTTTCGTAAACATATGAAAAAAAAGAATAAACAAATTGTCTCAAACAATAGTTTTACGGAGTTTTTACTCTACACCACTCCAAACGGCAAGGTGAAAGTGGAAATTTTTTTGCGTGATGAAAATATTTGGCTAACTCAAGAAAAAATAGCACTTTTATTCGGCGTGCAAAGACCGGCTATTACAAAACACCTTAAAAATATCTTTGAAAGTAGGGAACTAAACGAAAATTCAGTTAGTTCCATTTTGGAACATACTGCCGATGATGGCAAAATATACAATACAAAATTTTATAACCTTGATGCGATTCTCTCTGTTGGTTATCGGGTAAATAGCGCTAAAGCGACACAATTTCGCATTTGGGCGACCGAAAGGTTAAAGGAATATATCATCAAGGGGTTCACGATGGATGATGAGCGGCTTAAAAACCCCAATAACATTTTTGGTAAAGACTATTTTGAGGAACAGCTTGCCCGAATACGAAATATACGTTCAAGTGAAAGGCGAATGTATCAGAAAGTCACGGATATTTATGCGGAGTGCAGTGCTGATTATTCTCCTGAGAGCGATATAACCAAACAATTTTTTGCCACCGTGCAAAATAAACTTCATTTCGCAATTACCGGAAAAACTGCCGCTGAAATAATACACGAAAGAGTAGATAGTGCTAAAGCGCATATGGGGCTGACTGTTTGGAAAAATTCTCCAAAGGGTAGTATTCGAGAATCCGATGTTGTTATCGCTAAAAATTATTTGAATGAAAAAGAGCTTGATCATCTAAACCGGATCGTGACTATGTACCTTGATTTTGCGGAAATGCAGGCTAAGCGCGGGATAATTATGTATATGAAGGATTGGGTATCCAAACTTGATGCATTTTTGAAATTTAACGAGCGGCAAATACTGTGCGATGCCGGAAAAATTAGTCACGAAGTCTCGGAGGCGTTGGCGCTTGAAGAGTATGTAAAATATCGTAAAGAGCAGGATAAAAATTATATTTCCGATTTTGACCGCGAAGTGAAAAAGCTTTTGAAAAAAGCGAAGAAATAGTAACTGCTCACTGGGGGTCATTACAAGCGAGTAATCTAAGGCTAACGAGTGCCGTAATTTAGTTGTTGATAGAGATTGCTTCGTCGGCTCTAGCCTCCTCGCAATGACAATTTTGATGTCCAGTGAGCAGTTACAAGAAATAAATGTCGAGATATTATGAATCCTCCGGATATTAAAGCACTGATAACTATTGTAAAGACCGGTGAGAAGCAGGAAGTCAAAAAAGGCCAGAAGGCCATATCATCCGCATGGCATAACTTTTACATCCCTCATCGCGAAGAAGGCAGAAAAGCTTTCGGAGTTTTTCTGGATGAAATCAAGAACTTTGATCAAATACAGGACACCGATCATCAGGCTTATTTTGTCAGCAGCCTGAAATGGGCTTTTTGGATATTCGGTGAAAAATATTTTGAAACCTGGGCAGAATTTCTATTAAAATGCATACAACATCCCTCAGGAAAGATCCGGCAATCAATAATTCACAATAGTGATATTCTTATTATGAGCTTGAGTGAATTTCCTAGTCCCCGCCACAGACAAACAGACCATGGGGATGAGGTTAAAACCATCCGTCAGTTAATATCTCTTCAACGGTTTGGCAGGCTGGTAATGGATGCCGAAGACTTGCTTCATCGCTATTATAAACCACAGTACAAACGATATAAGTATGTCAGCAGTATGCCTGTCGGTATCTATAAAAGCCTGCAAATTTTAATTACCCAAAAATTATTGCGCAGTGAATATTATGAAAATCTCTATAAAGAATATTTACACAATCTAAAGATGAGTAATTTAAAGCCCAATCAGCCGAATTAAAAAAAAGAAGGTTTGCATACATCTATTGACTAAATAGATACAAACTAGTATACTTTGTATACATCTTGCAGAATATAGATACAAACTATGAAAAACATACATGTAGGAACTCTAATAGAACAAAAGGACGGCTTTAAAGCATTTATCCCCGATACCTTCCCCCCCAAGGAAGGATATGATCTTGACTCCTCTATACTAAAAAAGAATGATCAGGCAACCCGCTTGCTTGGCAAACTTGATGGCATCACCAAGCTATTACCGGACGCTGACTTTTTTCTTTTAATGTATCTCCGAAAAGACGCAGCATCTTCAAGTCAAATAGAAGGCACCAGGGCGACAATGATTGATGTAATTGAAGCTGAAGCAAAATTAAATACCAATATACCAGAAGACGTTGATGATATTTTGCATTATATAAAGGCGCTAAATTATGGTATGTCCCGGGTAACACAGGATAATTTTCCCGTCTCTCTTCGATTTATCAGGGAGCTCCATAAAAGACTTATGGATAAAGCCCGGGCAACTCATTTTTTTGATCCGGGAGAATTCCGTAAAAGCCAAAATTGGATCGGCGGAACAAGGCCGGACAATGCTAGATTTGTACCTCCTCCGGTTGAAGAGATGCATAAAGCCCTTGATGAACTTGAAAAATTTATACATAAAGACGACGCAAACCTAACTTTGATTAAAGCGGCATTAATCCATGCGCAATTTGAAACAATTCATCCATTTCTTGATGGAAACGGACGAACCGGAAGAATGATTATTACGTTTTATTTGTGGAAGGAGGGTTTTATTGAAAAACCTGTTTTATTTTTATCATCATATTTTAAAAAATACCAGGAACTTTATTATGAAAGATTATTTGGATATCACAATGGAAAAGTATCGGAATGGATTGATTTTTTTCTGGATGGAGTTATTGAAATTGCAAATGAAGCAATAGACATCGTAGGGAAAATTACTATATTACGCGAACAAGACATGCAGAAAGTTCAAAGACTTGGAACTCGTGCTTCCGAAAGCGCGGCTATAATCTTGCCCAAGCTATACGCTCAGCCTATTGTTAATGTTTCTACTGTTATAAAGTGGACTAGCTATACCCGCGCCGGGGCACAGCGGGTAATTGACCGGTTTATAACAATGGATATTTTGACCCCCAGAAACCAGGATCAGAAATATGGACAATCGTATGAATATAAGAAGTATATTGATCTTTTTAAGGAGAGCAAGAAATAGTCAAAAACTTTCCACCTCGGAAGTGAAACGACTTTGCAAATAAGAGAGATTGCGAGCGTGATATAATGACTTCGACAGCATGTCTCAATATTACAACCCAAATCGCAAACGAAACCTGTACGATTCAAACTCAGCAGAGCTATTCCGCCTTAGTCGGTCGAAGATTGATCTTTTTTTGAATTGTCCCCGCTGTTTTTATCTTGATAGAAAATTAGGAGTTGCTCAACCGCCCGGATATCCTTTCTCTCTCAATTCGGCAGTTGATAAATTACTCAAAAAAGAATTTGATATCCACCGAGCGAAGGGGACGAAGCATCCGCTTATGGCGCGTTATGGTATTGACGCGATACCGCTTACCCATGAAAAAATTGACGAATGGCGGGATTCGATGAGACGGGGCATTACCGTACAAATTCACGGAAGTAATGTAGTCGTGACCGGAGGCATTGATGACGTTTGGATCAATCCACAAGAGGAATTTATAATTGTTGATTATAAAGCGACTTCGAAAGAAACGGAAGTTACCCTGGACGCGGACTGGCAGATCGGATACAAAAGACAGATGGAGATTTATCAATGGCTTTTCAGGCAAAATGGTTACAAAGTTTCCCCCACCGGATATTTTGTTTATTGTAATGGCGACGCGGACAAAGAAGCTTTTGATGCCAAACTTGAATTCGATATAAAAATACTTCTATACATAGGAAACAGCGACTGGGTCGAACAAACGATTTTAGATGCTATCAAATGCCTGCAATCCGATAATCTCCCCTTGTCCGGCCAAGACTGCGACTTCTGCAAATACCGCGAGGCGGTAAAGCAGTTTGAAAAATAAACCAGCTAAATAGTCAGTCAATTTATTAATGTCTTCGGCATTAGATTTTACGATATATTTATACTCACCGATCTTAACAAAAGCATCTCTTGCGATAGACATTTTTATTATCCCATACTATACTTTAAAGTATGAAGCTATGGAAACAGTTTGCGATGAGTTTTTTTGTGGCATTGATATTACCATCAATATTTTTAACAGTCTCATCTTTGCCATTTTTCATTCAATTCCGTCCAAGAGTTTATGATTGGGGCGATTTATATATTCAAATTCCTATGGGTGTTTTAATGGTTTTGACCTCTTTAGATGATTTTGATTCGCTCATCCCTATGGGCGTTTTATTCCTTTTTAATTGGTTAATAGCCATTATGGTTATTTTTCTCTTCACTTATCTTCGGAGAAAATGGAAGGCAAAGCGGGTAGTTTGAATGTCTTTCCTGAAACATGCAATGCTGCTTGGGAAAAAAACCAGGCTTTGCCGTATCGCAAAACAGCGAGCGTTGGTTTATTCACTGAGACAGCTTCTTCTGCTCGCTTCAAGTCCTTCTCTGCTTGGGCTATCAG
>Ga0180732_1001828_pt1 | contig 12276 bp, 8 predicted proteins | sample KR11_01MetaG_FD_148674 | JGI IMG/M metagenome (GOLD analysis project Ga0180732, IMG submission 148674) | Groundwater microbial communities from the Olkiluoto Island deep subsurface site, Finland - KR11_0.1 MetaG | ecosystem: Environmental > Aquatic > Deep subsurface > Groundwater | place...
GCACCGGCGGCGGCGCAGAACGCGCAAATAATCGTGATAGAGGAATAGATGACCAATACCGAATTTGACAGCCTCATTGGGACGGTGAAAATACTGGACTGGGGCGGAGGAAGGTAAAATGAAAAGACTAATTGTAGTAATTGTAACGACCATATTGCTGCTGTCGGCAAAATGGTCTGCCGCGCAATTGATCCCGTTTGTATTGGAAAAGGGCGATAGCCTGGTCTCTAATACGCCGGATACCATTCCCGCTTTTGCCCTATACAAAAATGCCGACTTTGACAGTCGGCGTTCAATTCATCCTACCCTGTTTCTCGATTTTGATGAAATAGGCTCGAATACCACGCATTATACCCCGCGCATCGAAATTGCTCTATCGCCCAAGTCGCTGGCGATAGCCGATGACGGCTGGGCACTTGTGCGTTCGATAGAATACAATGATCTCTTGGGGGTTAATACAGCCAGCCAAAACGACCTGGTGTTGCCACTGTCGTTTTTGGATAATTATGCCGCCGAATACTGTCGGATCATTCTAAGCTACGTTTATGGCGGCTCAGGAGATTCGACGGCTTACTCCGCTTACTATCTCACCGAAAATGTAGGCAACTCTTATGCCCCCCAATTTAACGGTCTAAAGCATATCAGCCACAAGGAGATGTTTAATAACACCGCCAAACAAACAATCAGCGGCCTGGACAGCGTAACTACGGTTCCTATGGATTTGCGGATAGAAACTACGCCGGGCAATTATCAGCTTGCTGATCGTGGCTATCTCATGGTTTCCGGCTTGACAAAATGTGATGGAGATTCGCTGCGAAGTTATCTGTATCCTGTCAGTGATTTCGGCCTATTCGGGACGCAACGCCTGGATACGCTGAGTATGCCCCTGGCTATTGCTACAGCAGGAATTGCATCAATCAGCGTAAGCACGGTGAGCGGAATCCCGCCTTATGGCTTTTTGCGCTTTTTGGGACTAACGGCTGATGCCCCCGATACCAGCAGTTTTTACGCAGACCTCTATCTGGAGTGCGATCCCTGATGGCTGGCGTAATCCGAGAATACGTCTTTGATAATTTCTCCGGCGGCATGGCCTCAGCCGTTGATCCTTCTGATATGCCCAAGAATATGGCGCAAGAATGCCATAATGTTGATGGGGCGATCAGTCCAGGGCGGTTGCGCAAGGCTCCAGGGACGCAGATTTACGACTTTAACGGTCTGCTGTCTAATGGCAAAATGCCGCAGAACGAGAAGATCATATCTCTCCATGCCTTTGTCTATAACGAAGTCTGGGTAGGCAGCGAGAAAGTGAACCGCATGAAGGAATTGGTCATTATTCAAGTAGATGGCGTTCATGGTCTGGATTGGTATGAATTGGAGAGAACGGTCGGACAAGATAATTGGGTGCTGTCTGACATATCTCCTTATTATTGTGGGTGGGATAGTGCAGGCACGCTGATTTACAGTGCAGGCGTCTTCAAGGGCGAATACGGGGTAACGCGGGCGGGCAAGGTGCGTTGGCTGGAGCATGGTGGTATTCTTCGTGCAGCTTGTGGCGCGTTTGTCAATACTGATGTTGCTCCTTCACACCCCATGTTTAACAAATCCGATTCATTTCCGATTCAATGGCGGTATGTGAACCTTTGGCCGATAGCGGCTGACGATCCAGATGACAACCGAGGTATGTTTAAGGTCTTTGATTATACATCGGCGCAATTCGGGCAGTGCAAATATGGTGAGGCTGGGCTATGGCGGGGACGTTCTTTGCCGGATTATACGCCGCCGCTGGTGATTACTTCATTTTCGACCGGCCAGTGGGCCTTTGACACTTACAGCAATTACGGTTATCTTGAGACGGCCTATATTCTTTATGCGGTGCTGGCCGAATATGACGGGCATCAGATTGCTACCCTGAAATCAATACCCTTAGAATCAAGCCATTTTGTGCATCAGGCGGGTCAAGCAGGGTATCATAGCTGGACGACTAAGTTCAAGATCAGCATTCCCAAAACGGCAAACGTGCCGTCCTGCCCCGATCGGCTGACAGCTTTGCGTGTATATCGTGCCCCTAAACTGTTGGGATTGATTGATCCTGAAAGCCCTGGCAGCGATCAGGAAGCCATAAGTTTCAATGACTATGACATGGTGCTACGCTTAGGCATGAAGGATGGGATGGAAGGGCTGTTCGGATCAACGGGGGCTTTTTCGTGGGCTGGGGGTTATTGGACGATCAGGATTCAAGTAGCTGCTTCAATGGAATGGTATAATGCTAATCCATCTGTTACTAATTTGTGGCAGAATATGTTTGTGCGTTTCAAGATCGGCGATGATTACCGAGAATACAAGATATATGATTCATTGGGCATAGGGCATACTGGAGAATTGGGATTTTATACTGATATACGTTTTGCAGCATCCTATGAAGCTGCCTTAGATGGAACCCGTCCATTTACGATCAATGCTCGCTGGTATGAAGATGGCACGAATTACAGTATTGTCTTTGTTGATCCGAATATCGTTATGGATGAATCCCCGTCCTGGCTTGTGCCGGATATTCCACTCAGTAAAATGCCTAAGATTGAATGCAATTACAGCAAGGCTACGGTTTTTAAGGATCGCATGTTGGTCTGGGATGTGGCATACGACGATGAACTCAAACCCAAGATGTTGCGTTATTCCTATCCGATCAATAGTATTTTCGCCGGATTCGATATTCAGCCGAACTTCTTGAATGTCCCCTTTGTGTCTGCGAATCAAATTATGGGGGTGCATAATTACCTGGATTTCGCCTTAGTGTTTGGCAAGGAGAAAGCCTATAAGTATTTGATTCTTGATGATGGGATTAGCCAGCAGTTAATTGAGTTTCTGTGGGAAGGCGGCATTGAATCAATGGATTCGGTTTGCGAAATAGACGGCATAATCTATTTCCTGGGTCGTCTGGGCAGCCGCAAATCCCTCTATCGCTGGATACCCTCTTCTGGCAAATGGGAAGACCTGGGTGATAGAATCAAGCCGACGCTGGATGATTTTGAGGCGATCCCCAATATGCGCTTTGATCTGGCGGTGGGTTTGTTCATCCCGCACGAGAAGAAGTATCTGTTGAATATGCCGGTGATGTCGCAATGAGCGCAAGTTGGATCAACAGCGGGCTGGGATCGAATATCACCGCTCGCTCCAATTATCCTACACAGAAGTCGGTGGGGATATTAGGAGAAGCTGCTGGTGATTACCCGGCGGGCACGATCATTACCTGTTTTACGGATACTTTGGCTAACAGCCTGCCCAGCCGGAAGTTCTTTGTGCTGACACCAGGGGCGAATGCTTTCAACACGATCACGCCGTTCAATCCTAATAGCAGCCAGATTGACGGCAAAGTGGTGAGTTGTTCTTTTGTAATTATGGGCACAAAGATATATGCTATTACGAATGTCAATGTGCCTTCGCCGGGGACAGGCGAAATATGGCTGGGCATTTATGATCTTAGCGATGGTGCGGCGGGTGAATGGGATAGCGTCTTAGTCGCTGCGGCTAATGCGTATATGCAATTCCCCGACTTGGATTATTCTGGCAATGTTCTTTTGATGTCCTGGACAGACGCTAATACTACACCCAAAATCTATACGCGCTGGTATAGAATAGCCGAAGGTGTTCTGCAAGTCCGATTTGAAGCTAATCTTACCCATGCGGGGGTGAATGCGAAGGTTAGCGTATGGGCTGAAACGAATGGCAATTTTTATTTGCATCATGGCGGTTATGTTAATGGTCAAACAACAGGTGATTCCAGTTTGCATTATGGTTCAGGCTCTTCTAATCTCTTGCAATCTGCTGCCATTGCGCAGCCGAATATCCCCGATGCACAAATGGCAACCGGTTATAGCGGCGACTTAGGCTTTCTGGGTGTTGTAGGAACTGATTTTGTATTCAATCGGTATATCCCCAGTTCTGCGGCTATGGGGGTGCAGGAAAACATTCAAGAAGGTGTTGTCCCTAATAATTTCAACTATGGCTTGACATCACGGGGAACCAGTTACCATGTCTTTGGTGGCGTAGTGATGTGGCATTGGATCAGACCTTATAATATACCCGACTGGAATTATTTTTTTCCTTCACCGAACACAGAGCCAGGCTATCCAGGGGGACTACAGGATTATTATGGCTGTCATAATACGCCCTTGCCAGACGTTGTGAGTCCCGATTATTATGGCTTGTGCTGTGTTAAGGTAGATGGATCAAGCCCCTATTCGTTATGGTATCGGCACAGTGGCGAGCTTACCTTTCCTGTGCCGAATTACGAAGAGGGATTCATTGTCTCGGCACGATCGCTTGATGTTTCTACGCAAACCGGCGCAGTAGCACGGCGCGGGGATGTAGCTAACACGATTTTGCAGATTCAGGATTCGACTAAGTTATCAGATGACATATTGATCTATGCTTCGGATGACACGGTCTTTCAATTTGCGCCTAATCTGTATCATTATGCGTCCGCGCCTGGCGATATGCTTTGGAAGAGCGGGTATTTTGCCGATGAGGATGATGCGTTCAAGAATTGCATCGGTTTACGTTGCGTATTCACGGCTGCCTATCCTCTGGTAATTACGATATTCAACAAAGAAGGGACATTTTCTAAAGCGGTTAGTCTGGCGATTACGGATAGCGGCAAATACAAGTTCTTGCGTTTGATGGGACGCGGCTTCTACTGGAAGATCAATTATTCCTATACTGACAATCTGGATCTCAGCCGCATCATATTCTATACGGAGCAAACGCAGCATGTCCAGTAAAATCGAATACAAGGCTCCACAGCCAGGGCCGCGCGATGCCGAGCATCGGCGCGTAGCCCAAGTTACTGATGGACGTTTTGTCGGCGACGAGAAATACACCGATGAGGCTCTGGCGGCGCTGGTGCAGGCCATAGAGGGCTTGGGTGGAACAGTTACCTTGCCAGCACGTCAACAAAGCATAAGCGGGCCATTGGAGGGATAGAAGATGTCATGGTTATCAGAAGGTCTTGATTGGGTAGGTGATAGAAGCCTTAAAGACCTAAAATCAAATACAGCCCTAACAGTTGGCGCTACTGCGATGTTCGGGCCGTGGGGATTACTTGCAAACAAAGGAGTGAGAAAAACCATCTCAGGTTTTGACGCTCAAATGTGGGCAGGTATTGGTGAACTTGTCGCTGGTGGTGTATTAACCATCACTGGTGTAGGTGCAGCGGCTGGTATTCCTTTGATGATAGCTGGGGCTGGATCAATTACCAAAAGTGCTGTTGAAGGGGGCAAAAAGGATGAAGTGCAGGATTATTATGACACCGTTAAAGAACGATCAGAAGCTGGTCTGGGGGCTGATTATCAACGCTTGTTAGCTGCCGGTGAATCCAGGATTGCTCGCATGGGCGGTCAGGATCGTATCGCGGGCGCATTAGCTTCGCGGGGGGTGAGTGATTCTTCTGAGGCGAATGCGTTCCTGGCAACTTCCAACAAGACGCGCATGGAAGCCTATGCTGGGTTACAAGGACAGTTAATGGGATTAAATGAACAGGTTAAAGCCAGATCCTTAGAACAGCTTGGCCCTGCTGCGCAAGCTGTGTCCCAACAAAGACAACAAGATTTAGATGCCATTACGGGTGCAGCGGGAAACATCGGGTCGGCTTTTATGCTTTCCGGGGAACAAAAGAAACAAGATATATTGATGAAAAACATCAATGCTTATCTTGACAAAAAACTGCAAGGTATAAATGCAACTCCTTCCCCGGCTGATCCTTTTGATGCGTATTTGAATTCGCTAATTGAAGCTGGTCTAATTGAAATGCCCCAACCTAAAAAAGGTTATGATTGGGGGCCGTTGCTGGCTCCATAAGGTGGTTCTCCATGCCCTATAATACGAATCAAGGATTACAGCAACTGTCGGATTATTTTTCCGGCCAGTTGCAGCGGACGCAGGCTCGCAATGATGCGCTGATTGCTTTTACGCTGGAACTCAAGATGAACGAGGTGAAAGAGGCGGAAGCGCGGTTGATGAAAAAACAAGAGCAAGCGGATGCGGTATTGCAACAGGGCAAATTCAACGTTTTGACGGCATTAGTCAAGCAGAAGTCGGATGTGGCACTCGAAACAGCAAGACAGGTTTTTGAAACAGGCAAACAAGAAGCTGATATTAAATCGAAAGAAACTGTGGCTAAAATTGGGGCTGAATCACGAATGGATATAGCTGGTCTTAAAGCGCAGAAAGACACTAACCTGAGCAGCATTATGACGGCTATCTTTAACGCTGAAGCAGGTATCACTGAAAATGCCATCAATTTACGCAATAAACAAAAAGCCCTTTACCAGTCCTATCTTGCGCAAGGAGTTGAACCGCATAAAATAATTAAGGATATGACTATTCCACTTACACCGCAAAGTGCCCTTTTCTATCAAGCTGAAATAAATAAAATGGATTCGCTTACTACTGGTGATTTAGAACATATTAAAGCACGCGGGTTGGACTTGGCTAATATGTTGCAACAAGGTAATCTTGATGAGACTAATGTGGAGATTCCCACACCAATACCCGTTGCTGCGCCGAGTATCCCCGCCCCCGTTGATCCCATCTTGGAATATCTAAAGGGGAGTGCGAAATAATGGCTGTTAATCTAACGGAATTTCGCCAGCAGAATCCGCAATATAATCCGTTCGGAGACGAACAGCTTCTCGAAGCTCTCTGGCAGACAAAATACAAGGATTATCCTTACGATAAATTTATTGATGCGATGGAGAATGTCTTTGGTCGGCAGGGTGCGACCGCAGAGCAATTATCATCTATAAATGAACGGTTTGTCGGATCGGCTGAGGGCGTGTATTTGACCAAGCTGGGACGCGCCGAACTTGCCAACGATCTATTCGGATTGGTGGCAAAAGTCGCTCCGGTAGCAGGGCAGACCACGATTTACGATCCCAAGACTCGTGCGGCCATTAAGTTAGAGCGCGAATTTAGGTGGTATGATCCACTTATGGATTTGGCGAATTTCGCGGCAAGTGCTACGGTGGCTCCGGCAGCAATAGTAATTTATCCTGAAGGGGCTATTGAGGGCATTGGTCATGCGCTAAAGACGACAGCGCAAGCATCACCCGTTTTGCCTGATGGTCTCCCTAATCCCTTTTACAGCCCTGAAGCAAGCCATGAAGCTGCCAAGCGTCCATTTTCCACTTTTGGCATGACGGCACTGTTGGCTGTTGGTGGGGTTAGGGGCGTTAGCAAGATAACAGAAGCCAGGACAATGGCTCGCGCCCGTGAAGTCGCTGTTGAGGCATTAGCTGTTGAACGAGAACGTGCTTTGACGGAAGCCGAAATTGCTGCCGATGAAGTCAGGTTAGCGCAAGCCAACGCGGAGGCTGCCGCTGAAATGCCCATCGCTTTGTTACCCCCACCTAAATTTGTCAATCTTGAAGGTGTGGGGACATGGCGGGAAGGTGCGCCTGGATTAACATTGCCGGAAATCATTGAAGCGCAGGCGCGAGTCAAGAACGAGCCTGTTATCAGAGGGAAAGATGTCTATAACAAAGATTACTTTCCCACCCTCGCAGAAGAACCCTTTGGGCGTTTGCCTGATCAGCCCCTAAATGTCCCGCCACAGGCAACTGATCCATTCGGGACACTGCCTCCATTGGAGCGTTTAGGCGAACCCCAACAGCCTGCACCGCAGCCATTTGGATCATTGCCCAATATTAGTAGGTCTATCAAGGCGGCAAAGTGGGTAGGGAAGTCAGGGTTACCCGAAGCGGCTGAAACATCTAAGCGTATTCGGATAAAAGCAGCAGAAGAACAGGGTAAAGCGGAACTGAAAGAAGAGGCTGCTCCTACAATGCAGGTGGCAGATCATCCTAACCGGATTGCCGAACCGCCGCCAGACGTGCCTTTTGATATTGTAGAACCTAAACCCGTGCCTGTGCCGGAAGTAAAGGCGATGGATCGGATCGAAACGGGACGGCTAAGATTTCTTGATATTTTCAATGAAGATTTCGACTTAAGTGTCAGAAAGAGTGGGGAACGCGATTTTCGCAAGATTAGTGGCGCAAAAGTAGGCCGCTTGATGGCTGTGATTGAGAATCGTGAACAGCCGATAACTCAATCGGTATTGCACAAGAACGGAAATGTTACCCTGCGTGTGGGTGAAGGTGAAAACCTACGCATTTACAAGATGGAGCGGCAAGTCAAGGCGGAGGTGAAGGTAGTCAATCCCCCACCCGAAACTGTTGTCGGAAAAACCCTTCCTCCTGAACCCAAAGCAACGGCGGGGGGGGAGGTGCGGGGGGCGGTGGCGGCGAAAGAGTCGTGGGAGATGGGGCTATTGGAGTATGGCAAAAGCGAATTAAAGCGCTTAAATAGACCAGAAATAGCTGCACAGATTACGGATGCCAAGCAGGTGAGTAGTTTTTCAGCGCAACACATAGTTGATTTAAAGGCGGCGATTGCTCGTGGGGAGAATGTTCCTCAGCAGGTGCTACAAGAATATAGGGGCACTCCCTGGGCGGATAAGGCTTTGGCCGAACCCGCTCCTCAACTTACCCCTGAACCTGCGCTGAAGGCGGGGGTGGAGAACAGACCGAGATTTATTATTGATAGTAAGGGCAATGTTGCAAAAGTCTTGAATTGGAATCAGGATTTGCCGACAGTGGTTTTTGCTAAGGATGCGTATAAGGCTATTCCGGCGATTGGGCAGAGTGCTCCAAAATATGAAATGGGACAGGGTGAATGGCGTGCGGTAACGGCAGAGGACTTCTATCAAGCAGGTAAAAAGTTCAAAAAGGGAACGAAAGCTGAGCAAGTATTGAATAAGTGGCGTGATAATTTTGCCTCTGAGTTGCAGCAGGGAAAAGAGCAAAGGATTGGCCTGTGGGCAGCGGATGTAGCGAAACAGGGGCGTCGCAAAGTGTTACAGGCACGATTGGCGAGGGGAGAAGAGGTTGGGAAAAATCTGCTAAGGGAATTTGAGGGGGAGGATTGGATCAAGCCGACAGCGGGCGGGAAACCATCTTATTTCGCCGATCCCCTTACCATGAAAATCGGCGATTGGGTAGATGGTATGAAATCCACAGTGCGATGGTGGATGGATGAATTAGTCCGTGCCGGTGAGAGTGAATTCCGTAGTCCTGAAGGCAAGAAATTCGTAGATGAGTCTTTACGTTTGACCGAGATTCGCGGATCAAATAACAGTAAGTTCCAGCAGAATCTTTTTGATGATGGTATCGGCAAACTAAATAACCGTGAGGCTACTAATCTCAGCGCGGTATTAGAAGGCAGAGCAGACCCCGTTAGTGTGCGGGCGGAGCAATTTGCTCAGAAGGCCAAGAGTAGATATGCCGAAGCCTATAAGATGATTATTGACAATGGCTTCAAGATTATGGAATATACCCGCGAGACATTGAAAAATGGTAAGGTCGTCATCAAGTCTATTGAACGCGATCCGCGTGAGGTCAAGAATTATGTTACCCGATTCGTTAGGGATAATATCCTGCTTGACTTGAATAGAGACATAAACAAGGTCAATGTTATTCTAAGAGACCTCAAGGCAAAAGAGAATCTAACGGCTGAAGAATCTGCTCTGTCCTCTATCTTATCGTCTTGGATGACGCGCCGAGATCCATTCTTGAGTTCGCATTTCTACGATGCGTTAGAAATGTATAAATCCTGGGGTATGAACGAAGCGCAGGCTTATAGATTTTTTATGAAGCGGGTTCAAGAACACACATTGCGTAAGGGTGTATTTGAGCACCCGCGCACTGCTCCATTTCCGATGAGTTTCTATGAAACTGATATTCGCCTTATCATGCCAAAGTATTTCGATGCTTTAGCGAGAAGGATTGCAGAAAATCAGGTATGGGGCAAAGACGGGGAGAAGCTACATAATTCTAAGGGCACAGGGATTCTGGATATTCTGCATCAAGTGAATCCAGAAGAAGGACGCAAAGCATCTTATTTGGCCGACATCATGAATGGCACAATGGATCAAAGTATGCGTTTGCCGGAACGAGCGCAAAAGGCAGCAGACCTATTTGTAGAGTATGAAGTATATTCTAAGATTTACGCTGGCACAGCGGCGATCCCTAATGCCTTGCAATTCGGTATATCTACAATTCCACAGATGGGAATGCACCGCTTTGTCAGGGCTTTATGGAAGATTGCCAGCGATCCAGAGTTTCGCAAGTTCACGCATGAACGGTCTGGTATGTTTACGCTCTCTCGCGCCCTAAGTATATTTGGCGGACTTGATCCGCGTTATTCCAAACTACGGATCACGTTAGACAAATATATGTTGCACCATCCCTTTAACGAATTTAACCGGATGCAATCCTACTTGGCGGCGGCAACGGCAGACATTTGGATCACCGATCTTTACAAGTTCGCCAACAGCGAAGCTACTCCCAGGTTCTATAAAATTTATGCTTTACGCCAGTTGAAAAAGTTTCGTATTGATCCTAAAGCTCCCTTAACACAAGAAATCCTAAATCAGAAAGTTTTTCGTGCCGTAGTCAATACACAGTTGTTGAAGGACATTATGAAAGATCCATTACACATGAACGATCCACGCTTCCGAGTATTGGGGTTATTCCAGAGATTTAGTTATCGGCAATCCAGGTTTTTCCTGCATGAAGTTTTAGGTGAATTACGACACTACAATCTTATGCCTATTGTTCGCGCTGCCATCTTGGGATATTTGGGCGGCGAAGTTGCCGTTTATGCCAAGAATCGCACGATGGAGTTCATGGAAGGTTTAGCATCTTTGGCAACGGGTAATGGTTATGAGTTTATTGATCGGAAACGCTATGATGGCAAGATATTTGATTTCAGCAATTCTAAGATGGCAGCTTATCACGCTGTCAATAATTATGCTGCAATTGCAACGGCAGGGTTATTTACTCAAATACTGTCTACCAGTGATCCATCACGCATTATAGATGCTTCAGATGTAGTTAAAACAGCAGGCAAACAACTTGGGTTCACAGCTACTCCGGTTTTGGCAAGAGAGTTATTCACTTCTCCTACTGAAGCCTATGACAGTTTTATGCAAACTTGGCAGGCTAAGGGTATCCGTGAAGCGGTGCGACAGTTGCCGGGTGAAGTATTAGAGCGGGTAGGGACGCTGGGACGTGCGGTAGCAAAGGCCATTTCAAGTCAAGACAAAGATTTTATCTATGATCTAAAAATGGCTATTAAGATAAACGATACGGCGATGGTAGATCAAGTTTTAGCTATAGCAGAATCGCGTGGAGCCGATGTCGGCAACATTGTCGAAAAGGCCGTTTCGCAATACAAGCGAGAAATTAGTGAAGCTGCTCGCCGTGATATGCGAGCCACGCTGAACGAAGCAAAAAGGCAAGCATTAAATCCATAGAAGATGGAGCGCAAAATGAGAAAAATCATACTGGGTCTGGCCTTGCTGATGGCCGGAATAGCCTGGGGGCAAGCGACCTCGTTCCAACAGAATGTGTCGGGAGGAAGATGGTCTGCTACACTGGACAGCACAGATGGGGATACCTTTCAAGTCTTTCTGCCCACAAATCGCGGCAAAGCCTTGATGATGGGTTATTTCTGGGCGGACTCGCTGAAAGACACCACAGAGGTTGAGAGTTTGAACGTGCGGTATCGGCAAGCCGTATTTGGGGCGGGGGACACGACTGGCATCGGTGCGGGGACGGCCTATTGGCCGCACTCAGCGGCTTGGGGGTCGGCGGGAACCGTAGCACCCTGGGCATTTGCCAAGATTTACAAAGGCGTAGATCAGGGCACAGCCATCTTCGACAGTGCGGTAACGGCAACCGACCTCATCCCTAACAACCGGCGCGGGGCGGGCACGGGCGGGAAAATCCCCATCATCTTCGATATGGACGGTTACCCCTGGCGCGGGATGCAGGTCTGGATTGACTTCTTGGGTGGGCGGGACGCTCTGGGGGCTGTAAGCCGCGATAGCATCAAATACTACTTCGAGTTTGACATTGACTAAGAGGGAAAAATGAGAATCGCAATCATAATCGGCACGCTGCTCTTTGCGGGCTTGTGCATCATGCTTTGTCTGCCTCCGCCTGGATGTGGGCAAACCCTGACCGCCTATGGGGAAACGTTAGTGGATCATCCGACCAATGTGGTCTTTGTGGATGCGGGCGGCAATGGCTACCCGACGATCACGGCTGGCGTGGCGGCCTGTCCGAGCGGGGGCACTGTTTTCATCTGGCCGGGGACTTATACGGATGCGCTCGGCACCAATGCTAAATCCTTGACGTTTATCGGCGATGGTTCTTCCAG
>Ga0180732_1001829_pt1 | contig 12264 bp, 14 predicted proteins | sample KR11_01MetaG_FD_148674 | JGI IMG/M metagenome (GOLD analysis project Ga0180732, IMG submission 148674) | Groundwater microbial communities from the Olkiluoto Island deep subsurface site, Finland - KR11_0.1 MetaG | ecosystem: Environmental > Aquatic > Deep subsurface > Groundwater | place...
GGCTTTGACATGGCTGTTGCCATGCGTACGTCCATGCGCAGGATGTTGATGGAGAGCATTACGCTGAGAAGTAAAAGGAATACGCCGATGACTGCGAGTGGGACTTTTGCGGATTCGTTTCGAAAGAATGATGTTTTTGCCATACCCTTCTCCTGTGAAGGCGGCAAAAGTGGTGATGCTATTTAAATTTTTCAGTTTGAGTTTACATCTTTTCAAATTTTGCCAGATCCCCGTCAGCCCTTATACGCCCCATTCACAACCTCCCTTATCCTGTCAGCGGTCTTAGGACCCACCAATCCCACTTCCATCAACTCTTCACGCGAAGCGCTCATCACCTGCTCCACGCTCCCGAAATGCAAAAGCAGGTTCCTTGCCACTGCAGGACCGATCTCAGGAAGGGATGATATAACGTATTCCTGCTGCTCTTTAAGCGTGAGCGATGTCTTCTTCCCGTGAAGACTGATATCCTTCTTCCCATCGGTCTGTTCCCTCTTTGCGATAATTGATATCAACGCGGCGGTATCCTCTTCGTCCCTGCTGAATATGATGGGCACACCGAAATCGACGGCAATACTGGACAGGACGCCGCGTATGGAATTTGCATGTATCTGCCTCGCAGTGTACAGCCCTTCACCCTCTATTATGAGAAGCGGGCGGTCAAACGTGCGCCGAAGGTCAGAGATTTGCCCGAACAGGTCTCTTCCGTCCATGAGGGTGCTCAGGAAATCATCAACAGTCTTTCTCTCGATGCCCACGCGGTCGCTAACAACATAATCCCCGACTTCCAGAGTCCTCAACTCTATATCCATTCCCAGCTTCTCAAGCGAGCGCGCCACATTGGAGCGTATCTCTCTCTGGTCAACAAAAACTTTAATTTTGCCATTCTTAAGTTCGGGTTCAGTTTTAGAAGGGAAATCCAGTAAATTCTTTTGCGCTTCAGTTGGAGTTTTTTCCTCTGCCTTTGATTCTATTTCAAAGTTCATGTTCTTCATAGTATTCTGCATCGTCCTTTCCCTCCTGTTGCTGCTCCAGTGATAAGCCTCGTCCTTTGACCCTTTTGCCATTAGTATTACAACGCGTCCGGCATGTTTTCTTCCAGTTCTCCCTTTTCGCTGGATGCTTCGTATCTCAGATGGTATTGGCTCAAAGAACACCACGAGGTCAGTGGCAGGTATGTCCAGCCCCTCTTCAGCCACTGATGTTGCGACAAGCGTATTATATTCACCCTCCCTGAATTTATGAAGTATCTCCACCTGCTGTTTCTGCGTAAGCCCCGCATCTTTGTACTTGCTTGCTTGCCCCACAAAGCGCACAGGTTTTACACCAGGCACTTCTTTGAGTGCGCTGGTTACAAGTTCGGCTGTGTCCCTGTAGTTGGTAAAAACGATCACTCGTGAATGTGGGGCCGCAGCAACCTGTTTTTCAACAAGTTCTTTCACGATCCCCAGTTTCGGGTTATTACCGTCGCATCCAGCCAGGTGATGTACTGCCTGACGCATGTTAAGGTCATCCATAAGGCGTTTTGCAGCTTTGCTCCCGCTTTTTGACAACGCCTCGTTCTGCAGCCGTTCAAAATATTTTTCAAGCGCTGATACGCCCTGGGTTTCCGCAATTTCAATGGCATGACTGACTTTGAATATCTCTGCGAGAAGAGAGATACCCTGGTAGAGCTTCTGGTCGGGGAATGAGCGCAGCTTCGACTGGAGACGCGCCTGGAGGTCAAGCATCTCCCTCTTTGATAACCTCTTCGATGAAGGGATAAGACCAAGATCGTACAGTTTATTCAGCCTGTCAGCCAGGACTTTATCCATAAGCTGCCCGAGTGCTTTTATTTCGACCGGGATGGTCACATATCTCCAATCGATGTCCTTTTCAAAAACATACGGCCTGACGTCAGGGTCAGAATCAGTCCTTATCTCGACCGCGTGTATGTGGAGCGCGGCGCAAACCTCCTGTATCTTCGAAGGGTCGCTGCCAGGGCTTGCAGTTATTCCAAGCACCAGCGGTTCTTTGCTCTGGAGCGCGTATTTTTCCCCGATATACACATATGAGTAATCCCCTGTCGCCCTGTGCGCCTCGTCAAAGATTATGCAGGAGACATCTTCAAGGCTTACCTTTTTCGCAAGGAGGTCGTTCTCGATCACCTGGGGCGTGGATACTATGACCTTTGCTTTTTCCCACATCAATGCCCTTTTACCGGGCGGTGTGCCGCCAGTGAACAGCACAACCTCTTCAGGCGGGATGTTGAGCGTGTTCCTGAAAAATGCGGCATGCTGTTCAACAAGAGGTTTTGTTGGGGAAAGGATCATGACCTTACCTTTCGGAAGACGCGCAACCATAACAAGCAGGGCTACTACTGTCTTCCCGAGACCCGTCGGGAGCACGATAAGGGTGGATTTCTTGAGAGCTTCACCTGCCAGCGATAGCTGGTATAGCCTCTGCTCTACCGTATCCGGTTTTAAAATAGGGTGATTAATGTATTGCACATCGCTCATCGATGAATAATATCCCGTATGATTATAAATCTAATGTGTGCGGTGTGAAAGTGAACTGGAAGAAAGATTAATATATCCTTAATATGATTTAACATACAGATCAATGATACCGTACAGATCAATTACTGTACAGATCAATGATACAATATAGATCAATACTACGGAGGTGAACAAAAACATGTGCAGCGTCGGTGATGCGTTCAATATCGAAATTACAAGCCTGAATGCGAAATTCTACAAGTGCAGTGACTGCAAGAACGAGTTCAGGGGCGTTGGGAAAAAAGTAACATGCCCATCCTGCCATTCGACCAAAGTGAGCCTTATGTTTAAAGAAGAATGATACCTCTAAACTATGATGAATTGCTCATATTGCGGGGAAAGGAAGGGACGCTGGGCATGGTCAAGGCAGGAGATCACACCCAATATTTCATAGAGACCGAAAAAGAGGAGATACTTCTGGCGCTTGACCCCGAAGACGTGCTTGTAGCCTCTGGTTTCGGGACAGATGAAAAAACATTGAACGGGATAAAATGCGTGCTATACATGATACGCGAGGTGGGTTCGCCTTTCATTGTCCTTCCGAAAAACCACCCTGCATCGAAGCGGCTTAAGGTCGTGGTCTCTGCCGGAGGAAGAATACGTCTCTCGTGCAGCATAACTCCTGGGACACATCCGGAACAGGATATATTGTGCGGAACTGACGAATTCCACGGGCTAGAAGTTAAAGGGGTAAACGGTGGAGTAGAACTAAATGGTCTCACAGGCGGGAAGATCGAGCGAATTCCTTTTGTGATATGAGCCCGTGGCGTCGATTTGACAGGATTTACAGGATTAGTCACCAAAATCGTATCCTGTCCATCCTGTAAATCCTGTCTGAAAACTTTAAATCGCACAAAATTAATTTGTGGCGCTTCCGCAAAACGCGATAATTAGTTTATATTATACTCAGCTAACCTCATTGTCAATTGCTCCCATATCAGGGTCATCTATGGGCGTAAAGCCTGCCGCAGCGCCTCGATGGAAGGCGGTGCGCCCACAAAAGCGCTTTTTCCGTTCTGCGAAGCAACTTCTTTTGCCATTGTGAGCGCACGAGGACAGTGCGGACATGTGGGCGAAGTGAACACTTCAATGACGGTGGAACGTTTTGGAGCCAGAGCCCCTCGCTGCCGTTCCATCATTTCTTCCAGTTTCTTTTTCCTTATCTGTGCAAGCTCGTCATCTTCTGTCATATCTCTCGTTCCTTTAATTCGCGAGGCAATATAATCCTTTCTCCTGATGTATTTTTTCCCACCACCACGTTGAAAAAAGCTAATGTTAACAGGAGTTCAAAAGCACATTTTTGAACTTGACCTCGACGGCATTTTTGCGATATTTATGTTTAGGGTTAAGGGTACGGTTAAGGATATGGTTCTTAGATTCATAAAGGAGATGACCACCCACTATCTTAAACTCATTATAAATTATGTAAAGTTTTTCGATATCCTTTGCTGATATGCCAGCTTTAAGTAGTTTTACTCTTTCCTCTGGGGTTTCTAACATTTTCTATTTCACGCGCCACTCGTTTTTCTAACAAGCCGCCTACAGTCAACTGTCTATTTATAAATATTGCGGTTTAAATCTAGAAAAAAGTTTAAATCTATATGCACATGGAGAATATCGATATAGTATAAGGTCATATCCACAGGAGGGATACAGTTGAACGAAATAATATTCAAAACCGCAAAAATAACACGTCCTGAGGACAACCAGATAGAACAAATAAAGAGCATTTTTCCCCATATCTCGCCTGTCAGGGCAGGGGACATCGTAGCTGTCAAGATCCACCCCGGCGAATACGGCAATACCACCCACATAAGACCTGTCATCGTACGTACCGTTGTTGACCTTGTGATAAAGGCTGGAGGGATACCATTCGTTACCGACACCACCACGTTATACAGGGGGATGAAACTAAATGCTGCACAGCTTATAACTGGCGCTGCAATGAACGGCTTCACCCATGCAAGCATGAACGCGCCGTTCATCGTGGCAGATGGGCTAAGGGGAGGGGACGCAAAAGAGGTACGAATAGATGGAGAGATCTTGCGCAGCATCACAGTTGCATCCGCCATAGCGGAAGCAGACTCCATGATAGTGATATCACACGGAAAAGGACATCCTGCATCAGGCTTCGGGGGCGCTGTGAAACACCTGGGAATGGGCTGCCTTGACCGCGCCGGCAAGATCAGGGTTCACGAACCTGGAAAACCAAATATCGACCCTGAAAAATGCACTCAGTGCGGCGGTTGCGTGGAAGTTTGTCCCTGGGGCGCCATTACCCCGCCTGAGATAGATCATTCAAAATGCTGCGGAGAACTGTCATGTGCAGATGCATGCCAGCAGGAAGCCATAATTCCACCACCTGATGCAAGTGAGAAAATGCAGAAAAGGCTGGGTGAGGCGGCGATGGGGCCGATAAAGGCACTCGCTGGACGGATAGGGTATATAAACTGGGTATATGACCTCACCCCTGGATGTGACTGCTTTAATTTTTCAGGGGAGCGTTTCGTTGAGGATATCGGGATACTTGCAGGGAAAGACCCGGTAGCCCTTGATGCGGCGACAATAGACCTCATTAATGAGCGAATGAAAATTATCGGCAGTTCTATATATAATGTTTGGGGGGTTGACCCGTTGATACATATCGAATCCGCTGAAAAAACAGGATGCGGAAGCCGAAAATATAATTTGATCGGCGATCCATTGCCTCACCCAAAACTTTAATAACCACATGAGTCAAAGTATAGTTGGAGACTAGTAATAGACAATCGTAATAGACAATCGTAATAGACAATCCTGACCTTTTAAATGGTCAAGATGCATAGACCTGGAAAAACCGAACAGATGCGAGGTAAAAATATGTCAAAACTAGATAAGAGAAGTCTGGAAAGAAAGGGTGAAAAAAAACAGAAGATCCTTGAAAGTAAATTGATGGAAGAGCATCTTGTGGATTTAACAAAAGTAAGGGGAGAGGTGGAAGAACTTTATGAGGAATAAAGGGTGAAGGTAAAGGTTAAAATCCTTTCCGGCGGTGTCAAAGAGCAGACAATGGATGTCTGCGAGGATTCAACGTATGAAGAGCTGTTGCAATCTCTTCATATCAATCCTGAGATAGTTATCGTATTTCGCAGCGGTGTTCCCGTTCCCCTGGATGAGAAACTGACCTGTGATGATGTAGACATCCTGAGGGTGGTTACCGGAGGAAGTATTTCAGGAAATGATGGTAACTGGAGGAAATCGATAACTATAAATTCTTATAACGACTCCATCTTTACGGAGACGGTAACGAAGGGTACCGTTGATATAAATGAATGAAAAAATATCCGAAATCCATCAAAAACGACCAGTATTTATAAAGGGGGGGAAAAAAGAAATGCAAGAGCTTGAGAATTGGGTTATTGAAGAATTCTACGTTCCATATCAGGCATCTTAATTTTTTTTGAGGTGAGTATGGAAGTAATGGGAATATGCAGTATCTGTGGGCGTCCGGGAAAACTACATACCTGTATGCTGTGTGGAAAAACCGTTTGTTCCCAATGCATTACAGCACAAGGGGCGTGCACAATGTGCGCGCACGGCAGGCATCATTCCGCTTCAAGAACGTAGAAATATCGGGACGAGATCGAGTCGCTTATAGATTTTAGAAGGAGCGGTTTTGCCGAATCCACATCTGCAGCTATGCCGAATACCCCCAGAGGTATGGAAATTGAAGCGTGGAATGTGCCGCCTGCGACATCGCCCCAATCCCCGAAGGCTTTTTTGAGGATATTTTTCATATTAAGCTCCATATTCTTGGATTCTACGTAAACGTATATCTTTGTGGCATCTACCGCAAATACAAGGGCGGTAGATAACCCTTCAATATCCAGCATGTATTTGCATACCTTGGGGATGGTAGTTGTGTCCTTCACAAAACCAACAGTGGTAAACAAGGAAGCACCTTTAATTATTTTATTGCCAATTGCACGCGATAGATCTTCGAAAGTCTCGATCTTTGTTGAAGGATGTTCAAGGCTGTTAAGAAGCTCCTTGTCCATGGACCTGTGGATATACCAGTATGCTTCGATATCCTCAAGCGTAAATTTCGTAACCAGGGTCTTTGTCTTTTCCCTGATGGCAAACAAAAGCAGGGTTGCCAACCGCTTGTCTATTGCCACTCCAAACGTTTTTAAATAGTCTATCATTATGCTGGACGTTGTATCAGTGGTGCGTATATCCTGATATTCACATCGGATATTTTCCGTGTTACCAAGCGTATGACCGATAACTATTGTAGGAGTGATTTTTTCACCGGTCAGCTCTGTGGGCAAAAGGTCCACAAAAGCTATGTCTTTCTGGGACTTCGATATGACTGGCGTGTTCTTCACGTCGTCCCCGAGTATGTTTATAAGAGTTTTGTTCTGGATAGCGCCGGTATAATAAATTGTAGCATCCATACTGTAATGTTCTGCGATCCGCTTTAGAGCAAGAGAACCTGCAAGCGAATCTGAATCCGGGTTGTTCCTGGTATAGATTATGAGGCCCTCACCTTGCTGCGAGACAAGCTTTTTAAAAGCTCTCTTTTTCCAGAAATTCAATCTCTTGCCCATCTGGGAGTATATTTAACTTTCTTTCTGGATATATGTTTTGTCACCAGCATCTTTCACAGCGCTCATCTTTTTAAGTATCCATGCTTTTTTCCTGTAAAACCCGAGGGGGTGTGAGATCCTCTCACACAGGGTTTCTTTGCCAATACAGTTCCCGTACGTTACCATGGTCGCGCAGGACGGTGATTTATAAACCGTCCCTGTGGCCCCGTGTATGTGCATTACCTGGTATCGGGTGCGCTCCTCATCGAAATCAGGTGATACCCTGAATAATCCGATGATCCCATCTACGTTCATCCCGATATTCAGTAGAAATGATGTGAGAGCAAACCTCATTGAATGAGACAGGTTCACACCAGACTGCGCTCCTGATAGGGCATGAGCCATGCATGGGGGGAAGCAGTCAGGCATTATCTCACTGAACTCACCTATTTCGAACTCGGATTTGCGTACATCCAGAACAGCACGTATTTCCTTAACATGTTCATCAAGAGCCGCGCATATCTCTGGAGGCACATCAAGCGGCAAGCCTGATTCGATCCGCTTCCTGATCGCCTCTTCAATGATCCGAGATAATTTTTCCCTGGAGAGATGCACCCATCCATGATCCATTTTCCGGTTTATAAGTTTCCATTCATGCTCATGAATAGCGCTTGCATGACGGATGTAATCGGTAAAATGAATAACGTACTCTCGCCCATCTATCTTTGCAGCGATATCGAACTCTTCTGCAAAATCTTTAAGATCAATATCCGGAAGTTTCTTTAACGTCTCATAGGAAGATTTTGCCTCAGCCAGTGCATATCGCTTTATAAGGTAGTTATCGTTGATGCATGAGACAAGTATCCTGGCAACAGGATACGAAAGTAATTCCTTTTCAGCGCCTGTCCTGTCCGTGCACACGGATTTCTTTATCCCTTCCCCGATCGCGGAAAGAACGCGCTCTTTCCCGCGCTCCCTAACCTGTCCGAACACACGATCGAAAAACAATTCATCGAGTTTGAAATCTAAGGCTTCCACATATTTTAAAGCCCCGCTGACATAAGGAAATTGAGCAAACCCGAAAACGTCCATGTCCTATTCAGATTCTACCCTGGGAGCAAGCATGTAACTAACATCGCCGTGCCCCTCTGCGATCTTGAACCTGATCTTCAGAGGATAATCCTTTCCAACATCGATAATTACTTCCGGATTTTTTCCTGCGATCTTGCTTATATCAGTAAGATAATCAAGCGAGAACAGGGACTTAGCTTCTCCGGGTTTGAAATCTACCAACTGGTCTTTTGTCATTTCAAGCTGGACATTATCAGTATCGCCTTCGGCTTCCATGAAAAATATCTCTCCCCTGACGCCAATTGACATGTAATCACTCACCTTTTCAGCTGCTTTAACTGCTCTTTTCAGGTCCTCTCCGCGGATCACGATATGCGCAGGAAGATCAAGTGTTGGAACTTTAGGTTCTTTCCTGATAGATGATGGGTCGAGAAGTGACATTGTATACGATAGCCCGCGCATCCTTAGAACCAGTTTGTGCGCAGTTTCGTCAAGTTCAAGTTCGAGGCTGTCCCCCTTATCAGCCATTTCCATTATACTGTTCAGTTTAGTAAGATCTATACCGAGTTCGCCCTCTGTCGCTTCAAAAGATGCAAAGGCATCTGCTGCAAGGTCAAGACTGACCATGGCGACATTTGCAGGGTCGACCGCTCTGACAGATAGCCCATCAGTGTTTAGTTTGAATTTTGCTTCATCCACTAGTGTTGATACGGATTCAATAGCTTCCTTAAGTTTTTCTGCGCCAATTACTGCCTTGAACATTTTCAGCCTCCATCTTATATTATAATCCATTCTATTAATAAATTACCCTGTCATCCGATAGAATTATGGGACTATACACTGTCATCCGATATGCGATACTTTCATATCTAACTTACGCTTTAATAAATATAAAATGACCGGACGTTCAATAGATATCGCACTTACACACGCTGAAGCAGGAAGCGACATAGAAGAGATTTACGAGAATGTGTGTACGCTGACAAGTGAGCCCGAACTCAGTTTTAATTATGCGGCAACCGAAGACCTCCAGAAATGGGGATTTTCAGAAGGATGTTTCAGTTGTTTGCTTCAGGATAAAAAAGATACGATTGTTCAGGTCATTGCCACATATATGGACCGGGAAGGTGCGAACATCGCCTTTGAGGCCAATGTGGATTACCTGAAAAAAAATGGTTATGGAAATCCTGTTAAAGGTGGGAAACTTGGCGAATCTTCCATCCTGTTAAAGAAGAAACAGAGCGATGGGGTTACATATAATCTGATCTTTTTCAAAAACAATGTTCATGCCGCGCTCAGCGCTAAATATAAAAAAGATAAAGCAGATAATGTAGAACATATTTTTGAAATAGCTAATAAGATCGAAAGGAAGATCCCGGACATTATCTGAAAAAATGAAACGCACCTAGTAAACTAATTTTTACTGCTCCGGCATCCCAGTATTCCTATTGCAACGATAAACAGCACACCCTCAAAACCAGGCGTAGATTTACTTGTCTCTTCCTGAGTCTTCTGCTCCTGTCTATTAGCGGTTGTGGGTATGTTGATCGCAACATCTTTTAGGGTTACCGCGCCTGAAAGCGGGAAATTGTCCAAAGCATTTGCACCACCCTTGATATTAAATGGTGCACTTCCTTTATAACTGCCCCAGAAGTTGCCTGATTTGCCATCATCCCATGCATTCTTGCCGCTGTTATCATAAGCATGGTCCAGGTTATCGATGAAATTATTGGAATACATCTGTCCGCCACGGAATGAGTCTGCATATATCCCTATCTGGTTTTTCTGTATCTGGTTGTTATATATCTTATTATCGAGGCATGAAAAAAGCCTGATACCTTCCCTGTAATTGTATCTAATGATATTTCCGGTGATAACGTTATTATTGCTCGAAGAATCAATCGAAATACCTGCCGTATTATTCTCAAAGATAGAATTTGCTATCATATTATTATTCGCATTATACATGCTCACACCTCCATCTGCCTTGCCGCTGCCCCCATTGTTGCGGATGGTAAGCCCGCTGATAGTTACGTCGTTTGTTTCTATTCTAATGACGCTGCCTGTTTTCTGACCATCGATTATGGTTTTCTCCTTATTTTTCCCCATTATTATGACCCCGCTCTTTCTTAAAAGAACATTCTCATAATAAGTACCTTCACTGACAGAAATAACATCTCCTGTCTCTGAAGCATCCAGAGCAGACTGGATCGTGCCGTATGCTTGTCCCTGACCTACATTTAATGTTGCTGCGCCTGCTGTTCCTGCGATCATGAATAATACTAGCATGCAAAAAAAAATCTTGTTTGACATCTTAGTCCCTCACTTAATGATTAACTATTCTATAATATAAAGATTGTGAGCTAGTAAAAGCTACTGGCTCTGATTCAGCTTTACAGTAAGTATCTGGACCGGTGGATCTACTCGCATTTTTGAATAAAATAACTGGAATTTGTAAGTTCCAGTGGTAGTGAAGTTATAGTTTCGTCTCGAGTAAACTGACTGGTTGGGTATTTTCCCATCTATTTCAGCAACCGTCATCGTTTCATCATCAAGGTTATACCATTGCAACGTATCGCCGGCATCAATCGACAGACTGGGTTCACCGAATTTGTATGACATTATCCTGGTTACATAAATATTTCCAGTTGGTTCTACAGTAACCGCTACAGGCGTTGGTGTCGGTGTAGGCGTAGGCGCCGCGGTCACGGTCATTGCAGGAGATGCTGATGCAGTGACCATGGGTGTAGAAGTTGATGAAACAGTACCAGAAGATGTGTTCGCCTGGGTATTTGAACCATCCCTTGGCTTTCCTGAACGCAGTTTTAAATTCATCGATTTTGATTCCACCTGCTGTCCATTGACAGAAAGGATAATAGTGACCTCGTATATTCCTGAAAGGCTCCTGTCTCTGAGTTCCATTGGTGTGGGGAAATCATGGGTGAATGGTTTTATCATGCCGGGTTTGATCTCTTCACCATAATCATTTGAAAAGGTTACTGTTTTCTTTTCATTGCTCATTAACATAATAGCAAAATTTGCAAGGAAATCATCAAGAGATTTTGCTTTAGCCTTTATTTCGATCGTTTCACTGCTAATACTCTCAGAGCCTGTGTTACCTACTACAAGATTTGCTGTGATTTTTTCTCCAGCCCGTGCGTCATTTGGCATTAATTGAATGTCCATCATCTTCCCATTAAGGTTAAGGTTCGCACGTTCAAAAATCTGCCCTTTCATCTCGCTTGAAGTATCCCGACCAGTACAGCCTGACAGGACAACAACCAGAAGTACTATAATAATGGGAAAAAGTCTCTTCATCGAATCACAGGTATTTGTTATGGTTCACTTTACATAAAAACGTTTCTCACACCACGTCATAATTATGATAACTGAAAAACAAAAACAGCTCGTTTTCGCAGGTGTAGTAGTCCTGTTTTTTATTATGGTGGCATTGATGTCCGGTCTGCTCCAGGAAAAACCCGCATCATCATTGCAGCAAGATCTACAAACGCCAGTATCCTCCCAAATGACATGGCGATCGTGGAACAGTGGATGTCAGAGACCGGGGTAAGCCACAGGTACACCGATCTTCCCGGCAGGTAGTTATTTGACTTCTGTGTTAACAATTTTTTATCCACGACCTTCCCGTTCAGAACCAGTGATACCGTTATTGTATATTTTCCTGAAGGTCGTATCCCGCTTACTTTTTCAGGGATAGTAAATCCGATAGGTATATCGTAGCTAACACCCGGTTTCAGGTCAGTACTATACTGGTCGATATATTCTTTTTTTGCTTTGTCGCCCATAAAGGCGTAGTTATTGTTGACAGCAAGCGTCCTTATCTCAAACCCTGTGACAATTGTAGAGCCTGAGTTCACAACAACTATTTTGGCGCTGACCATGCTTCCTGCGTTATAACTCTTTGCGATATCCAGCCGCGTGATCTTGACCTCGTCCACTTCCTTTAGAACGTGGGGTCAAGGGGTAGAGAACCCTGCGCCCTTCGAGGGCGCAGATGAATCGTACCCCCTGGAACAACACTTTCACACCACTAACAGCAGTGATATATATTCTAAAAATAATGGTATGGC
>Ga0180732_1001830_pt1 | contig 12263 bp, 26 predicted proteins | sample KR11_01MetaG_FD_148674 | JGI IMG/M metagenome (GOLD analysis project Ga0180732, IMG submission 148674) | Groundwater microbial communities from the Olkiluoto Island deep subsurface site, Finland - KR11_0.1 MetaG | ecosystem: Environmental > Aquatic > Deep subsurface > Groundwater | place...
TACCTCCACTATAACAGGATGGTCATCTTTTACAACAAAGCTGATTTTTACAAAGAAAATCGGAAAAACAGTTATTGTTTATTTTCACATAGCTGGAACATCTAATAGTACAGGGGCAACTTTTACAATACCATATACAAGTATTAATTTAGGGTCGCTTTATATGGGGACTGCACTGCTTGTTGGCTATGATAATTCAGTTTTGCTTAATCCAGCGGGGCGAGCTTATATAACAGATAACAGTAACTTGGTGATAGCTGGGCCAAGTGCAGGAGGCGATTTATGGACAGCATCGGGCACTAAATTAATTGCAGGATATTTATATTTAGATATCCCATAAGATACGATATGGTTAAGCTAAGGTTAATGTTGGAGACGCTTGGAAGACTATATTTTAAATCACACATATATTTATAAAGGGTAATTCTTTAGTTATGTAATGATAACTAAACCTATTTATATTAGAATATATTATAAAACTTGGAAAGAGTTAAGAAGAAATTTTAAAGCACAGCGAGGGGAAAGTGCTGCATCTTATTTTCAAAGGTTAGCAGAGGAGTTGAAAAATGGAAACTAAAATACCAATTAAATTAATGATTGATTTAATGAAATGTGCAGAAGAAGCAGGAACTTTAGAAAAAATAGATGAAGGAGAATATATCAGAGCAAAAGGGATGTTTTCAATTAAAGGAGAGCCCATAATGGTAGGAAAGAAATAATGGAACTTAAAACTTTTAAAGAGAAATTGGATAAAATTATATTTGGACAAGGAACTAAAGTTCATATTAGATTTGGTTCTTCTTCAATGTGTGGTTATTGGAATGGATATATTATGCAGACAAAGAAACCTGTGACTTGTAAAAAGTGTCTTGAATGGATGAAAAAGCGAAATATTACAGAAGAAGATTTGGAGGAAAAGGGATAATGGAAGAAGAATGGACAGATGAAGAAATAGAATTATATCATAGAACTGGAGATGTTCCTTTAAAAAGAGGATTTGAAGAAGAATTTAATTTAAGTGAGAAAATAGAACATAGAGAAATAGCAAAAATGTTAAGAGTAAAAGATGTCAAAGAATTTATTGAGATATTAAAAAATAAATTATTTGGTGGTTCAAAAAAATTAAGTGATAATGAAATGATAGACATAATTGATAAACTCTCAGGAAAAGAATTAACAAAGGATGTGCGAAGATGAATAAATGGATATGGTTTGTCTTGGGATTTGTAACAAGCAATATAATCTGGGGGATAATAACTTTATTAAAATAATAGTCATTATGACATCAACACCCCTAAGGGTGTAAAGCAATTAAACGAGGAGAAATTGAAAAATGAAAAAAAACTTAGAAATCCAAGACTTCGATGATAAGAAAACCAAAGCTGGCAAAAGGTTTACAAGATTCAAAACCAATGACGGCTGGATGAGCTGTTTTGACAGCGATGAGATTGCGAAGTTAAAGGAATACGAGGGAAAGTTTGCAAGTGTAGAAACTAAAGAAGCTGGAGAGTTCCAGAACATTAGTAAATGCTACGGAGCTGTTGAAAGTAACCCAGTAGCCGATGGAACTTGGGGCGGAGGAGTACCTGTTGTAAAGCCCGGAGAGTTTAAGGCTGCTAAAAGCACTGCACCAGCGTCTATGTATGTGAGTTATGCAAAGGATATCTTTTGTGCTTTTGTTGCAAGAATACCTGCGGGAGAAGAATTGGCTCAGAGTCTAATCATGGAGCAGAGTATAAAGTTAGTGAAAGCAGCAAAGGAAGCATTTGAATAGAAAAATATTTAAATTATTTTATTTTTTTTATTTTAAGCAGACGAGTTGTAAGGAAACTTAGACTCGAGACTAAGAGCAGGTTGAACTCCTGCCGTCTGCAATCGGGGCAACCCCCACCTAAGACCAACGGGGGATTTATAATCATGGCAATCAAAATTGGAAGAAAGATGATAGGACAAACTGCAGCAGAGCAGCTTGGACTTGAAAGAAAAAGGTTTGCTTCGAGAATGAGACCTAAACCAGTCATAGCAGAAAGGATAAAATCAAGAGAGGAAAGAGAATTATCCAAAAAGAAGTCTGGAAATAAAAAGCAATTTATCGAGGAATTATGACAAACTTAGAGGATATTAAAGAGCAAGGCTACACTTACTTAAAAAGAGATTACTATGACAATGAAATTGAAATATATATTTCTAAGAAAGGTTTAATCTTTTATGATTCAAAAAATGATAAAATAATTTTACAGACAGATGACAGACTATAATAACATCGAAGAAGATTTAAGCATGGTAGACACTGAGTGGCTAAGATGGCTGAAGAAGTGCGTAGACGCTGAGTTTAAGAGAAGATTAAATAATGAGTTTATAGAGCTTGATGACGGCAGCCGAGCAAAGCAAACACTTCACTGAATGCACTATTTAAGATTTCCCGCTTTTGTAATTTCCAGAAAACCAAGCCAGCGAGGAAACACAGCTCCGACAGTTTGGTTTTATGAAAATTCCTAATTTAACGCAGAAAATCATAAATATTTTGCTTCGCCCTTCGTCTCCTACGATAAGCGGTCTTCACGTTAAACCCTGTTCTTTGCAGAGGGTTTAACTCTCTATTAAATTAAAATTGGAGATTATGAAAATGGTAAAAATAAGCTTGTGTAATATGAGATTAACAGGTGTTGATAAGTTGTATTATGCAAATAAGATGAAAGAGTTTGCTGGATTATTCAGCGATGATAAAATAAATAGCGTGGAATTTGGTAAGCAAGATATTAGAGGGGGTTTTAGTATAACTCTCTTAGATAAGAAGTGGTGCGTGCCAGCTCAAAAGCATTTCACAAACAAATGGGAAATGTTAGGATATATAGTGGGTTATGTCGACGCAGTAGATAAAGGGCTTAACTGGATAGGGTATTTGAAAGGGGGTGATGAAGATGGAAGAAAGCCAAAGGAGTGAAGAATTTCATGAGTGGTTAAGTGAATGTCCGTGTGCTTGGTTAAGATTAGATGAGGATGAGGATAGTACAACTTATAAATTTATAGAATAAACTTGCTTTTTATTTTTTTTGCTGCGTTATTTTGTTTGTTTCCGTTCAGGCTACCAGTCCGGAGTTAACCCGCCTCACCGGATAACTTTAAATAGTTTCGTTGCTTTTGAAGTCGAGTACTTCGGCTACGCCTTCAAAACATTATCACGTCTTTACATTGCCCTGTCCCAGCCAATCCAAATCCCAGCCAGAACGGAGCGGGATGCCTCTCCGTTCGGGGTATTTGTCAGGGGAACAGGATATGATTAATATGGGGGCTCCGCCCCCCTGGGGCTCCGCCCCCCTGACTGCTCCGCAATCTCACCCCCCGGTATGGGGCTTCCAGCCCCCTACAACCCCCGGACTGTTTCGGGACTTCCAGTCCCTCACAGGTAACTCGGGGCTTCCAGCCCCTCGTAAGGGCTCCGCCCAAATGCCTATAAATAAAGCAGTTGGGTTTTAAAACACTGAAACCTAAAACCAAACTCATTTATTTACAGATTAAATGGGGATAGACTAAACAATCCCCAGTCCCTTGCCATTCCATTGGATTGTTTAGACTATCCTTTGATTAGTAGCTCGTTCCTCCTCGCTACTAATGGGAATGTGTATCTCGTGCCCGGCACTCGATACACCGCTCAGCGCCTGAAGGCGCTTCGCTCCGCTCCGCATTAATTAAATAAAGAAAGAAAAGAAGAAGTGTGGTTTAGTGTAAGATTATATTTAATGTTTGTATTATTGTATTGTTGTAGTGGTGAGTTGATAGTTTTTATAGAGAGATAGAGAGTGTTGGGAGTGTTGGGAGTGTTGGTAGTGTTGTAATGTATATGTTCTAATGTATATATTAGAGTATATACTTATAAGCGATTTTGAATGTTTTAATGTGTTTATATGTTTAAGACCTCACGCAAAAAATTTTCTAAAAATTACATAAATCTTTTTAAACTTAAATTCTTTAATTCTAAGATAGCCCAGTGAGGTATAGCGATTTAGTTAAATTATTAGGACTATAGAGATACTGGCAGAGGTGAATACCAATTTGCCTTAACAGACAGGTTAAGAGTTAACCATATATATGGGTCGTCGGACATTCCCTAACTGTATAACTTCGTAGTCGGTAATGTGTTAGGATATGGTAAATGGACACATATGTGTCGAGAGGGTAATAAGAGCTATTTCTTAATTCCACTGGAAATATGGGTGTAGAACACATATATTTATATACTTAATATATATTAAATAAATATGGCAAAAAAAACAACAAGCCTTACAATAGATGAGGGCGTTATTGAGAGCATGAAAGAAAATAAATTAAATATGTCAGATGTTGCTGAAAGTGCATTTAAAGAAAAATTAGGTTTTGTAACTTTACAACCTAACCAAGCAAGATGCTATGAGTGCGGAATTAAATCTGAAATATTTGCATCTGGTAAAAAACCTAATGAGGGTTTAATGTGGCTATGGCCTGATTTGAAATGGATATGCCAGAAGTGCTTTAGGGAAGAATCACTTAAAATAAGAAAACATCTAATACCAACATAATGGACTACACATTAAAACAAGTCGGGGATATGATTAAAATTCTTCCAGTGCCAATGTCAGTCTGCGAAGAAGATTTACTCGAAATATACTCCCAAGAAGAAAAAAATGAAAGTACTAATTGAAATAAAAGGCGAAAATCAGTTCCAAATTCAAGATTTCTACATGCAGTTAAGAACTTACTGCAAAAATAAGGCATTAAGAGAAAAATTAAAAATTACATTAAAAAGAAAATGAATTATGACATTAATCGCCCATGGCTTAGCTTAGACCAATGGCAAAAAGAATATATTTTTGAAACAGACCCAAATGAAGACTGCTTTTTATTATGCGGGCGTCAAGTGGGAAAAACTACTGCAATGAGTATAAAAGCTGTAGAATTATGCATTAATCACTTCAAAAAAGGCGATTTAATCTTAATAAACTCAATAACAGAAAAACAGGCTTATCACATGCTGGCAAAATCCTTAGTTTACGCAAATGCGAATTTTCCAAATCAAATAATCCTAAAAGGCAAGGAAAAGCCAACAAAACACAAACTTATGTTTAAAAATGGGACAGGTATTCTGTGCCATGCAGCAGGAGAGACTGGAGAGGGGCTTAGGGGCTTCACTATCAAGAAATTAATGTCTGATGAGGGCTCTCGTATGTCTGAGGAGTATTTTATCGCTGTAAGCCCAATGATGTCAGTAATCGGGGGAAGCACAGATATCGCCTCAACTCCAGCAGGAAAAAAGCATAAAGATGGCTCATTAAAGCACTTTTATAAATGCTCTTTAAATAAAAAATTTAGAAAATTCTATGTTTCTGCTGAAGATTGTCCAAGACACACTAAAGAATTTTTAGCAGAACAAAAAGAGAGACTTTCAAAACTCGCTTATGCGCAGGAATATCTAGCTGTATTTACTGATGAATTAAGAAGAATTTATGATGATGAATTGATAAAAGAAATTTGCACACTAAAAAGAGAAGAAGTTATTAATAAAATAAACAGGAAGTTTTATATCGGGGTTGATGTGGCAGGGCTGGGTGATGATGAATGCACTTATGAGATTTTGGAGCAATTTCAAAATAAATGCCTCGAGCAGAGAGAGAATATAATTGAAAAAAGAAATCTCACTACTGACACTTCACGAAAAATCATAGATTTAAATCAATTTTATAATTTCAAAAAAATAGGCGTAGATGATGGCGGTATTGGGTTTGGAGTATTTTCTGAATTAATGAATCACGAAGAAACAAAAAGAAAAACAGAGGCTCTAAACAATGCCTCAAGAGAAACAAACAGAGACGGCACAAAATCAAAGAAATTATTAAAAGAGGAAATGTATATTAATTTACTCGCTCTAATGGAAAATAAAAGAATTAAATTATTAAACAATGATGAAGTAAAACTCTCACTTTCATCAATCCAGCACGATGACGGAAAAATCTTCGGCTCTTACTCGCATATCACAGAAGGAATAATAAGAGCTGCGTGGCTGGCAGAAAAAGACAAAAGTTTAAAACCTTACATATATTAATAAGAAAATGGCAGCAATAATTGAAAGCTATTTAACAGGAGAAGATTCAGACCTCACAGGGGATGGACTTACTAATGAAATTATAATCGGTCAAACATTTACAATAGGAAACACAGGAACAAATTTAGATTATAATTTAACAAGCATAGATGCAAAATTTAGTAAAAGAGGAACCCCCGGAGATTTAATAATAGAAATTTATGAAACAAACCCAGACGGACATCCAATAGGCACAGCAATATCTACAGGAAACAAAACAGAAGCAAGCACATCTACCACAGATACATGGTATAATATACTGATGTCATCTGTAACTTTAAAAAGAAGCACAAAATATGCTTTAGTATTTAAAGCAGTATCAGGAACATCAGGGACGCATGTATATGATTTTAGAGGAGATGGCTCAGTTTCGACATATGGAGGAGGAAGTGAGATATATTCACTTGACAGCGGAGTAACTTGGACAGCGGACACAGATGATGATTTATTATTTAGAATCCTTGGGGGAGATTACGCAGGAACTTTATGCACGTTAGCAGATGCAGTTAATAAAGCTGGAGCTTTAGCAAGTGCAGCAGGAAAAAATGAAAGTTTAGTAAGTGATTTTGTGCAACAAGCAGAAGGTTTTTTAAATTCGGCGACGAAGAAAAATTGGAATGATGCTTATGCAGCATTAAACGATGATGTTAAATATATTCTAAATCAAACAATAAGCTGTCTTGCAGCAATAGATATTATAACTTATGATATGAGCGGATATACAAGCAGGGTAGAAGCTGAAACAATGATAAATACTTATAGAGAAGAAATAAATAGAAATTTATTTTTCTTGCTCCAACAAGATAATGAAAATTTTATAGTAGGTGCATAATGTCAGACTATCCATGGTGGCAGCTTCCTCAATTCCAAAAATTTGATGCACAATTGCAGGCAGTAAGCAATATAAAACAATATGGACCACAAAAATTTGGTCCAGCTCCAAAAAAAAATCTAGTTCAAAAATACAAGACATATGGATTTATAAAAACTGCGAAGTGGTTAGCATATGATTTTTTAAGTGGGATAACTTTTGGATGGATTAAAAGCAAACCAATCTCTGCAGAAAGCCCGCCATCACTACAACAGACAAACAAACCCACAGATAACAAAACCAAAAAAATTATAAACGTTGAAGAACCAGAAGAAGATAATGATGTGGTTACAAAAGGATATTTAGAAAATGGAAAATTCACAGGCTCATTCACTACAGGAGATGCAACAACTGCAACAGTAGTTAAAGGATTAATCACAGATATAAGTTAAAATGGGAATAGATGTAAAAAACACAAGCACAAGCGAGGGCTTAGATAAAACTCTCTCAGTGCAAACTACAGCCCCGGAAGATGTGGACGGAGCAGGAATAAGAACTGAAACTTTTTGGGTAAATGAAAACTGGCCAACTTATAACACCTATTGCAAATCTCATATTGCTGTAAAAGCAGTAATGACTAAATTAGGAATGTGGTCAGTAGGAAAAGGCTATAAAGGAAGTGAAGATATTTTAAAAAAAATTGTAGGCTGGGGAAAAGACACTTTTAATTCTGTGATGAGTAATCAAGTAAGAGTAAGACACGCCAACGGAGACAGCTATGCAGAAATAATTACAGAAAATAATGAAAATATAAAAGAAGATGGAAGCAATCTAATAAATCTAAAACCATTAAATCCCAAAAGCATGGGGCATATAATAAATCCACAGGGAATGCTCGAGGGCTATAAACAAAAAATGGCTGACGGAACAGAAAAGCCATTAAGATTAAATCAAGTATTTCATTTAAGTTTAAATCGAACTGCAGACGAAATTCACGGCACAGGAGATGTTGAATGTTTAATAACATTCTTAGATAAAATAAAACAAATTGATGAAGATATGGCGGTAATGTTTCATAGATTTGTAGTGCCTTTAATTGTCTGGAAATTAAACACTGATGACCCTGCAGCAATATCGAGTTTTAAGACTTATGAAAAAAGTGCAATCAACTCAGGAAATAATTTAATAATCCCAGAAAAAGCTGTGGAGTGGAGTTTATTAGAAGCTGGGAAAGGTGTAGGTAAAATAATTAATCCAATGGAGTGGAGAAATAAATGGGTTGAAGAAGTTATTAAAGGCGGAGGAGTGCCAGCATTAATTATGGCAATCGAGGCAGGAACTACTGAGGCTTCTTCTAAAATGGTTTATCTGGCATGGCAGCAAGTTATCGAAGACGAACAAAGAACTCTGGAAGACCAGATAAAAGCACAATTAGGCTTAGATGTTAAATTTACATTCCCGGCAACAATACAGGAAAATCTGGGAGAAGATGAAAACAAAGACGGGCAAATAGATAAAAAACAAAATACAGACCCGGCAAAGCATGAATAATGAAAAAGAAAAATCCATTTAAAAAAAACAAGCACGAAATACTTTATAATTTAATAAACTGCGGATTAGCAGGGGGCTTAGTTTTTATTGGGAGTTTATCGTCGGGAGAGATAACTTCTCAGGGATTAGCATTTGCAGTCATGGCATTTTTATTAGCATTCTTTACAAAATTTAAAGACTACTGGAAAACACAAAAGCCAGAATATACAACTAAAGTTTTTAATTTTATACAGATGTAAGGAGGTAAACGAAAATGGATGACAAAGAAAAAAAGAAAGAAGCAGAGGAAGATAAATCAAAAGTTACAACTCCGCCAGAAGATACAGGGGATAAGTCAAAGGCAGTTACTCTTATTGACGAAGCAAACGCTGCAGCAAAAAGGATGGAAGAAGCCAATAAAAGAAAAACAGAGTTGTTAAGACAAGAAGAAGAAATGCTGGCTAAAAAAGCTCTTGGCGGAACTACTGAAGCTGGACAATCGGCACCTGCAAAGAAAGAAGAAACTCCTGAAGAATATAGGGACAGGGTCATGCGTGGAGACATTTAAATGAAAGAGCCAAAAGATTTAGGCATTAAGATTGGAACTCCTACAGAAGTCTTATGGACAAGTGTGAAAAAAGAAACCGAGGCTTTAATAAAGAACTATGAAAATAGTTTAATAATTCAAAAAGAAGTCTTAAAAATTGCTGAACAAAAAATAAAGGAAGAACAATCCAAGAAGTAAAATGCACGCTGTTTTTATTCCTTATGGCAAAAGAAGCGAAGTTGAATTATTATTAAGAGACATGGACGCTCAAAAACATTATATCCCAATGTGGAAAGGCAAAAAGAAAAAAGGCATTTGGATACAATCACAGGTCAGACTTTTGCCATTCGGAGTTTATGAATATATTTTCCCAAAAGAAGATATGGATATAGTTTTAACAACTTTAAAATTCAATGAAGTGAAATATGATTTAGGAATTATAAAAACTACTCTCATAAAAAAAGCATTGAAAGTCAAAAAAATTCCAGAGTTTAAAAAAGAAAGAAAATATTTGTGGATAAAAGATAATGTAAACATCATCCCTCTTGGAATAAGAGAAGATGTCAATATTATAGACTCAACTCCGGGAGAGAATTTTGGCTGGGAACATGAAGCAATATAAATTTAAATTCAATCTTCATAAAAGATATTTTGATATTGGCTATAGCATTACAAATTATTTAAAATATTTTATTTTACTTTTTGGAGCAGTAAGTTTTCAAAAAAATATATCGCTAAATCTGACGATATACATTGCATTTGCATATATTATTTTTTGCTACATCTTCGGCTGGGCATGGGTAAAATTCGGCTGGTATGAAGCAGAAATCGAAGTGGGAAATCACTTTAATATCTTTGTAAACGAAGTAAGAAAGAAGTTATTAATGAAAAAAAGGGCTAAAGCCCGCTAAGCTGGGGGTTTTAGATTTATAGAAACATTTAAATAATAGTTATCCGGTATTAGAATTATGACTAATGAAGCAAAGTTAATTTTTGAAACTCAAACTCCTATTCCTTTTACTGTGGCAAATGCTACTGGCATCGAAAAAGGCACTCTTTTAGCAATAAGTGATTTAATGACTGCTGCAGCTGCAGTAGAAAATGATTCTATAGCAGGAATAGCTGCAAGTGAAAAAATAGCAAGTGATGGTAATGTAAGATTGGGGGTTTATAGAGGGGGAATTTTTAGAATGACTGCTGCTGGAACAATCACAGTGGGACAAACTATAGCTGCTTCTGGAAGTAATGTGGTTAAGGCTGCTACTGCTGCTAATGTAGGAAGTGATATTATAGGTATTGCTTTAGAAACTGCAGCAAATGGAGAAACATTTTTAGTTGAATTAAATATTGGAGCGAATAACAACGCTTACGCTTAATAATTAATATGGCAGATACAAGCGGACAAGCAGAAATACGGGGAATTGATATCGATAAGTTAGCAAAAGGCTTCGCAGATGAAGCAAATGTAATGAAGAAATTTGTTACTCTTTCTAAAACTAAAGCTCGAGAAATAAGATGGTATCAAAAGACTTCTGGATTTTTAGACACAACTGATACTACTGGCATGACTTTATCAAGAATGGGCACAGACCAGTTAGCTCAGCCTGAAGTAATAGAGCAAAGCTGGACAAGGCAGACTTCTTATATTAAAAAATTCTTCGTTGAAAGCCCAACGATTTCAAATGAAGATATCTCAGACAGCGACATTGATGTATTAGCTACAAATGTTCGGGATGTTGTTCGAGCAGTAGAGAGACAAGTAGACCAAAGAATTATTATGATTTTAACTAATGCAGCTGCTGCTACACCAACAACTCCATTAACTGATACTACAACTTATGGGGCTGTTCAAACTACTGCTTCTGTAGATGAGTGGGACACAGGTGCAACTTGCAAGCCAATCACAGACATAATGAATGCTAAACAAAAGATAAGGTCAATGGGTTATGACCCAGAGGGCTGTATTATGGGAATGAACTCAATCGAGCACAAATTATTATTAACTTATCTAATTGAAACTAAAGGCTCAAGCATACCTTCATGGTCAAGTGAGAAAATTAAAAGCGGCGTGGTTATGGAACTCTTAGGAACTAATATTGTTGTAAGTGAAAACTTCACAACTGACTGGGTAACTCTATGGGTGCCTGATAGAGCATTAACATGGAAAGAATTTTCTCCAATAAAATCTGTAGTTATGGATGACCCTGGTATTGGTAAAAAAATAAGATGCTGGGAGCACGGGGAAGGATTATTAACTGATAGAAACGCAGTGTTTGTAATATCAAATACAGGAGTTACATAAGATGAGTAAAATTAACAGAAAAATATTATACGATAAATTAATGGCAGAAGGCAAAGTCGCAGAAGCTGAGCACACAATACAAAATCATCCTGAAATGAGAGAAGCTGTAAAAGAAGAAGCGCCTCAGGAAGACGAAACTAAATCTAAGAAAAAAAAGTAAAAAGTTAAATACCCTATTTCTTTAATTAATTAATGGCTAATACAACTGGGGAAAAAGAATTAAAAAGAAACTGGCCTGTAGTCACTGGCTTAGAAGCTATTGATAAACACGAGGGAAGACAAATTAATCTCGTGCCAGAGCAGGGAAGTTTAATTCCAAAAAGAAAAAAAGTGGGAATGGACTAAAATGATAAAAAGAGGAAGACCCACAAAAACTGATAGTGTTTTAAGAAGTTTAACTAAGCAGCACTATGCCCCGTCTGCTCCAATAACAAAACCCCAAGAATTACATCTACCAAATTTCTCTGGAGACCATAGTGCCGGAATTGTAAATACAACTCCAACAAAAGACACAGATATTGCTAATAAAAAATACGTTGATGATAATGCAGGCGGAACTCCTGAAGGAACTGCGATATTATCTACAGGAGAGAATAATACAAAATATCTCAGAGCAGATGGAGATAATACTTGTTCATGGCAAACTCCCACTTTGGGAGATGTAACCGCCGCTGCCAACCTAACCGCTAATGCTCTTACTGTAGGTGATGATGGGGCTAAGGGGGTTAAGACACTTGCTCTTGGTGCAGCATATCAACTACCACAGATAAATGCTGGTGGAACTGCACATGAATATATAGATGGCTTAACTCCTTTAACAGCTTATCATGATACCTCCACTATAACAGGATGGTCATCTTTTACAACAAAGCTGATTTTTACAAAGAAAATCGGAAAAACAGTTATTGTTTATTTTCACATAGCTGGAACATCTAATAGTACAGGGGCAACTTTTACA
>Ga0180732_1001831_pt1 | contig 12249 bp, 12 predicted proteins | sample KR11_01MetaG_FD_148674 | JGI IMG/M metagenome (GOLD analysis project Ga0180732, IMG submission 148674) | Groundwater microbial communities from the Olkiluoto Island deep subsurface site, Finland - KR11_0.1 MetaG | ecosystem: Environmental > Aquatic > Deep subsurface > Groundwater | place...
GATTTGAAACAAAGCACCCGGCAGCGGTTCATGTCCATCTCCTTCACCTATACGGACTCTGAAAAAGAATCGGAAATCGTGTCGGTGGAAGGGGGGGTGGGCCTGGACACGGCCCGGCAACTGGTGGCCCTGGCCCATAAAATCCGAAACATTCGTGAGCACGGGCTCACCGAAGGGGCCAGCACCCGCCTGCTGATTTACGCGGCGGATTTGATTCGACGTGGCGTCTCCTTTGAAGATGCCTGCCGGAATGCGGTCTGCCTTCCCCTCACCGATGATGACAGGCTTTTGGAAACCCTCTATGATCTTGTGGAGGATATTGCCTGATACCATTTTCCATGGAATTCAAGGCATTGGGGCATCCGTATGAAATGGAGCGAATTTCTTGAAACCCTTGAAACGGCTGATCCCGACCTCGCCTCTCCATTGGCCGGAAGATGGGACACTTCAGCAACAAATGGCCTATTCCCGTTTCTGAAGGATTGCCTGGAGAATATTCTTCAGGGCCTGATCCAGGAAACGTCCTACGGAAGGGCCGTTGCCTTTGGATACCTCTCTGTATCCCGAAGCTGCGGCGAAGAAGAAATCCTTTCCTATCATAAGCAGGTTCAGCGGTTCGGAAAAATCGGCCCGGAACTGGGAAAACTCATGGCCGAACACTGCGTGCCGGTTCTGGCCCTGAAGGACGCTCTCCTTTTTCAAAGATTTCTTGAGGTGATTGATATCATGCTGGCCAAAGGGGCCTATACCCTTTACGGACCGCTGAGAGCCCTGGATGAAATCTGCAAAAACCACGATAAGGCCAGCGCCTTGGCTTACTTGGATCTTCTGGGGCTGACCTTTTCCCTGGATCTGACCTACAAACAGGCGCGCCCTTTTACCTACACCCTGCCCAAGGCGGTTTCTTCCTTTTCACCTTCCAAAAAGGCCTTCCAGATCCGGCAACTACACCGGGTCATTCAAAGGGATTTTGAATTATCGGACTATTTTCTGGACGGGGTTTCAAAGGGCCTTCACCTGCTCTCCTCCCAAGCCCTGGATGAATTTGTGGAAAAAGGGCTTGCCAAATACACCGGGAACAAAAAGAGCTGCGCAAAGTTCCTGTCCATAGACTCCAAATCAGGACTGGATTTGTTCTCCGATCTTCAAATTGCCGTGCCCCTTTCCCGGGTGAGGCAAACGATCCACCGATACATCAAGGCCCGAACCGGCTTTTCCATTTCACTCAAGGCTTTGTCCGAGCTCCCCCGGAGATTCTTTACATCCGGTGAGGAAAAGCCCCTGGTCTGTTCCGACGGAAAGACCATCTACCTGCCCGATGAAATAGGAATTTTTAACCAAAGGCACCAAAATCTAGAGGTGTATCGGTGCCTGGCCAAATTCGAAATCGGCTTTTTTGAGTTCGGATCTTTTGACTTTGATCTGGAAAAACTCCGGACAAGAACGCACCTTCATACCGAAACCCGCACCCACGGGGCTGTTTCAGATTTTGAAGCTTTTCTGAACGGGTTTGAATCCCCCCAACTGGCATCGGATCTGTTTACCCTTTTTGAGCATGGCCGGATCATGGACCTCAGCCGGAAAACCTATCCGGGGTTGGTTCGTAAAATTCTCCCTTTGTATACAAGCCAATGGAACTCCCAATCCCAGAAAGCCATTCATGCCAACCCTTTAAGCCTGCTATACCAGGAAATCGTGTTGAATCTTCCCTGGCAAAGCCATCTTATTCCTCAATCCTTCAAGAATCTTCTCAACAGTATCCCAGGGACCTTTCGTGAAACAATGTCCGCAGATCCTTGCGTGGAATCCAGCGCGGAACTGGTTGGCCTATTCTATCAGGACATAAAAGCCCTGTTCATAACCGGTTCGAAAACCAACCCGCCGCCCTTTACGGTGCCTTTTCACAGAAAAATTGAGGGCAGCTTTTTTTATTCCGGGCTTCAGTCCATGGATGAGAAGGCTCAAGGGCTGAAAATCCGGCTTGAAAAACTGGGGATCCAAACCTTTCAATCGGATATTCGAAAAAAACTGGTGGAAAATAACGGAGCCTTGTCGGCTTCCGATATCAAATCCCTGGTTCTGAAAAGAAATGACTCGGATTCCTGGAAAAACGACCCGGATGAAAAAAATACGGATGAGGTGAACGCCGTTGACTTTTCCAACCCGGATCTTTCCCGGCTTTTGGAGGAAAGCGGCCTGACCCGGACTCCTGCTCCCGAGGTCACGGGTTCTGCTTTTTATTACCGGGAATGGGATGATCGCCTGGGGGATTACCTCCACAATCATACCCTCGTGCATGAAAAGACCATTCCACCCAAAGACAACGATTTTTATGAAAATACCCTGAGAAGGTACCAGGGATTGATCAGCCGGATCAAATACGCCTTTGAGATGCTGAAACCCGAAGAACTCACCCTTCTGAGGCAATGGGTGGAGGGGGATGAATTTGATTACCGGGCTTTGCTGGATTTCGTCATGGATAAAAAAGCAGGCATCATCCCCTCGGACAGGCTTTATATCAAAAGAATCAAGCAACAAAGGGATGTGGCGGTCCTGCTTCTGGTGGATCTTTCCCGATCGACCTCCAATTTCGTGGTGGATTCCACGGAAACTGTTCTGGACGTGGAAAAGCAGGCCATTGTTCTTTTCTGCGAAGCCCTGGAAGTGGTGGGGGATCAATATGCCATTGCCGGGTTTTCAGGAACCGGCCGCTTGGGTGTGGATTACTTTAAAATCAAGGATTTTGAGGAGCCCCTATCCCGGACGGTTCGCCAGCGAATCAACGCCATGGCCCCCCAGAGAAGCACCCGCATGGGGGCCGCCATTCGTCACGCCACCGCACAGTTGAACGCGATTCCAGCCCTGGTTCGCCTGATCATCGTCATGGGGGACGGCTTTCCCAATGATGTGGATTATAAAAAAGATCATGCGGTTTCAGACACCCGCAAAGCCATTCTTGAAGCCCGGTCAAAAAACATCCATACTCACGCCCTCACGGTCAACATCGCCGGGGATTCCAAACTGGATGATCTTTACGGTAACGTTCACCACCACATTATTTCAGACGTTCGCGAGCTTCCGGACAAACTTCCCCGCATTTACAGCACCCTGACCCGGCAATAGATTCTTTACGTTTTCACCTCCACGGCTACCCTATGAAAACGCTTCTATTCCCGGAACAGATCTTCAATACGGCATGAAACCAAGGGAACAGGAAATACCCTCTCCATGGGATCAATCAGCAGTGTTGTATCTGCCTGGAACCCGGGGGAGGGGGGATGAAAGTTATAACGCGTATTTCAAGAAATAATCCACTGCGAAAATTCTAAATCATTTATATTTCAATACCATAGAAACGCGCAATATCATGGGCGTTATTCCCAATCGAGAATGAATACAGATGGATAACTCTGGGCATTTCAGGAAAAGGCAGCTTCAAAGAAGGGCGTTGATCGGTCCTTGGTGGTGAACGAACTTCTGAGAGGCGATATAAAGCTATCCCAAGCGATGGAATAAGGGATTCAGGACAGTCCTTGGACTATAAACAGGCTGTTTTTCGTTGATATTCCGGATCAAGGCACGGCCTTTTCTCCTTCCCCCGACTAATGGCAACATTCCCTGGCTTCCTTCCCCCTATCATAGGCTAATTCATTATTCTCCTTCCCCACTTGCTGGGGAAGGCCGGGATGGGGGCACCTTCTTTTCCGATATCCGAAATCGCCCCACCCGCCCAAAAAAATAATCTAATCCTCCAATCCCCAAATTTCCAATCGCTGTGTTCATCGCGAACGACTGCTTTTTCTCACCATTATCCCAGAACTCTTCGATTTTTTGTTATTTTAAAACCACTTTTTCAGGGTTAAAAAACTATGGCCAAGACGGTTTAGGACCTAGAATAAAAGCCTTTTACACATTAAAACAACATGTTGACTTGGTCCAACCCGGGAGTACGACCCAGGAGTACCGGAGTACCAGACTATTTTGAAAAGAGTTGAGACATCTCCCTATGTGTGGTATTTTGTAAAATATTTTCGGGACTTGCCGAACAACTCCGCAAGGGAGGCCAATTACCGACCGTTGAGCTTTAGGCATTGTCCACGTTTACTGATGTATTAATCATCAAGCAGAAGATCAATACGGATTCTGCAGGAGCACAAAATGAAACTTAAAATCGTTTTAGAAAAAGGATTGGATGGGTATATCACGGCTTATTGTCCGGCCTTAAAAGGGTGTGTCACCCAGGGCAAAACCGAACAAGAGGCCATAAACAATCTTAAAGAGGCCATCGAGCTTTATCTGGAAGCCGATCCAGTGGATATAAGCCTTCCCAAGGATCAATACAAAATCAGTGAACTTGCCTTATGAGTCCCAAGCCCGCCCTTATATCCGGAAAAAAGCTGGTAAAGATATTTCAAGCACTAGGGTATGAAAAGGTCACTCAAAAAGGAAGCCACATCAAGGTCAAAAACTATGCCACGGGAAGTGTCATCATCATCCCGGACCATAAAGAGCTTGACCGGTGGACACTTAAGACCATCTTAAAACAAGCCGACATCTCCGAAGAAGATTTCAACAACATCCTCCGATAGCAAATCCCTGCTCCGGATAAAAACAAAAAAACAATTGGTTAAAGATAAAAAACATCTCTTTAAGCCGCCTTTTTGACTCATTTAATCTCAAAGCCTTTTGCCGGTTGTCAATTATTTTGAAAAAATCATCTGTAGGGCGGTGCGGGCGCCAGCCCATCGAAATAAAACACCAAGTGACCCCGGTGATGAGGAAAATCACTGTGTTGATGGGTTGCACCCATCCTACCGCTGTAACTGATAAGGGGGTGGTTTTTTTCCCTTCCCCCCGGTGCGGGGGAAGGCCGGGATGGGGGGCCGATTCTTTTCCGATACCCCTAACCGCAAGCCCCCGTCCCACAAATAATCAAATCACCCAATCCCCGAATTTCCCGTCACTGTCCACCGCGAACGGCTGATGTTTCTCACCACTATTCCCGGGTTCTTCGATTTTTTTCTTATAACCACTTTTTCAGGGCCAAAAAGCCATCGCCAAGACGATTTTGAGCCTATAAATATAGTCTTTTACACATTAAAACAATATGTTGTTTTGGCCCGACCCCGGAGCCGCGGTGATAGAGTAGAAACGCCTAATTTCATGGGCGTGATCCCCAAGCCATTACCGGACCACTTGAAATCCGGCAAGCTCAAAATGCCTGTCATAAGAAAAAACTCTGTTTATATCTTTACTCTTCATCAACACCATTGAAATGCAATCCGTAAAACTCACTTGCTGAGCCGCGTATTTCCCGAAAAATTGCAAAGCATTCATTTCATCTTCCATTCCCGGCCGCATGATAGTGAGTGTTTGGGAAGAATAGATGATTTTGGCCCTTTGAACGGCAAACGCATAATTGGCCCGACGTCCAAGCAGAGAGAATGTCTCGTCAAGGACAAAGTTGCTGGTAAAGCATTTTTCACCCTCCCGCTTAAGCTTTTCCCAAGTAACCAGGGCATCCTGATGATATTGGTCATTGAGAAGATGGCGTGCAAGAAAGGGTCCGGTATCGATAAATATCAATGGTCCTCTCCGTACAAATATTGATCGTGGTTGGATGCCAGGTCTTCGGGGATTGAGCCTTCAAAAACAGCATTATCAAGGAAAAGGGGGTCATTGCCAGCTAATTTCACGTCGTCGGAATCCAGGGCCTTCAGCAGCGATTCTCTAATATATTGTCCCAAGGATATCCCTTCTTTCCGGCAATGATTGGCCACCTTAAGTTTCAGGTCAGGGGGCAACATTATTGTTGTACGATCCATACTCTTTCCTCCCGATGATGTTATGCATGCATATTAATACCGCCATAACATTATGTCAAGCCGCCTGGTGCGCTCATAAAAAAATCCTGGGCCATCCCCCCATAATACAAATAAAGGCTCATTCTTTGGTCCCCTTCCCCCCGGTGCGGAAAAAGGCCGGGATGGGGGGCCGATTCTTTTCCGATACCCGAGACCGCACCCCCCGCCCAAAAATAACCAAATCCCCGAATCTCCCAATATCCCATCACTGTCCACCGCGAACGGCACGAACATATAAGTTATTTGATTTATGGTAGTGGTCGACATCGCCGTTGCTGAAATTCACGCGCCACGCGTAGCCCGTATTACTGGCATCCGGAGTAGACGACCAATAGTTGGACGACATAGCGCCCGGAAATACCGTCCGGTTAATAGCGGGATTGGAGCGGGTGTAATCCACAATGGATTGAAGCTCGTTGCGATTGGGCAGGCGCCAGTCATCATAACCGGCCCATTGCGAGTTCTCGCAATGGGTCAAAGCCGCTTCCCAGGACATTGCGCCTGCTTCATCCTTTTGCCACATCAGGCCGGTTTCCGTGTCGGTCACCGTGTGATCCCCGTTATCCACCAGCTCCGCGTAACCCGTTGAACAAAAAATACCCAGATTCGTTAATAATCATGAATCATTCCCTTTTTTGCTTTAAATCATATGCATCTTGCCTGTGCTGAAACGCAAGCTGATGTTTTTCTGACGGTAGATGATCGATTATTAGAAAAAGCCAAGTCCATTAAAACGCTCAAAATAGAAGTCAACAATCCGTTAAAATGGGTTGAGGAGGTTTTGAAATGAATCCAAATAGCAACTATATTAGCGATAACCAGGTAAAGCAAATAGGGTTTGAAATTTTAAAAAAAGAGTTGGGGGTTAACGGCTTTATCCGGTTTATTCAGCAATTTGAAACCGGACAGGGAAACTACACCCTGGAGCGTGATGAATGGCAGAAAGACTATGACATAGAAAAAATCGCCGAGGGCATCACGAAAATGAAAACAGCCAAATAGGATTGTTTCCGGGCTGTTGTTGAAATGATTATTTCACACCATCACCGGCATGACACATGACAATGGTATGACCCATTCCCCCCCTATGACAGGCCCAATCCCTCAATCTCCTTCTTCCCCCTTGCCGCTAAGATGATTTTGAGCCTATAAAAACAGCTTTTTACACATTAAAATAATATGTTGGCTTGGTCAGACCCCGGAGCATTTCATAACCACCTTTAAATGTTAGGTCCTTCGTTAACGGCGAACTCGATTTTCAGGGGAACACCGATTGCCAAGCTTGCGCGCGCCAATGTAGCCAACGTGACACTGGTATCATCTTCATCAAGAAGCCGATTCACGACCGCGCGACTGGTTTGCATGCGAGAGGCCATTTCTGTTTTAGAAATGTGCTTGGATTTCATTAATTTTTCCAATTGCCATGAGACAACCCGCTTGATAGCCGCCGCCACTACATCTTCGTGGATTGCTTCCTCTTTAAGAAACTCATCGAAGTCACTGCCTATGTATGGATTAATCATGACCACCCCCAGAAAGTTTTACTTTCCGCATCCTTGCGGTATTCAATTCCGCCATTGGCGTTTTTTGTGCTTTTTTAATAAATGCATGCAATAGAACCATGTTCCCATCCATTACAGTAAACAGCACTCTTGCGATACGCCCTTGAAGATGGCTGCGGACCTCCCACAGATCCTTTTCCATTTTCCGCACAAGGGGCATGCCCAATGGCCAACCCAATTGGATTTCCTTTATATCGGTCCCGATGATTTTGCGATCCTCCTGTGGTAATTCACGCAAAAACTCCCGTACCGGTTCATTGCCGGACACAGTGCGGAAAAACCTTACCGATAAAATGGGTTCGTTCATATTCGAAATGTATCAAATTAAATACGTTTGTCAAGATATTATGCCAAAGTGACTTAAAAATATTCTTTACGTGTATGAGCTTTATTTCCTAAAATACGGACGAATCCTTTGTTTTTGGTTGCTTTCATCCACTTTCTCATCATTTTCCTGACAAAACACAGGAACACCCTGTGTCTTCTTCCTCTCTCGACAGGGGGAAGGCCGGGATGGGGGCCGACCGATCAGAACCCCCAACCACATCCCCCGCCCCAAAAAAATCGCCAAATAGCCCAATCACCCAATGCCCGAATTTCCAATCACTGTCCACCACGAACGGCACGAACATCTAAGCTATTCAACCTATAGTTGTACAGGACACCGCCGGCGCCGAAACCCACGTACCAAACGTAGCCCGTATTGGCATACGTAGTAGACGACCAATAGCCGGACGACATAGCGCCCGGAAAAGCCGTCCGGTTAATCGCCGGATTGGAGCGTGTGTAATCCACAATGGATTGAAGCTCGTTGCGATTGGGCAGACGCCAGTCATCATAACCGGCCAGGTCCATGGTCTCGCAGTGAGTAAGCGCGTTTTGCCAAGACATGGCTCCGGCCTCATCCTTTTGCCACATCAGGCCGGTTTCCGTGTCGGTCACCGTGCCATCACCGTTGTCCACCAGCTCTGCATATGCCGTTGAACACAAAATAAATAGACTCAGAATGGAAATTAAAAAGAATTTTTTCATTTTTCATCTCTCCTGGTTGAACATATCTTTGTTGTACCGGCTGAATTTTTTGACCACGCCCTGAAGACATATCCCAAGGTCCATGGCCAGTTTATAAACCGGCAGATGTTCATATCTTGCCACGATTCGCTCCTTGTTATTATTATCACCCCCACCCTGACCCTCCCCCATGAATGGGGAGGGGAAAAAGCTTCGGCCCATTCCCCTCCAATGGAAACAGGCTCATTCTTCGGCCCCCTTCCCCCTATGATAGGCTAATTCCATATTCTCCTTCCCCACTTGCGGGGGAAGGCCGGGATGGGGGGTGTATTCAATGGGTGAAATTCAGGCGATCAGGCTGCCGCCGAAATGATCAAATGACCCAATCGCCCAATCCTCAAATACCCCATCACTGTCCACCGCGAACGGCACGAACATATACGGTACTAGACTTATGGTAGTTGTCGACATAGCCGTTGCCGAAATTCACGTACCACGCGTAGCCCGTAAGATCGACATTCGTAGTAGACGACCAATAGTTGGACGACATAGTATTGGAAAAATAGCTGGTATTAATCATCGGGTTGTATCTGTCTGCATTAACGACCCTGGAAAGTTCTTTCACCGTGGGCAGCCTCCAGTCATGGTGCCCGCCAAAATTGGCCGCATTCAAGGCATCGATAAAATCCTTGGTGTCGGTACCGTTGCCGGCTGTTCCGGCATTGCCGCCATTGGTCGTGGGATTCGGGTCGTACCAGGTGTAGGTATTATCCTTGTCATGAATCCCTCCATCATCCGTCTTGTTTTCCCAGATCAACCCGGTGACATTGTCCCGAACCATCGCCCAGGACGGTGTGCTATCCGCCAGATCATTTCCATTGTCATCCAGCTTGGTGTAGGACTGGGGGTTGATGGTGTAGTCCGAATCCTCGCCGAAGGTGCTGGTGTAGGAGGTGGTTTGGCCGGTGTCCGGGATTTTTCCGGTGGCTGTGCCTGTGGGTACATAACAAGGAACCTGCTCGGACAGGTCGGATTCATCCCCGTTGACGTTGACCGCTGCCACTCTATAATAATAGGTATAACCCGGAACCACTCCGGTGTGGCCATAATCGGTTGTGGAGGTGGGAGTGAAATAAACCTTGTATTGAACTGCGCCGGGCACAGCGTCCCAGGTAATGTAATTCCAGGAATGGGAAGCCTGATACTCGGCATGGATGTTGACGGGGATTGAGATTTCAGCATCGTCATTCACCCCGTTGTTGTTATCATCCGGGTCTGCATTGTCGCCGATGCCGTCGTTGTCAAGATCTGACCATTCGGTCGGGTCGAAGGGGAAGGCGTCTTCGGTATCCAGATAGCCGTCACCGTCATCATCGTCATCCAGGGAATCAACAATCCCGTCTCCGTCTGTGTCCGGTGCTGTGGCAAAAGACCACCAGTCTCCGGCTGGTCTGGCCTTGCTCCATTTGCCGTTTTGATCAACGGCCCAGACATGCCAGAAATATTTTTCACCTGGGGTCAAGCCAAAATAGGGCAGCGAGCGAGCGTCTCCGGTAAAGTTATTCTCCACAAATGTGTCCAAAATGGTTTCATCTTCAGGTTCAGCATCGCGTTTTAGGCTAACAAAATACCTGAAGGAACTTTCGTTCATGTGGTCAATCGGAAGCCACTTTAAATCGACTTGGGTTCCCGTTACATCAGCAGCCAGGTAATCAACTTGAAGTTGGGAAATTGAACAACCATCGTTGTTGGGTATTTCATACATAGGTGTCTCTGGGCATAAATCTAACTTATCTTCAACTCCATCGTTATCTCCATCTACTCTGTTCAAAGCGCTATCGAGCATTAATTCGTAACCAGGATGTGTGTAATCATCAACAGCTACAACTCCTCTTTCAAAAACAGGGGTTTGTTTAAAATGATAATATCCGTTTAATGCATGTTCCGTATATTTTTTAAAGACATGTTGCTGGTATTCCGGGGGTAAAATTGCCCTTGAAGAAGAAACAATGCCATCACCGTTTTCTGCCTCAACATATCCGCATACGATATCCATAGTAATATTTGGTGGAAATACCTTGGAATTTAGTTCAGTTAAGAAAAGGCTGGGTGGCAGCATTTGTAATAATGATTTTGTGCCAATATATTTTGATAAACTTAAAATGGCGAACCATGATCCATGGTTCGGTGTGCCGAACATCATTATTTTTTCTATGTCACTGTTATATTTAATTTTATCCTTTAAGCCTTCATCTGTTATCCAATCGGCGCCAGCCATGTTTTGTAAATAAGCGCGCGAAACAAGCCCGCCCATTGAATGGGCGATTATATTCACATATTCCGAGCCAGTTTCCTGTTTAATTCTGCTGATCGCGATTGCTAAAGAAACTGCTGCTTCGTCTATCCATTTTGCTGTATCATAATTTAAAGCATATACGTTAATACCTCGTCCATAAAGACCTTCGAATGCGATACCGAAGGTATCATAGGCATTTCCTTTCAGATTTTGGGAAGCCAACCCAGGCTTAATCCCATGCATAAATAAGACAGGGTTATAACCGGATCCCACAATTAATTCGCCATGGCGTATAAGCGTGTCACCAGCTATTGCAAACAAGGAAAAATGGCTTGTTGCGGCCGCAATTGTGTTGTTGACCGTGTCGATTCCAAGGGTTTGTATCGGCAACCAAACCCCATGTTCTTCATCATACGTATAGACTCTTAATGAGCTTTCGTCGATTATCCCTTTTTCTGCTAACTTTTCTTCACTGTAGGGTATTGTGATGCTAACTGGTTGGCTGAATGTTGTGCCACTGGGACCCAAATCTATTACAGGAAAGATATCTTGAGTTTCGTCATCAGAAAAATGGATAGTTTCTTCCATGGCAACCGTAATGGCCATGTTACTACCAAGGCTACCTGCCGGTATATTTAAACTAAGGCCATCAAGTGGACTGCTTGTGCTTTCTACTTCAACTATGCCCCCTCCAGATCCAATCACGCTGGCGATTTCAGGAACTTTACCATAAACTTTTGTAATGTAAGTAAACCTGAGCCTTTTCGGATTATAAAACGAAACCCGTTTATTGGCCGTGGTCGTTCCGGCCAGAAACTGCCCGGTATCCGTGGCATACTGGAAATAGGGTTTCCCTTCCGCCGTCACTCCATCCGCATTGGCAACAGTAACATCCGCCGGAGTGACGCTATCGATCACCACCTTGATGGGAGAGAGCAGCACATCCTGGGAAATGTTTTTTACGGCTACATCCAGGTAGCTCATATTGGTGCTTCGATCGAACAAAAGCCTGGATTGCACCAGTTGGACTTTTGTTGTTACGTCGGTTTCGGCATGGGCAGAAACCAAAAAGCCGAATAATAAGAGAAAAACCGTAAGGCCCGTTACAAGCCTTTCTTTTTTCCAGAACCTTGACATGGAAGACTCCTTTCAGGATCGTCCAGAAATGCCGCTGAACGTGTGAGGCTGACATGATTTTGTTAAAAGCCCTGTTATATTCCCCCCCATCCCGACCTTCCCCCGCATGGGGGGAAGGAGATAAAAGGATGATGGCCTTTTTGGATTTTTTGGGGGCTCATTTTTTATTTTTTGGTGAATTTTTTTCTACTTGTCCCGGCCAGACCGATCAAACCGGAACCCAGCAGCAGCATGGTGGCCGGTTCGGGGACTGGAGCAGTGCCGGTATCAGCAAGATTGATTTCCAGGTTGGAGAATGTGCCAATGGAGTCCAGGTATTGGTCATTGGCTTCAAAACCAAAGGCCAGATCAATGGTGGAGCCCAGGTAGGGTGTTAGAT
>Ga0180732_1001832_pt1 | contig 12240 bp, 12 predicted proteins | sample KR11_01MetaG_FD_148674 | JGI IMG/M metagenome (GOLD analysis project Ga0180732, IMG submission 148674) | Groundwater microbial communities from the Olkiluoto Island deep subsurface site, Finland - KR11_0.1 MetaG | ecosystem: Environmental > Aquatic > Deep subsurface > Groundwater | place...
AGAAACTCAAAAATCGCTTTTCATCTGAAAGGATTATTTTTTCAATGACACTGGGTAGTTCCATCTGCCCAGAATGAGTAAGTTCGCCAAACGTCATCCGCCTTTTAATATGGTCTATCGTCGGCCTGTCGCCTTCGCCGATGTATACCCTGTCTTGTGATTTGGGGACTGCGTTCTCTTTTGTCATCATCTCCATGAGAACAAAGTGTTTTTCCCCTACTCCCTGAGCAAGAGGCTTTTTCTGGTACATGGGACGGTTGTCATCTGTACGCCCGTATGGAAGATAGTCAAGTATGTATGCATATTCTTCCTTTTCTGCCTTTTTTCCCAGGGTTATCATCAAATACCACTCTTTTTGTTAAAGTATCCTTGTTCAGACTATAATAAATTAAGGTGAATGCTTATATAATTTTACAAAATCTTCTCACTCAAATTTGACAACAAGTTCGAGTATCTGCTTGAGTTCTTCTTCGCTCAATGTGTAGCGTTCTTTTGCGTAGATAGTTCTAATCTCATCGTTTGACAGGGGGAGGACATCCGCTATCCTGATAGCTATCTCTGGTTTCATCTTCTCAAGCTTCAATAACTCGTTTACCAGTTCTCTTGATTTTTCGGGGCTGATCTTGGAAAACGATTCGGCATGCGAAATAGCCTTTCTCAACTCATAACCCAGTTCCTTGCCTTCTGCTTCGCGTTCCTCTCTTATATTGTCTAGAATGTTCTTGACCTCAGGAAGCGTCAGTACGTCCTCTTTGAGAACTTGTTTCACTATCATGTAAAGAATCCTTAAACTAATTATTTCTGTTCGGTCAGATGCTCAGGAAGTGCAATAACTTCTTTCATGAGTCCACCATCGCGAACTGATACCAGGTATGCGCGTCCGCGCTGCTCGACTACCTTTCCGGTACGTCCATGGAACTTGGGGTGGGGCATTCCGTTCTGGATACTAGGGTCAAGATCTATGTTCACTATATCCCCCTCAATGAATTGCTGCAGTGCCCGGGTGATAGGTGATAGTCCTTTTTCTCTTACTGTCTTTTTTAGTTTGTGTCTTGATTTCCTTCTTGTTCCGTGGTTCTTTGACATATTATTCCTCTGTGGATCTTATCCTACTTTAGTTACTTCTAGTTCTATAACCTTTGCCTCGCTTCCGGTCAGGGATGCAACGCTTGGTACGGTACGCCCGCCATCGCCTGAGACCAGTTCCTTGACATAGAGGCCGCCTTCACAGCGAATCACGAGGACTGCGGTATCTGTATCAAATGACTCAAGCTCTGCCCTGTGAACTTTTCTTGTCCTTTCAAGGTCGGCGCGTCGATGAAGCACTCTGGTTGGAGTTTTCTGTTTGATGAGATTCCCGCTTATTATGTCAAGGGATGATTTAAGTTTTTCCTTTGTTGTGCGGTGTTCGATCTTCATGCGATACTCCTTGTCTGCTTTCATGGACTTCAACTGTTCTACAGTCTCGCTTTCAACGAATTTAAGTCCCAGCACCTCGATCTTGCCTGCAGAATTGCCATTGATCTCAGAGGCAAGGGCATTCAGGTCTATGCTCCTTAGATGCGGTTTTTTTGCCTCGACCACGAACGGGCGCCCGTCGCCAAGCATCAAGGCGTCTATATCCTCTCGCCCCGCGCCGTGAAAGGCGGTATCCTCACACCGCGATGCAGCCATAAGATGCGGTTTTATAAGTTCGTCCACTGACTCCGGGTACATACTGCCCGTGCCGTCGCAATGCTCGCATCCTGCGCCATGGCATTCCCGGCACGGCCACCTGGTCTGCGGTATCCCCCTGACAAGTTTCCTGTACCTGCCGTAAATATATAGTGAGTTCACCTCAAGTTCAATAGAGTCATTCTCAAGGTCAAGAAGCGCCACGATCTGCGGTTTTTTGAGGTTGGCTTTTTTGCCGGTTCGCTTCTCTATCCTTTTCCCTACCTCCCGGTTCAGCTCGGTCTTAAGGGGTTCAGCAAAAGTCGCCCCTCCTTGAGCCCATATTATCTCCTCGTTCTCAGCCAGAAGCCCTGTAACCCTTGTTCCGACCAGGAAATTATCGTATTCGTGATCCGAGAGCGCACTTACGGCTTTTTCCGCCCATCTGTCAAGATGAATGAACAGGTTATTACACACCCAGCATTTACTTGCCCCGCTATTTTTAAGCAATTCCAGAAGGTCATTATCCCCGCTTTCGCCTGCCTGCATCGCAAGCGCCAGCCTTATGGCTTTTCCTCGTTCATCGTTGCCAAGCCCGGTTGAGAGTTTAGCGAACTGCCGTCCGAGACAGTGGTCGCATACTGGTCCCTCTTTCAGGACCTTTCGGGCTGTTTCAAGAATTGTCATCGGGCTCTCAATATGCTGTGAGGTCTAAATACATTTCTCTACCCTGTCCATTTCATTATGAAGTAAAACGATGCAGTGGTCTGCATGCAGTGAGAGTGGGCCCACGCTCACAATCATATGCTCATGATCCGCAATGATCTTCTCCTCATCATCGGTTAGCCCCAGATGGTCGCCAAGGACGAATAAAAGGTCAGGTCCCGCATCTAATGGTTTCACGCGGATATCGGGCCCATCTTCACGCAGGTAGGTTATTTTACGATCCAACTCATCAAGCAGGTCGCCTAAATCTCCCTTTTTTATACTTACACCTGGCATGGATTCCGTCCAGAACCCCTGAGCCTGTTTCTCAAGCGCTTTCTTAATAAGGGATGCAGCGCTTCGCTCATCAGGGCTTAAGTACCTGACCGCAGCGCCGTCAAAACGAATGAGCATGGGATGTGCCCCCCCTTTTAGCACAAGATATACCCGGACATCTCTCCTCAGGTCGTGCGAGAGAAAGAGGGATGCGTTCACGCACCTGCACAGTATATCCATCCGTCCTGCCGCACCCGGAAGGTCGTTCAGGGAAAATGGGGCCGTCACTGCTTTATGTCCAATTATTATAAATTCTTTCATATTTTTATGTGTTTTATGAACGATCAGCCGCAGATACGATCAATCTGCGTTCATTTGCGTTCGTATATCCAACATCCTTGCAAGAATGATCAAGCGTTCTTGCACCTACATAAAAGTAGGCTAGAGGGTAACAAACATTTTCGTACGGGATATCTGTTACTGTAGATAAACATGTCGCCCTGTCATCTTTTTAATACACGAAATTTTACTTTGTTGACGTACATATAATGTTTTATGCGGAATAGACTTTCCAGAGATTCAAAATCACAAACATTAAGGCAGATTTGGGACATTGGTATGAAATAATTGAGAAAATAAAATCCACACCAAACTTATGAAAATATCTGAGCTGGTAAAGAAATTTCCTGAAGAAAAAGATATGGGAGTACTTTCAAGACCGTACTTCAACCATTCGATAGAATTCAAGAATATCTTCACGCAGGCAAAGCGCGCTGAGATGCTTGAGACGGCGGGCTTAAATGTGTTCTTTTTTCCATCTGAAATGATTTCAGGCTGCGATCTTTTATCGGATTCGGGAACCACATCGATGACCAACGAACAGTGGGCAGCGCTCCATCTTGGGGATGAAGCATATGGTTCAAATAGAGGTTATTTCAAGGTTATGGAACAGGTAAGAGAGATCTTCGGGGAAGAATTCTTTAACGACCCGAACTCCAGGAGACCGAACGCTTTTATATTCCATCAGGGAAGACCTGCAGAAGATGCGCTTTTTACCATGCTGGGACGGCTGGGTTCAGGGCTTATAATTCCGGGCAATGGGCATTTTGATACCACCCAGGCGAATATCATGAGAAATAACATACAGCCCATGAATCTATTTTCACCGGAACTGATGGATGAGAGTTTCGCATCCCATTTCAAGGGAGATATGGACGTGGAACGATTCGAGAAACTTCTCAAACGATCCCACAACAGGATACCTCTTTCACTTTTAACAATAACAAATAATACCGGGGGCGGACAGCCCGTTTCTATGGGAAATATCAGGGAGGTTTCTGAACTTTCCCACAAATATGACATCCCGCTCTTTTTTGACGCATGCAGGTTTGCGGAGAACGCATGGTTCGTACAGCAATATGAGCCGGGTTATAGAAGGAAAGACATCAAAACTATAGTCAGAGAGATGTTTTCTTATGTGGACGGATTCACGATAAGTTTCAAGAAAGATGGGCTTGTGAATATGGGAGGGGGACTTTTCCTGAAGGACGGCGGGCTTTTCATGAAGAAATACCCGGATATCCCGGATGCTCTGATGGGCTACCAGATCGATAAAGAGGGGCACCCTACATATGGCGGATTATCAGGGCGGGATCTCATGACGCTAGCTGTGGGTTTAAAGACCGCGACACGAGAAGAATACCTGACATACCGGATAAGCCAGGTCAGGGATTTCGGAGAGGAACTACATAGGAGGGGATTGCCTGTGATGACACCGATAGGAGGGCACGCGGTCTATATGGATGTGAACAAATTCTTTGCAGATACGCGAATGCAGCCTGAAGATTTCGGCGGCGTGGCGTTCACTGCTGTTCTTCTTGCGGCTTACGGTCACAGGGCAATTGAAATGGGGTATTTCGCATTCGGTTCTTATGATAAGAAAACGAAAAAAGAAACGCTCCCTGAGTTCAATTTTGTCAGGTTTGCCATACCCAGGCTCAGGTATGAAAAGCAGGATCTGGATTCTGTGGTCGAGGCTGTGGAATTTCTGTATGAAGACAGGGATAAGATACCCCCGGTAAGGGTCACTTATGGAAGAGAGCTTCCGATGAGGCATTTCAAGGCGAGGTTTGAGTTTAGAAAATGATACCTGGCGCCATAGACCCCTGCACGCATACATGGAAACTTTAAATCCATTGGCTAATTTGACTGTTTCCTGGGGAGAATTATTAAGTTAATTCTGCCTATATGAAGAGGATATTCTATGAGCCGCTTAAAAGAAATCCTTGAGAAATTATCCAATGCGCACGGGGTTTCAGGATATGAGAACAACGTCAGGCAGATGATAGAGGATGAAATAAGACCTTACGTAGATGATGTCAGGACAGATAAACTGGGAAATCTCATTGCGACACGAAATGGGGGCTCACCGAAGATCATGCTTGCTGCGCACATGGATGAGATCGGGCTCATGGTTAAGTACGTGGATGATAAAGGTTTTATTTATTTTACCACAACAGGCGGATGGTTTAACCAGACGCTACTTAGCCAGAGGATGATACTTCATACCGGGAACGGGCAGGTTTATGGGGTGATCGGCTCAAAACCTCCACATGTCATGAAAGAGGAAGATAAAAAGAAGCCTGTCAAAGCTGAAGATATGTTCATCGATATCGGAGCAACCAGCAGGGACGATGCGCAAAAGATGGGGGTGATGGCCGGAACGCCGATCACTTCTGACATGGAATTCAGATCACTCGGTAGAGATCTGGTAACTGGCAAAGCCCTTGATGACCGCGGAGGCTGCGCTGTGCTCATTGAGGCGATGCGGCAGATAAAGGAGGTGAAAGCCACAATACATGCTGTTTTTACTGTGCAGGAAGAGGTCGGCCTGAAAGGTGGGAGGACCTCGGCTTTTGGATTGGATCCTGATGTTGCGCTTGTGTCAGAAGTGACATTCGCTGGAGATCATCCAGGCATTGAAAAGAAAGACTCGGCGCTTGAGATAGGAAAAGGACCTGCAATCACAGTAAGCGATGCCGAGGGGGATGGCATCATCGTCCCTGAAAATGTCCTGAGATGGTTAAAGCAAGCGGCAGAGGCAAACAATATTCCGTACCAGCTCAAGGTGGGCGCCTCCGGGCAGACAGATGCATCTATTATCCACCTGACGCGCGAGGGCATACCCACCGGCGTTATCAGCACGCCTTCAAGGTACATCCACACGCCTGTTACAGTGATTAGTATGGGCGACCTTGAAAAGAGCGCACAGCTTATTGTAAAGGCTGTTGAGAGCGTTGACAGGTTTTTTTGACTATAACCCAAATTCCCCAAGCCTCTCCCTCGCAAGTTCCCTCTTCTCCTGATGGTCTTTCAAGAACTTGCTCATGAGTTCAGCAGTATATTTCTTGCAGTTGCCGCATGCGCGTGTGCCTCCAACACAGTCCTTATAGACTTCCATGAGTTCATTGTCATCCTCGACAAGATGGTAAACCAATAATTCATACACCGTACACTTATCAGGTTCACCGCCCAGTTTTTTCTGTTCCTCAACAGTGACCCTCCCGCCTGTCTTTGCGCGCATCACTTTCTTTGCGCCATCTTCTGGTTTATCTGTGAGGGCGATGTAACTATCAGGAGCGCTGCTTGACATCTTACCGCCCTGCAAGCCGGTCATGAATTTGTGGTATGTGGATGCTGGAGGCATGAAAGCGTAGCCGCCGTATTTAAGCTCAACTTTTTGGACAATTGAGTACACTTCAGCGACTTCTGCGGGCGTTCGTCCTAAAATTGAAATATCAACATGCTCCTCATAGAGAGTTCCGCCAGTGCGCTTTGCAATCTCTTTTAAGGCTTCTTTTGGTGCTGCTTTTCCCCTGACGCTGATCTCTTTGCCCGTTTCCTCCACCAGCAATCTGAACATATTCGTCTTGTAAGCAAGCCCCCGCGTCAACCTTATGTGCGGGTCCTGGTCTGCGCCTACGGGGATCACAACTGGCTTCGGTCCTCCGAATTCCTCTGACTGGGGATTGAGAATATCGGCGCTCTGTGTAAGCGCGCTGACCATGTGGGCGATGTTTGTTTCGCCGTTGAAGCCGTATATGGCTGAAAGCTCTGATAGGTTAGCCTTGATGCCAAGCTCAAAAGCAAGTGATTTCACGGACTCCGAACCTGATTGGAAATATATATGAGCGCCAGGTTCAAGCCCGAACGCGATGGCGCTCAGGATGTACTCGTTGATGCCGTATTCCCTGCATTCCTTCCACGTCTTGCCCCTGACTGCGTGCGCTTCCATGTCCGCGATGGCAAGGAACGCATCTCCGCCCTGCTGCTGATGCCAGATTATCTCTTCCATCACCATCTTGTGACCGAGGTGCGCCCTGCCCGATGGCATAAAGCCGCTCATGGCTGCAAAGGGCTTTCCGGAGAGCATGGCGTTCAGTACGGAATCGTAGCTCCTGTGCCCGAAAATGATGTGCCTGCGCATATACCTGTGCGGATTCTTTATTTTTTCAAGAAGTTCATCGAACTTCGATATCCCGAACTCATCGAACAGTTTTGAGTAATTGTCAATCTTGACTGCGCCCCAGGGGTCGAGTGTGGTCATGGTGTTTTCTGGTACTAAAATCGTTTATAGATATGTAAAGCTTGTTGTGAGGTTTATAAAATAAATGATATCACCAGTATCCCCGCCGTCGTCATCGCCCCCACGCATGCGATCAGCCTGATCTTCCTTTCATGGAATATTTTGTATGTTGCCATGCAAATAAACAGGTACGGCAGCAGCGTCGTTACCACAGAGATGCTTGCAAGTTCATCGAAGCGGTTCGAGAATAAAAGGAGCATTGAGCTTAAAATTGCGGTAAGTATCGTGGCAGAGACCGGCGTTCCCCGCGCGCTCAAGTCCCTGAACACAGGTACATTCAACTGGCTGGAGAGGTTCTGGATGACCCTTGAAGTGCCCAGCATATAAGCGTTCAGGGCGGATAGCATCGCGATGATCCCGATAATTGCTACGAGCTTTTCAGATTCTGCGAACACAAGTCCTGAAGCTGTCGCGACAGGCGCGGGGGACCGGGCAAGGACCGCGCTCCCCACGCTGCCTATGAGGGAAATATTCAACAGTGCATATACGCTTATCACGATCACCATAACGATTATCAGCGACCTGAATACAAGATTTTTCGACTTTGTCTCATCGGCAGGTATGGCACATATCTCAAAACCCGTGAAAGTCCAGTAGATTATGATAATGGCTTTCAGGAAATCCAAACTTGATGCATGATAGAAAGGCACGAAATTACTCATGTGTATATGTGGTATCAAAAGAAGAGCAATTATTATCAGGGGGACGGTCTTCAGTGTCGTTAATATATTTTCAGCTATGCCGGAAAGGGAAACTCCTCTCAGGTTGACTATGCAGAACCCGAAAATTATCAGGACCTCTATCGGCAGGACATTCTGAAACCCAAAAAATGATATGTACTGTCCTATTCCTGCGGCTATCGTGGCATTTCCGAACACAGAAGAAACCATGTACAGGATAACGATAGCAACTGATACTTTTTCATTGAATCCCTTTGAAAGTATTGAATAAAAAGCTCCTGTGGAAGGATATCTGGCTGAAGACCATGCAAAGGATAACATTACACAAGTTGCCGAGATCGCTACGATCAGCCAAGCAAGAAGTGAACTTGGGCCTGCAATACCTGCTGCTATGCCGGGGACAACAAATATACCAGAACCAATGGTGCCGCCCACGCCGAGGCTTACAAGCTCGAAAGTGCCAAGCGACTTTTTGTAACTTTTATCAGTCTCCACGAACCTTTGATATTGTTGTAATAGAAAATCAAGATATTGATTGAATTCAACTAATAGAAATATTAATATGTTTTAACGATGTCATATAGTACTCAAACGATTTAAATAAACGTTCAAACGGTGGTTTATATCAAAGCTACTTTAAATAAAAAAATGAATCATTTATATGGAAAAACGAAAAGGTTTGCTACCAGCATAATATCACCTATAGATGAAAACAGGAACGGAGAATGCAGGAATTGCGGGGCATGCTGTAAATTCTTATTCAAATGTCCTTTTCTGACATCAGATGACAATGGTTCTAATGATGGCTTATGTTCGATATACGAGATAAGACCTCCACAGTGCAGGAAATACCCCAGGACAAAGGATGAGCAGGTACACGAACCCTGCGGGTATTGTTTTGCAGATAAATTATCCCGTTTATAAATCAGGGCACTTAAAGTTTTACGATATCAGTTCCCGAGGCACTCTTTCAGGTCTTGAATGAATCGCGTGAGCGCTTCATCAGTAAGATGCGGCATTATCACAAGCCTCATGGCTCGCGGAGAGCGGGTTATCGAGGTAAACCAGCCCTTCGCCCGAAGTCGTTTCCTGACTTCATCCAGAGCAGGCACATCAAGCGCAACTATATTCATCACAGGATCGATGACTGGCGAAACGCCGATTTCCCGCGCTTCATCCACCAACCTGGCGGTCATTTTCATGCAGCCATCAACTATCTTCCTGTATCCATCTTTTCCCAGGTGCGTCATCACAGCATAAGTGGAAGCGACTGCTGCGCCGCTTCGGGTGCCAGTCAGGGAGTGCTGTTTCCTGATGCTAAGGTAAGGTGTGTCCACCTCAAGATGACTCAGGCAGGACGCGTCCCTGAAAAGCAGTCCTCCAGCGGGGATGGTGGATAATCCCATCTTGTGAGGGTCAGCGGTTATCGAGGTAACGCCCTTTGTAGAAAAATCAAAATCGTATTTTTTATCGAGGAAAGGTATTACGAACCCCCCGAACGCCGCGTCCACGTGCAAAGCAAGGTCGTGTGATAAAGCCAGTTTCGCAAGCTTATCCATGGGGTCAATCTGCCCGAACTCGGTCGATCCAGCTATACCGACAAGCGCTATCGTATTTTCATCGATAAGACCTTCGACAGAGCCGATGTCAGCCCTGAAAACACTATCCATACCCGCCTTCCTGATCTCTACTCCGAGCAGGTCCGCTATCTTATCAAATGAGAAATGGGCTGATGCGGGGACTACCATGTTGGGATGACTCCTTCCCGCGATATTCCGTGCTGCCCGCAGCGCCTGGATGTTGGATTCCGTGCCTCCTGTAGTGATATAGCCGCAAGCACAGGGATCGCCCATCAACTCCCCTATGCTCCTTATCACATTTTCCTCAAGCTCCTTTGTACCGGGAAAAAGCCCGAAGTCACCAAGGTTGGAGGCAATGAACTGCATGTGGGCTTTTACCGCAATAGGATGCGGTCTTGTGCACATGGCACTCAGGACATTATCATAAGAAGCATCTTTTAAACTTGCGGTATCCAGCATGGACAGCACTTCTTTTTCTGAGAGCCCTTTCTGGTTCATGTGCTAAACATCAAGATGCCTGTTAATGAAGGTTTTGTTTTTGGGTGAAGTTTCTGTTTTTGATCTCACCAAAAATCCGGTTCATATCAAGATGTCCCATCAGATTCTATGAACTCATAGAAATTATCCCAGTTAAGCACAGTTGAAACGCAACCTGCCTTATCAAGCACAAGCCCGACACCGAAGAGGTTTAACTTCTCGCACATCTCAAGCCCGGCTTTTATTTCAGTAATGCAGCCTACGCCCAGTATTGCACCGGGTTTATGTTTTCGCACAAGCCGTTTTATAAAGCTTGAGCCAGGTACGATGAACACCTTATATCCCATACTTTCCGCGCTTTTCATTGCAGATCCCACCTCGCAGTGCCCGCAGTCAATACATTTCATTCCTTCCTGGCTAAGTTTTGATGGGCAGTCAGCCGCTCTCAGGCACTGCGGTAAGAAGATCAAACGCTTATTGGTGGGAGTATCCCTGAATTTTTTCATGGAGATCTTGTTTTTTAGCGTGATGCCAACATCATCTACAATAGCGTCATCCACTCCAACAAGGCGGAACATGGCCTTGACAATGGCTTCAAGGACTGTAATGGAGAAGAGCATGAAATTGGGGAGTATAAACCTCTCTGTCTTGAAGGAATATGCGATCAGCAAAGAACCCAGAACCGCAAGAACAAGCAGAGCTATGGCGCCAAAAACAACAGCTTTCCCTACAAATATGAATAATGAATCTATTTCGATCTCCATCTGTGGAGTATGATATGCTACAGATAGATAAGTCTATCCTGACACATCATCATGCGTTTGCCAGCTTCGAATGCGAAATCCATTATGATAATAATATTGAGGGTTACCAAAATAGTTATATACTATAAATAATAAATGATTATAATAATGATAATGTCAATATGGATGATAAAAAAACATGAACCTGATAGAAAACGGCTGCAAAGACCGGAAATGCCCCTGCAGGATGTGGGTGAACTGTCTCAATTATGTGGATATGGAGAGACAGTCCTTGAGGCTCAGGAAAAAAGAATACGATTTTTATGAGTGGTACATTGATAATTTTCGCTCAGACACGACGATGCCTGACATACTCGTGAATGGATGAATTGAAGAAAGTTTCAATTATCCTTTATTAAGATGAACATCAAACAGGATGCTGGATATCAAAAAATTCAATGGGCCCGCTGAGACTCGAACTCAGGATCTCCGCTGTGTGAGAGCGACGTCATAGCCGACTAGACCACGAGCCCTTAGACTCGCAAAGATGGCATGTATACCTAATAAGATTATCGTTGTGATAGTTTTAAATGATGATGCATTATATTGGCTTTCATGCAGGTCATAAAATTGAAGAATTCCCCCTATGATGCCAATGCGTACCTTGTTGACAGGCATACGCTTGTAGATGTAGGCATGGACGCGCATGCGATAATCTCCCAGCTTGAAAAGATCATAAAACAAGGAGAACTGGAGACAATAATACTCACCCACTGCCACTACGACCACTCGGGTGGGGCAGCACAGGTCGCAGAAGCCTTCGGGGCGAAGATCGCAATTCACAGGGATGATGTGGCACTTCTTAATAATCCGCGGGGAAGCGCATCTGAGCTGTTTGGTGTAAAGGCGCCTTCCATTATTCCTGATATCCTTCTTTCTGGCAGTGAAACATTCGGGGAACTTGAAGTCATTCACACACCGGGGCATACTCCTGGCGGCATATGCCTGTACAGCTCGCTCGAAAAGGTTCTGTTCTCCGGGGACACGGTTTTTCCAGACGGGAGTTTCGGGCGCACCGATCTCGCAGGCGGGAATGCGCAAAAACTTATCGAGTCCATAAAAAAGCTCACTACCCTTGATGTGAACATCATGTATCCAGGGCATGAAGGTATTGTGAGTGTAGATGCGAACGAGCAGATAAAATTGTCATTGATGATGGCGAGTCAGTATTGATGAATCGCAGAACTTATGACAAACGCAGAACAAAACCAATATGCTTTTAAATATGAAAGAACCTTTGTCTTTTAAATTGGAGGATATAATATGTTCGGTATCGAATTTGTACCAGCCGACCCGGTTCTGAAGCTTGCTCATTATACAAAGCTCGCTGAAGAAAACGGGTTCGATAATGTATGGATAACAGACCACTATAACAACAGGGACGTGTACACCACGCTCGCAGTACTGGCAATGAGCACAAA
>Ga0180732_1001833_pt1 | contig 12228 bp, 23 predicted proteins | sample KR11_01MetaG_FD_148674 | JGI IMG/M metagenome (GOLD analysis project Ga0180732, IMG submission 148674) | Groundwater microbial communities from the Olkiluoto Island deep subsurface site, Finland - KR11_0.1 MetaG | ecosystem: Environmental > Aquatic > Deep subsurface > Groundwater | place...
AACGGGTGCTCCGAGGGCACAAATCCCAGGTATGCAAACCGGACACAACGCTCTTCCGGCTTTGTTTCGTTCACTTTAAAATTATTCATTTTATCCTCTCCTAACCCTAATATTTTCATTGGCTTTTCTCAGCTCGATCATGTCATGAAGTTCCTGTTCCGACATGTGGGGGTTAAGGTGGTTTCGCTCATCTCTTTTCTCAGCTTCATTCATTTCACTGTATTCTTTTATCATTTTATCCTCCTTTTGTTGCATTGCAACAATTAATATAATGCTGTGCAAGTATATAAATGTTGCTATGCACTATAAGGCTGCTTATATAAAATTAAAGGGGTCTTACTGCGATTGCCGCAGCAAGAGCCACCCGTTTCGTGGATGCCTCGCACTTTAGCCGCAGCGGAGCACGGGGTATCGGTTACTCTTCTTCTACGCTCCAACTCATCGAATATTGAGAATTCTTGAATAGTTCCGCTATTCCCGTAAGTGATTTGTACCGGTGGATCGTTTCTGTATCTATTCCCAGATGTATAGATATTTCTTCTTCATTTTGCCCCTGCTCCAATAATGATCGGATAAGATCGGCATCCAGATCAACCTGATGAACCCCCCTTGCTTTATTAAACTGCATTGTAGCAGCCATCCTTTTAGAAATATCATGATCAAGTACCACAATTGGTACTTCTGTAATGTCTAACCAGTTAGGTTGACAAATAGTAAATCTATGGAATCCATCTATGATAACGTATTTTTCAAGATCATTATCCCATATTGTTACGATAGGAAAACAGAATCCATTATCTATTATAGATTGTTTCAATAGTTCCATTTTATTTATGGGGACTGAATTAGGATTATAACTGTTTGCAATAACCATATCTCTTGACACTAATTTGATGTTCATACATGGTATTTTTATTTTCATAGAACCCCCTTATAATATTCTATTAATTCTTCTCTTGGATCCGGTTTATTCTGAATTGCTAAATTGTTCTCATAATCGTTCAAAATAATTTGCCTGCATTGCTGCCGTGCAACAAATTCATTATTCAGGTGCTTTGAGAATCGTTTCGCAAATAAATTTTTCTTAGCAGGATCGGGATAAGTATTAAGCAAGAAGTCCCTATACACAATCCATGATTTGAAGTTCTTAGGTAATTTTCTGGCCTTGAACATTTTACTATTCTTTCCCGTTTCCTGAGCAAACGATATTCCTTTTATTCGCTTCAACAATTTGTCATAAGTTTTAGGTTCAAATTCAGGCAATTCGCAAATGCTCTTGAAAGACTTTTCATGGATTAAACTCGATACTCTCATCTCGCTAATCCCAAATCCTTTCTTGAACTGAAAATCATATATCTTTGAATATCTTAATTTGTTGTCATATATATAATGCCAGATATCATGGAAGTTCCAATCATAAATAGGATATAATACGACGTTCTCGCCCTTTTTTGATCCCCAGTAAACCTTATTTCCATTGATGTTTATGGGATTCTTTGTGACCGCACGCCATCTATTCGGCGACTCTCCGGCAGCTCTTAATCCTACTAAGAACGCAGTATTCTTATAACAATCCTGAAAATTTTCCAGAACACCATAAAACCCTAAACCGCCCTTGGCAGCATTATGATATTTCTCTTTTTCTTTTGCCCAGGGCTTCGCAAAGATGTTGTTCTTTCCTTTAGATCGCATCCATATTTTATGCTTCCCCGCTTCCCAGCACTTCAATTGTCCTTCTTCTAATGACGTAGAATTCGTTAGCAAGAACTCTATTTGCAGCCATAATCGATTTGTGTTTTCAGGATAAATGTTCATTAAATACTCGATCTGGTCAATTGTATTTTGATATACGACCTCTTCATCAAGAAAAAATAATCCTATCTTTCGGCTGCGGTTATGTGCTTCTGTTAATGCTAAATGGGCTAACGTAGTGCTGTCCTTGCCGCCGCTGATTGAAACTATTATATTTTCGAAATTATCAAATACAAATGATATTCGTTCCTTTGCAGCATCGAGGACGTTCTTATTATTGTCGTATTTTTGCATATGCTCTGTCCAGTTCTTCAACCCATTTCTGATATCGTTCAAAATACCATTGATCAACTTTCAGATCCGCTACTAACACATCAATATCAACTTGTTTAGATATGCTTAGAAAATCAATAAAATCGATATGATTATGACTAAATTCAAATACCGTATAGTTCCCTTGGTATGCTTTTTCCTTATATGTCTGCATATTTAGAAGGCAAAACCGATTGTTTCTCCCGATATATTTCTTAGAGTGATCTATCAAAAACAGTTTACTTTTTCCAGATAATAAATATAAATTTCTTGGGATTGTGTGCGGATCCTTCAACCCAATCTTTTCGATCAGGTTATTTTTTTCTTCCTGATATCGAAGCTTTAATTTTGCGCCTGTTTGAACTTCGATTTTATTGAGTTTGATATTGATTTGATTTATATTTATATTACTGTTTTTTAATATATTACAATCAGTCTGCCCTTTCCATTTACTTCGGGTATCAAAATCAAACAGTATGAAGAAATCTTCAAATGATTCAATGGTCGGAAGATATTGAAATATAATCTGATGCCTGGTCTGATAAAGAAAATTCCTTATGCAATTATATGTTAGATCATACCTGTTTTTAGTTCTCAAGCATTCGTTTATCACTACTAAAACATCGTTGTTTATTTCCTGTAATAAGCGATAAAAATAAACATACATTATAATATTATCATATTCGATAAACTCTTTAGTTTCTTCTATATCGCAATTGAAATAGAGTTTTTCTGGTGATAGAATAAACACTTTCTTGATATTATTCTCTTTAATATATTCAGATATGATTTTGTTTTTCTCGATACTGCTCTGACCCAAATAAATCATATGAACTCCCCCTCAGTAAAATTAGTTCCGAAAGATCTGTTTACTTCTCGCAGGTACTTTTTGAACTCATCGGTTTTAAGTTCCTTCTTGCGTTTGTTTATTATTTTTTTAATCTTAGGTTCATCTACCACTTTCCCCACTTCCTCAAAATTCTCTTACTTCTGGGAACTCTGATGCGAATTTATTATATAATTCAGGATATTCTTTCTTAAGCCATACCCATCGCCCCATTTCTCTGCACGATTCCCCACACCAATAGCTTACTCTAAGCTCATTGCGGGGTAACATTGAAGTCTTATCATATATTGAATTATATTTCAGCTCATTTGCCGTAATATATGCCCAGATATCTTCAACTGTGAATTGCGCTACAGGTAAGCATTCCATTACTTTTTGTGATTTATTATAAAAAAGCTGTCCTCTATTATTTATTAGCTTACGGCGACCTTTACTTTCCTGCGCCCTTAAGCCTACGAAAACACCATCAAAACTATAATCTTCAATTAGTTTCTTAATCGGTTTATAAACAGTCGCCATCATCGTCTTATTCTCGATTTGCGGATGATTTACCCCGTATTTGCGAAATACCGACAACATAGACTCGGTCTTGCAACGAATAAAATTAATATCCCACTCTTTTACTACTATCTCAATGAACTGTTCAGTATCAGGATAACTTGCGTCTGCATCCCAATAAATTACGGGAATGTTTGATTTATGCTTCAGTAGCATGTGTAGCATTACGGTACTATCTTTGCCTCCAGAAAAGCTAAGATACGGGTTTTTCATATGCTGCAAAGCCTCTTTGATAAGTTCATGCGCTTCGCTAACTTTTGTGAGAAAATCGATAGTCTTCGCATGAATTATGTCAGTCTTTTGATTTATATCTTGCATAACGGCATGAGGCAGCGTGTCATGTTCTTGTGATGCCAAAATGGCGGTCTCGCGGCAAACAGCATTTCAACATCACATTTCAGGTTGAACTGCGCAGCCTCAGAAACAGGTATAGGACGCATCGGTACGCCATCCTTGACTACACTATAATCGTGTTCTGATTGTTCGACCTGCCAAGTTCGAACATTGCCATACCCTTGCGTTCTTTTCTTACCAATCCCTGGAATATATTGTAAGAGCCTTTCGATTTCTTCTTTATTCCCATTCGCATAAAATATGATTTCTTCCGCGCTTGTGTACGGCATCGGCATATCGTACCGTTTGTACTCTCCTGAGCCAATGCGGATTTTCTTTTTACTTTCAATATCTGTCTGCTTGCGCCACCGCGCCGTTCCCTCTACAGCCTGCTTCGGGAAGCCTATTGATGCGGCATAGAACGGTTCTTTTGTACCGATTTGTTTAATGGGCAGCGGAATATAGAAAACATCTGATTTATTCTCAGGGATGTTGAAAGCCTGATCTCCCATCACGTCCTGCCAGACAGCGCTACTGATCAGAGCATCAAAAAAGATGTAATCTGTACTGACATAAGGACTTGTCAGATATGCTGTGATTTTCAGAGGCTCGTAACTCATCGAAAGAATCCGGCATCCATAATCATCCAATTCTTTGAAATGAATCATTGTTATGCCACACCCTCAAGTTCGTGAATGTATTTCACGATCTGTTCCTTGTTCTCAACTACCCAATCCTCATATTTCTGCGCCGAATCTGTATCGATTGTATAGCCGAGCTTGACCATACCGAAGCCCCGACATCCTAACCCGCCGACCTTTGGATACTTTGAGAACTCCGCTAACGTACTCCAGAATGCGCCCTTTTCTATTTCATTGCAGCTTTTCAGTGTGAAATAGTGGTAGAACTCAGTGCCTGCTACAAGGACTTCATGAGTATAGCGCATCTGCTGCTTTTGCTCATCTGGGTCCTGCGTACCTTTTGTCTTATCCTCCATGTCGTCACGACGGGTTGCTGCCCGTTCGTCAAGCAGGCTGTATATTGAAATTTCCGATTCGATACCAGTCCTACCCTGGGTTTGGCACGAAATTGGAATAAGTTGCCCTACATCCATTTTTGATTGTATCATCTGTTGCCCGGCGACTGATCCAAACAGTGAGATTATTGGGAGATTTTGACGCATTTTTGTGATGAATTGGGTATCAATTATACCCCCTCCTGCACCTTTCTGAAGCATCCCGCCTGAAAAAACCATATGTTGTAAGCCTTCTTTGAGACTTTCTTTTGTAATGCCAAGCAGTTCAAGCAGCCTATATCCCGCTTTGCGCCTGAGTACGCCTCGCAGGCTGTTTCCTGAAATGATGGGTACCTCTATACGCTTTGTAATCCCCGCTTTTGTGGTTATAAGCATAGCTTCCCGATTAAATAAACTGTCAATACTCCTCGATTCGCCAATATGGCTGATAGGCTCTAACGCCGTGATTTTACCTTCTATTTTAGATATAGTCATAATTTATGTTCCCACCTTTACTTGTTTGCTGTTTTTTAGTTCATCCTGCACATCTCTCATTATCAAGATGAGTAAAGATGTCTCAGACCTGAGAATGTCCAGTATCTCAAGGTCATAATCGTTGTTTTCAACTTCCCTTACGATTTTCAGTACGTCCGGTGCATCTGCGCCTGATACTGTGCTGTCCATCTTTTCAGCCAGCTTTTCAATAAACTGACTGAGTTTTCCCGTTCTGGCAGCAGACTTGATTTTTTGTTGATATTCTTCATATATTTTCATTCTGCGCCGACTCGATACCGAATCCCAGTTAATCCCATGCCAAATTGACGTGATGATAGTTACTGCGTCATTGCGCAATTTTTCCTGCAACTGTTCACATTCCATTCTTTTTAGTCTCCTGATTTGCTTTCCGTTCTTTGAATTTCTTAAGCTGTTCTTCTGACATATTCATAGCGAGAAGCAGTAAATTAAATTGCATACTACCTCGCTCATTCTTGATTATCGCTTCATCCTGTATGAATTTCTGAATACTGTATTTCTTAATAAAATTCTGCTGATAGCATCCTGTTGCTATAGCATTCTTTGAAAAATTGCGATATAGCCTACTCATTGCTTCAAAAATGTCCTTATACTTCGTTGGTGAAAAAAGAATCTGAGTGTCCTCTTTTTGGACATAGTACAGCTTATTAGAATAGTTCACTCTTGCACGGAATGACATATGTTTCTTGTAGCTCTCAGTAACCGCAAATATGAACGGTGTTGGAAGTGGTTGAAACAGATACCGTTCAATTTCATCCCGCTTAAAATAGATTATGTGGGCATCACTCTCATCACTATCCCCGATAGCTATAAAATTCATGCGCCTGAGTTTCGGCTCCCTGACACACGCATTACATGCAACGCAGACGTGGGAAGCTGTGCGATCAGTGAGCAGATCATAGTTAGTGAACGCATCACTTACTGTATTTTCAAGCTTAACACCTTCCTGGATTTTAGAGCCACAGAAAGCGCAGATGCCTTTACAGGGCTCGGTTTCTATATGTGGTTCTCCGAGAGCTTGATAAATTAAATGTGTTTGATGCACCATTTATATTACGTTTTTTTGACGTATATAGTTTACTGTCATTAAACCGCTGGATAAACGGAAAGCATTATGTATATAAACAGCATTATAACAGTTATGAGAAGCACTGTAAGAATTCCACAGGATAGCAGGCACAGACATATAATTACCGTACCAGTTGAAATATGGGAAGGTGAGGGATTAACGGAAGGGGATTTGATTGAAGTAGATATAAGAAAACTGAAGGGTGTAGAAGCGCCGCGGAGAGATATTCATGACTGAAATCGATCTTAACATGTCCGTCAGTATCCCGGATGAAATCTATGAAAAGTTCCTGATCGAGCGGGATGGTGAACACGACTTGTCCGCCATGGATGGAAAACATGGCGGGACTGGACGCAGGCAGGGAAGTGGTCTTGATAAAACTCGACCGACTGCGGGTTTCGTAACCGAAATTTTCAGTATCATGCAAAATCAAGTTGATGCATTATACCAGCATGAGTACCATATCTTCACAGAGCATGATACTGATTTCATTGAGACCTTCATTCCCGATAAGTGGAGTAAGGTAGTCGCATTTGAAGTGCCGGGGAAAGGCAATGAAGTTTTTTGCTCGGCAGCGGGAACTAATAATTATGTTGCGGGAACTAATAATTATGTTCCTGCGCGGTTCTCGTTGTGGCTCCTGGATTCTGGGGGTAAAGAGATCAAAGACATGACTGTTGAGGTTCTGGCAACCGCAGGAGCTCGCCAGAGACGGATGCTCATGAAGTACATTCACGAAGAACCAACAGTCAGGTTTGATACAACTATAGCCCTCACACCAGGACAAGCTATGGTGTGGTATGTACGTGATGTACAAAGACGTAAGGATATAAAGAAAGTGGTTTTCAAAGGCGAGTTCGATATCTGGGTTAAGAAGGGTACAAACTTCGACTGGTGGGATTATGAAGAGGGCTGCATGAAGGTTGAAAAGATGACTGATGATGATGACAGAAAAGCAGGTCTTGAAGAAATGATTAAGTATTGAGGAAGTGGGGGGATTATGATCATAATTGATGGTTTGAAAAAGATATGGCGGAACTGGACTGGAGAAGTTGAGATAGCAATAGCCATTCCAAAAAAAGAATTGATGGATATGGGTTGGAAGCTTGATGAGTCCATTTTAGTAATCGTGACAAAATCTGAGATCCTTTTACGCAAGAAGGATGCTTTTAAAAAAGAGAAGTATAAAAAAGATATAGAAGTTTTTCAGGAAGTTCTGGATAGTCTGGGAGCTGAAGAAAAAGATAGTAGAGGTTCTAGGTCCGAAATGGAAAGGTAAGAAGGTGGAATAAAATGATTGATATTAAATCTAAAAAACTATGTGATTGTCTTGAAGAACTACAGACGGAAGAAGAACTTGAAACAGAGGAATGCAAAATATGTAAGTTTGGGATATACAGTACTTTATCTCAAAACATAAATAAACGGTTTCCTATAATATCAACAGGAAAGGGATTATTGTATAAAAGCAAAGCATTCAAGGATACCCCAAAAAGTCTTTATAGATTTTTGTATCTCTGGCAGCCTAAGAAAATAAATTTTTCAGATATGTATAAGTGTCAACTTGCGCTTATTAACCTGAATGACGCGGCTGTTGTGTGTTTAGACTTGTTCAAATATGAGCTTGCGGCTTATTTTTATGTTCCAAAAAAAGATATTATTCAAAAACCCACTCATTTGATAGAAATCCATTGCGGTATTCCCGGATGTGAGGAGAACGAAATAAAACCGGAATCCAGAGCACTGGAAGAGATTGAATTGTTTATCGCTCTTCTTGAAAATGAACATGATGTTTATTTGGGTAACAATTTTATAGTGTAGGGGGATAATGCACAATACATATTTTGATACGTTACAAACCGTAGGCAACGATATAGAAACATTTGAAATATTTGCCGCTCTTGCCAGAAATGCTAAAGATTTGTATGTAATTAACCTCGTGGGGTCAAGGGGTAGAGAATTCCCCTTCTGTGAGGGAGGGGATGAATCGTACCCCTTGCAATTGAGCGATACACCGAAACACCTATATGGTTGTAGTGATATATAGATAACTATGCAATACAAACTTGACCGAGGTTCACATTCTGTATATTCTTTGCAGTATCATCTGGTTCAACTTTTTGCCTGCCATTACATACTGGACATTCAAACGTCTTATTCTTTTTAGGTCTTCCAACTTTACCAGTGTGTGCTTTAGCCGGCAGTCCAATATTGTCGTGATCGGGGCATTCATCTCCATTATAAAAGTTACCACTTGATATGTGTATCAAGTTATTGCATTCCGGGCAGTATTCTAATATGTGTATTTCCTTGTAATAACTTGGATCTGGTGCTGGTGGACTATCGTATGTAGATTGAAGCATCGTCCTAATGGTTAGATTCTCACTGCAGTATGGACATCTTCCCTCCAATACAACCATAGTCTTGCATTGTGTTTCAGAAACTACAGGAATTTTCTCTTTTACTTTTTCAAACCATGTTTTCCGGATTTTTCCAATATTTAAAAGACAATTGTGGTATATTTCACCCGCAATTTCTCTATCGCCGAAGCTATCCAGCAATACTTCTGATTCTTCGGTGTTTATCTCTGCATTACAATGTGGACATTTTCCATATGATAAATATTTCACTTCATATTCAATACGTGATGGTTTAGCTATTTCCATATTAATTCCTCGTCTGGGCATCGCTGCGCCCCTCTTTTTTCTTCATGAACCCGATTATCTATTGCTTCATACCAGCACCGCGCATCGCACAGTCCGAGGTTCTCCAATTTGACGCCAGTATATGCATGCACAAGATGGTCCTGTAGAAGGTCATAGGTTCCATCCTCTTTTTTATAAAATATATAGCCCGCTGAGATCAGTCCTATAGTCTTATCGTATCCGTATGTGATGCACATCGGCTTGCCTCTGGGCTGTACGACCTCCCCTCCGCGCACCTTTAGTAACTCCACAAATCCAATGGATTTCACGAATGGTTTTTCCTTCATTCATTGCTGCGCCTCCAGAATCTCCTTCGCTGTGGTGAGCTTACCATCACACACTTTATCGCATAATTTACCATTTTCTTCTATCCATTTACCATGTTCGAGTGGCTCTACTTTTTTTGGATAGAACAAAACTACACCACAGTTATCACATTGATAACGAATGAGTTGATCACTCCTTAATTGTTCCCAACCAAGTTTTTTTCTTAATTTTGAGTCTCTGTTCATAAATTCGTTATTACATTTTATGCTACAGAACATCAAATCTGATCTATAATTTCTATCCTTCAGTTCAATTTCTGTGCGACAATTAGAGCATTTTCGCCCCCCGGCAGGGATTGTTGTATGATCCATTTTACACACCACCAATTCCTCTTCCCATGCAGCTTCGGCACTGCGTGGTCGGACCCGCGCCGGTTGCATCTCTTGGCTGGTCGTGGTAAAAACCATACGGTAATGTACCGCGCCCATCGCATACCGGGCATCGTATCCTGTCGAAGCTACCCAGCTTTTCTTTTGCAGCCTCTATAAGTCGTAGCACCTCTGAATGATCTTTTGAATCAACTACTGCGTTCAAAGCTTGCATTATATCCTCTATCTCCTGAACTCCACTGGAACGGCGTTTTACTGGTACTTCAGGAACTGGCACACCTGCTGCTGCTTTGGGCGACATGCAGTATACTCTTGTTATGACCCAGTACCTTTTTAGTATTCCATCAATCACGCAGACAAATTCAGTATGTTCATCATCCAGCCATTCACGCTGCCACGATTCTGAACCTTTTACCGTTGGATAAAAAGCCCAATCAAATAATTCTCCTTTGGTAGTTGCGTCTTTTATGACCGTATCAAATCCTATTGGAACTGCGTCCTCTGGCAACTCTATATCCTGCACCCTGCCTTTAGGACCTTGGGGTTTGATGGATCCTTTCAGATCGTACGATGTGATTTTGTATGAGATCATCTTACGCACCCCACCCACTTTCCCTTATTAATAAGACATGAATCGTTTGTCCTTTCACAATCGTATACTCACCAATGATCCCTTCACCCATGACAACCCTTGTCTCGCTGAACCCATCCTTCCGTATCGTTTTCTCAGTATTTTTCTCAAGCCCATTAATGAACTTCTTGAGTGCAGGCAGAATAGCTTCAGGTTTCAGCTCGAACAGGTGTTCAGCCTGCTTATCCATTATCTTATCACCGTACTTTTCGATGATCTCCTTCTTAATGGCTGCCCATGACATGGGATGATCGAACGTTTCGACTGCTATGACACCCACCGGGTTGTGGTATATTTCACCCGCAATTTCTCTATCGCCGAAGCTATCCAGCAATACTTCTGATTCTTCGGTGTTTATCTCTGCATTACAATGTGGACATTTTCCATATGATAAATATTTCACTTCATATTCAATACGTGATGGTTTAGCTATTTCCATATCAATTCCTCATCTGGGCATCGCTGCGCCTGTTCCTTCTTTTCCCAGACATCCACACCTATGAGAAACGCAGTATTTCCTTCGCTGCTCTTTAATCGTTGAAGGGTATGACTTGTGACCTGCGTTTTGTCATCTGCGCCGCCTATCGTCAAACCCCTTCCCAGACGAACCGGTCTGGCGGCTCTTTTCTCATATTCACCCGTACCAATCCCAAGCATTTCAGCCGCATCGATTCTTGTTTGGATGATCTCCATGCGTCTATTGGCTTCGTCAATGTCTTTAACGATTATGCCAAGATCTTCATGGTCCTCATCTTTGATTCTTCTATATGTTCCTTTACTCATGCTGCGCCTCCAGTATCTCCTTCGCTGTAGTAAGCGATATCAGTTTTATCCCTGCGCCAGACATAGCCTCTTCCGACCCTTCCTGACGGTCCACAACAGTTATCACTCTATCCACCTGCAGTCCAGCATCTTTTAGAGCTTTAATCGCGCTCAGTGATGAGCCGCCGGTAGTGGTTACGTCTTCGACCAGTACCGCAGTCCCACCCTTCTCAAAATCACCTATAAGCCTGCTTTTGGTCCCATGATCCTTCGCAGCTTTCCTGACGATGATCAATGGTAAGGCTGTACCATAGCTGACCATCGTACCTATCGGTACACCGCCGAGTTCCACGCAAGCTATGTAATCAGGTTGTTTTCTGAAGGTGTCAATGATCTCTTCAATGTGCTGATATATCTCACTGAGCACTCGGGGCTTCGTTGCAGCCAGCTTCACATCAATGTAATATTTCGATTCCTTCCCGGACGCCAGGATAAAATCGCCGAACTTTATGGCGCCGCTGTCTTTGAGCAACTGGATTATGTCTGACATTACGCCTCCAGCAAATATATTGGAACTATCATTTACGCACCCCATCCACTTTCTCTGATCAGAAGCACATGCACTGGCTGACCCTTGACTATCGTGTATTCACCAATGATCCCTTCTCCCAGGATTGTCCTGGTCTCGCTGAACCCATCTTTGCGTATCGTCTTTTCGGTGTTCTTCTCAAGCCCTTTAATGAACTTCTTGAGCGCTGGCAGGATAGCTTCAGGCTTCAGTTCGAACAGATGTTCAGCCTGCTTATCCATGATCTTGTCGCCGTACTTCTCTATGATCTCTTTCTTAATGGCTGCCCAACTCATAGGATGGTCGAATGTCTCAATTGCAATGACACCTACTGGATTAAAGATAATCGCACCGACCTGTTGAACCTCTCCGCGGCTAAAGCCGGGAGATTCCACGAAGCTCATACAACCTCCCTGTGGCTCTCTTCTTCATAGAAAGTATCTCGGAGTACAGCATCCACAGTCTCAATTGTAGTCTCTTCGGGTT
>Ga0180732_1001834_pt1 | contig 12227 bp, 12 predicted proteins | sample KR11_01MetaG_FD_148674 | JGI IMG/M metagenome (GOLD analysis project Ga0180732, IMG submission 148674) | Groundwater microbial communities from the Olkiluoto Island deep subsurface site, Finland - KR11_0.1 MetaG | ecosystem: Environmental > Aquatic > Deep subsurface > Groundwater | place...
CTCCCGCTTGTGCATATCCTCGATACTTACAAGTTCTTCCGCAGACGCCGCCCGCGCTTTTCCAGGGCCATACGTCATTGTTTCTTCGGCAGCCCTTATTGGTTTTGTAGTCATTGCATCCACAATGTTTACAAGTGTATATGCAACCTTCTTGCCACGCAGTTTTAGCTCAGGTTCTTTAAAGACAGATAATAGATTCTTCGCCCATTCCTGATACTCAAGGTTTAACTCAGAATTAAATTTCTTGTTTATAAGTTCGGTTGTAGAACCCCTGTCAATCTCCGTCCTTTTATAAAGCAACGCGTCGGCATCATCCTTTATCATATTCCAATAAGCGCCCCCAATGTTGCCATCTTCATTAAGAAACCTATCTAAATATATTCTTTCTAGATCCGGCTCTTTTATTGCTTTGCTTTGTGCCTTCGCCATCTTTTTAACTTGGGCGGTAATTTCGTCTGTTGCCGTGGACTTATATTCAGATTTAGTTATCTTCTCGGCGTTATTCAATAACCACTTTTTAAAGGCAGTCTCATTTGCGAAAGGAAAACGCAACTTCAAATCTATCACGACTGGCTCAACATCTACGCCCTTCGTCCTCAAAAACGCTACCCTTCCCGCGTCAGACTTTTCAAGCACCTGCAACGCCCGATAATAATCGGGGTGTTCTACCATCAAATCAAATATTTCAGCTTGACTGCTCCAATCTCCAATATCTTTAGCCGCCGCGTCAATGGGTTCGATTACTTTTCTTGCTGTATTAATAGGTATCTTTTTCCATACCATATCGGGAGCAGTTGGACTGTAAACATCGGCGCTGAATATTCTGTTTTCATATTTCGCGGCGGGGTCAATCATTGTCTTGTTGCCAACAAACGTTATCTCTCCATAAGAATCAAACGGTTGTCCCGCTTTCTTTATAGCAAGCGATGGCACAGGCATACCACCTAATTTGTCAGCACTAATTAAGTCGCTAGCATTAGTGTTGTGTAATGCAATCAAATCTTTCTCGTACAAATTATTTACGCGCTGGTATAGCTGGTCCTCAATATTGGCTTCCCCACCCCTTCTCGTACCGAACGTCTCATACCAGTCATCGGGACGTTTGCCGTACTGCTGCGCCCAGTCTTTCGCAATCTGGTCTGTTATCTTTATGACCGCTTCTGCCTTTGTCGTGTCCTTGCCGAAATGGTCTGTGACAAATTCCATGAACGAATTACGCCCGAACCGTTCTGCTGGTGCGTTTGCTGCCATGTTCTGAATGTTGCCTTGTAGTTTGGCGGCGCGTTCCTCTACTAATGCTTTCAGCTGTTCTGGTGTTATGGTTATAGGTGCTTCTACTGGTGCTTCTGGTACTTGCTCACCCTCTGGCGCTTTCACCGCTTCTGCCTCTGGTGGGCGTACCACTGGCGGTAGTCCTTCTTTGGTCATAGCCGCGTCCATCTGTTGCTTTATCAGCGGCATGTATACTTTCTCTTTGTATGCTTTCCAGGCTACATCACGTTCAGCCAGTGACAGATCCAGCATCTTGCGCCCTTTCAGTATCTTGTCCACTTCCAAGCGTAGCGGGTTATCCATAGCCCCCATCAAATCCCCTTCTCCAGTCCTGAAGTAAGTCATTGCATCAGTCTGTGCCTTGCGTGCATTCAGCATGTTCTGGCGCCACGCCATGATCCCTTCTCGGCCACCTGGGAACTTACCCGCCATCAAGTCACCGAACACACTGTCTATCTGTGCCTGGCTTTCGTATTCTATGGTTACGGCGTCTTTGTATAGCTGGTTCAATCCATCCTGTATTTCCCGATATATTCTTGATCGTTCAGATGTAGCAAACTCCCCTGTTATCAACCCCTTGCTTACCTGTGCCTGTAATGCTTCGCTTTGCTCATAATAGTTATACATCCGCTTAGCGCGTTCGTTGTACAAGTAGTTATAAGCATCGTGTATATCGAACAGTGCCTTTTCAGCAAGTACAACATCGCCATCCGTACCCAATCCACGAATAACGCCAAGTATCTTTGCGCCGTTTATATTCTCTAAGTTATTCCAGTCAACGCTTGCCTGTCTCAATCCCTCGTCTAGTATGATCTGCCGTTCCCATCCAGTAACCCCCTCCACTTTCGCAAACAGGTCGTCCATGTTCTTGAAGTGCTGCATCATCATATCGCCATGTGACAACATGACATCATCCAGTATTTTGAATGACCCATCTAATCCTTCGGTGAACGACTTTTCCGCTGCTTCCCGTGCCATGTCCCCAATATTACGGGCGATCCGTTCTGATATTTCGGTTTGCATGTCGCTCTTTGCATTCCTGATTGCAGTACGCATATCTTCGGGTGTCTGTGCTTTCTTGATGTTTAACTCCAACTCATTCAGTACACGCGGGAACTTTCCAAGTAACACCTTTTCGTCCGGGGTGATAACATCGTTGATGCTCGCTTTACCCAGGTCTTTGAATACGATCTTCTCAATCTTCTCTTTGGTCAGTCCACGCGCAATGCCCCGCTCCACCTTGTCTACCAACCCTGGTTGGTATCCGTCCAGAACGGTACGCGTATCAGCATCCATACGGTCAAATCCATCGCCAGCTACCCAGCGTTTATTCAAGAACTCCTTCATGGCAGTAACATAAGCCATCCCACCCATTGCTTTTTCGTTCTTGCTAGATGCCCACATTGCCAGCATTAACTTCTCGGTCGGGTCTTTGGCGTCCAGTATTTTTTGTGCCAGATCTGACGGTGAAGCCTTGCGTGCTTCTCTGAATGCCTTGCCCCCCATCTCTTCGCCCTTGATATACCCTGTCAACGCCTCTATATCCACTCTCTTTGGGTTAATACCTACTTCGCGCATCCACGCAAGGTCTTGCTCTTTCGTTGACAACCGCAACAAGCCATCCCACCCAATCGTAACTACGTTATTGCCCACGTTGTTAAAAACATACGTTGGGTTCACGCCAAGCACCAACTTCCCTTGCGCTCTTTTGATAACAGCATTCCATCTACCTATCAAACTAGGAGGTTTTATCCCGTACCATTTCGTAGCGAAGGCATCCACCCCGCTTTCTAGTGTTGCCATTACCTGCGCCTTGAACATATTTACATCCAGCGGCGGCCCATCTTTAGCTGTGAACATATCGGCAAACTTCTTTAGTGTTACGGCTTCCACGTCCAGGTTTTCTATCTTCGTGCCTGTTGTATCTTGTATCTGCCGTAGTACATCCATTGCGGTATCCAGGTTGCCTTTGTGCAGGTTGGAGATCATCTTGTAAAGGTCAACGCCTGTTCCATTAGCAGCGTTCAATAGTTTATCGTATGCCTGCCGTGTATTCAGGAAGTTATCATATAGTTCCTGTACCTTCGGAACGGTATCCCGAATCGACATCGGTACTATTGCCGCTTCTGCGCTGTCGTAATACTTCTGATACTGCGGCAGGTCATCGATTGCTTTAGCGGCGGTCTTTGGGTCTGTACCGGCTATGTTTTTCACTATCTTCACAATGCGACCCGCATCGTTCTCTGGGTCAAGTAATATCGCTATTCCATCCACACCGTCATTCATCATCTGGTGATACTTCGATTCTGGCGTAAGGTAATCGTAAGGATGTGGTATCTTCCAACCAGACTTCTCACCCTTTGGAAGGCTTACAATAGCTTCGCCTGTCGGAGTAAGGTTAGCCATCCACTTGGCAATAGAACCCATGTTCTGCCGCTGTGCTAACGGCACTTCCTGACCAATAATGCGCGCATATTCCCTCGGCACCATGAAGAGTCTGCTATCTGCTATGTCGAATGCTTTGGCTAGATTCTCTTTACCCCCCAGCTTTGCAATACCTTTACCCGCCGTTGTGGATACTTCACCAAAGAAGTTGATAGGGTCTAGCGCAATATGTCCAATTAAATCCCGTATCTGTCCGGTCACACCAAACTTACTCGATATGTCAGCATACACTTCATCAAACGATTCACCTGCTATCAACCTGCGTTTTGCTTCCCTGACTGCCCATGTGGATGCTATCTCCCCGTTAGGTGGTGTCCAGTATTCGCCCCAGCCGCGCACCTGTTCGCTTGTGACGTTAGCAAATGAACCCTCATACATCAAACTTCCGGCTTGCCACGTTTCTTTAGGATACTTAAGTAGGGTGTTTAGATACTCCGCGACGGCATCAGCCCCGCCTTCTATCCCCTCGGCATAGCCCATGCCAATCAATGCCATTGCGCGCTCCAGCGTCTCGGCTCCTACGTCCAACTTCAATAACACTTGCTGGAGAAGCGGTATTCTTTGTGCCGCAAATCCCAGTACACCAAACGTTCCTGCACCAATCACCGCTCCAGCTGGACCACCGGCAAGACCACCAACTACTGCACCTGTAAGACCTGCGGATACCAACCCTGATACTTCTGGATTAGACAGATACCATCGTTCCCATCCAGTCATGTTGTCCCACTGTTCCTGTGTGAACATTCCCATGACCTGCTCTGGCATTTCCCCGGGCGGTACGTACTGCGGTGTTTGTGCCTGTTGGCCTGCTGATTGCTTCAATATATCATCGACAACGCCTCTCGGTATCATTACGTTGCCATTCTCATCCCTGTTGAAGTCTAATAGTTGATCCGTGCTGAATACTTCCAATGCCTTATCTTCTGGCACTAGATATATTCCATACTCCGATGGCGATACTATGCCACCAGATACATTTGGATCGAACCAGTTATTGCCGCGCTCATCACCCCTCATCATCTCCGGTGGGGGTAATGGTAGAGTATTCAGTATTTCTTTATACGGATCATCTTCGGGTAGGCTCTCCCACTCGTACCACGGCGTGCCCCTGTTGCGCGCTTGCAGCTGTGCGTAAACTGATCCTATGTTATCAATGGCTTCCGGCGGTACATTGTTCTCCGGTGGTAATGCCTGGAACGCCTGATGGTATCGTCCAACTCTCCACGGCTGCCAGAATTCCTGTGGTTTTGACGGCGCGTTGGCATAGATATACGCATCTGACATGGACGGCGACTGTCGATCAGGTACAAAGTCTTGTGCGTAGTCTTTAAGCGGCGCGTATTCACCGCCGTGTTTCAAGAACCGCTGATATTCCCCATACTCCATTCTTTCCTGATCTGGCACAAATGGCACTTTACCAGAACCAAGATTTATAGGGTCTAACGGATGTATATCGTCCGGCTTCGTCGCCATTATATACGCCAGTTCACCAAGTTATAGAACCAGTCATTTATCGGACTGCCTGATGCGTACTGTTCTTCTCCCGGCGAAGAATACCCGCCTCCGTATCCGCCCCAATAGTTGCGTCCATATCCTCCACCACCGCCGTAACCGTATGGACGGTAGGGATAACCGTATCCACCCCCACCTGTACTACCCTTCTTGCCTTGTGCCGCCAATAGTGCGTTCTGCTGGTTTACTAGCGCGTTGTATTCTCGCCCGCTTTGACGCAATCCATAAGACATACTCGGAGCATAACTTTGCGTAGGCATTGTGGTCGTCATGCGCTGATCTTGATAATATTGAGCGTTATAGTCTGTTGGTTGCGCGAGTCGCAGATTAATGGGGGTCACTGCGCTCCCCCCTTTTACTGGTTGCTGTTGTCTGCCCTTCCAATCTGGCGTCAAGTTTGTATAAGAAGGATAGGGTACGCTTGCGCCTCCATTGTATTTTTGTGTAAATGGATCGTTCTGTAACCCCTTGACGGCACCCTGATAGTAATAATCATTCGCTCTTGAATATGGAACATTGGGCATCCTCGGCGCCCCAGTCGTTACCGGGCGTTGTCCACTCCACGGTGATGGAACTGGTTGCGGTGAGTATGACGTAAACATCGAAGGCGTTTGTCTGCCTCTGCTTTGCCCAGGTTGTTGTTGAGCATAAACTGGCTGCCCTTGATAATAATAAGATGGCTGTTGTGCTGCTCCAGGAATTCCCCACGGTGATGGTTGTACCGATTGTGTTCTCGCCCTCGCTTCTGCATCTTTTTGCGCTTGTATCCTTGCCAGTTCTTGCTGGCGTTGCACATCCACCCAATTTATAGGTGCTTCACCTCCGGCGGCCATAACATCACCGCCACCAGGTTGGTTTGGGGCATTATACAATAACGGCTGTGTTGGCTGTTGTGCCGCCATTGCCTGCTGTAACTCGCTCCACGTTCTTCCTGTCTCGCTTCCGCGTTCTGGGTCATAATAATTAATCGTTGCCATCTCGCACCTCCTGAACCCTATCCAACAAATCATCACCACCAAGCAGCTTAATAGCAGCGTCTTGTATCGGCCTTGTCCACTGTTCTTCAAATTCTTCCTTCCATTTCTTCAGCTTGTTACGTGCTTCTAGCTGAGCATCGTCATAGTCTATAATATTTAATGGCATGTTACTACACCTTTACTAATCTTTTAATTAGTTCTTTATTATCATTTCACTTCCTTTTGCTGTATTCGTTTGTTCCCAACACTAACCTTGCTAACATAGACAAGCCAAACATCTGCCAATAGGTTATCTCCGGCAATCCGAACAATTTTGGACATAGCGTATTCCACAAATACTGTCCTAGCCACACTAACAAACCAGCCAATATTACGGCTATTACGGCTACCAAACCATCTTTTACGACTTCTGTTTTATCCACTTCTTATCCTTCCACTTACATCTGTCCTCTTGGTGGTAGTGGTTCATTCAACGGCAGGCCGGGTTCCACTCCCTGTTGGCCACCCTGTTCCATCATCATCTGCTGCATCATCTCCGGTGTCATTCCGGGTGGTAATCCCTGCTCCATACCTGGGGGTGGTCCTTGTTCCATACCCGGAGGTGGTTGTCCCATTGCTCCAGGAGGCGGTCTTGACACCATCTGATCTTGTGGCGGCATCCCTGGTGGCGGCTGTGGTTGCCCGGCCATCTGTGCCTTCTGGATCAATGCGTTTGTCTGACCGGCAAGTATTGCTTTCAAGAACCGCTCCATTGCAATCTCACGCTCCATGTCCTCTGACTGCTCGATACCCATGATCTTTTCCCTAGTGTACCGTTTACTGGCTATGGGATCCTCACCACTAGACAACTTGATAGCCACTTCTGCATTAGACCGCTCATCCTGCGGCATGTCTATTTCCAAACTCACATCGAACAATAATTTGTCGGGAATATCAGCCGCTTTCAACTCCAACTCGCCCGTCTTTGACTTCATGCTTGCCTTGCCACCACCATCTTTCAATAACATCATGGCTATTTCCATTGCCCGCCCTATTCCCCAGGATGCCCTTCGTTGTATTGTCGTCAACGGTAATCTTCCTGCCTGGTTCAATAATGCCACGGTACTGTAAGCTGTTCCTGATGCCATCGGTTGTCCTAGCGCCTGTTGATACATAGTGCTTTCCATTGCCAGTCTGTCCGCTATTTCCATGCTTTGCATCAACGATGGGTCTAGTATGTTCTTTGCCATTGGGCCGAAGTCCTCACCCGCTAGTATCTTCACTATTCCACCTGGCACAGTGTTATCAAACTGTACGTCGCTATCAGGGTTCAACCCCTTGAATATAAATTGCGGGTTATTCCCCAACCAGTTCACAAGGCTATACATGACGGTCAATGATAGGTTCTGCCGTTCCCATAGTCCCGACTTCTGTAAGGTGTATAGAAATGGCTGCCTCTGATATTCCATATCTGAATGAATAGTAGAACCATCTACTATCTGCGCCACAATAGGTATGCACGGCAGTTTGTGTTCAGCCATCATCAGGTATCCACCCTTACCGTCTATCCACGCCACATGTATTTCGTTGTCCCAGTAGTCACAGTAATCCACATCGTCAAACCGCTGCCCTGGGTCCAGTCCCAATTCCTGTGCTTTCTTGCCCCATCTGTCCAGCACTTCACCTGTTTTCACTTTTGTCTTACGGTAGTATGCGCTCATCCCCAGTCCATCATATTCCGGGTATCCCATCTTTGGGTTGAACACCTCGAACATATAAGGAGTCATTTGTTCTATATATTCCAGCCGTTTCATTGTCGCTTTGCTTGCCCCTTTTGCGTTGGCGCTCAGGTCTTTTGTAGATGTAATGCCTATATGCACTTCCCCAAATATGACCGCCGAAGAAACCACATCGAAATGAATAGGACATTGCCTGATCCTGCCCGACGTGTACCACATTGCATCAGCAGCTTTCTCTATTGGTTCCGACTGCTTCCTGGCTTCATCGTTGGATTTCTCGTAGGGAATGCTAAACTTCGGTTCTGTACTGGTCAGCAATCTTATCGCCCCAAGTGCGGTGTTCCTGCCTGATGGTGAAATGGTCAGCTTCACATCCCCGGTGGGTTTGTCCTGCCAGTCCATAAGGAATATTTCTTCCACCTTATCCAGCATTTCATTGCGCCCTGAATATTGAGCTTCCAGGTCATCGCATCTCTCTTTTATCTCATTGAATTCAATCGCCATGTTATATTCCCTTCACGCCTGACAGGTGCGGCGTCCACTTTTCTACCTTTGCCTTTTCTCTGTAGTCCCTGTATGTCGTCATGCCGTAGCGCGCTGTGTCATAACTATGATCCTCTTGTTCGGTGTCGCAATCTTCCGGGTTCACCCTGCCCCTCGCCAGATTAGGGAATGTCCTTATAAAGTTTAGCACTGAACTAAATACTTGTAACCCTGGATTACCATCTGGTAAATCTCCCAGCATCCTGTCAATCTTGCGCTTTCCTCCCAACCTATCATTATCGCCCCTGGTTAGGATCACCCCTTCTGCCGTGTATTCATCTGCTGTGCTGGTTACAATATTCTCCACATTCTTCTTAGCCCACATGCTAGGATCTGCATAAGTTATTGATATTCCTTCACTGTTCGGTGTCAGGTCCCTTATCAACCTTGCCTGCTGCCTGTCTGTCAATTCTCGCTCGTATGCCTCTCTATATATTATAACCCTACCGTTGTCTGGATTGCGCGCAAACCATAAGCAACAAAACGGATTTGTATAGCCCCAGTCCACCGCTCGCCATCTCGGCCACCCGGCGGGTATCTCGAACGGCTCTATCACGTGTTTATGGCTACGCCACGATGGAAATGCCTGCCCTGCAAATACTGACCAATCGCCCTCAACCCATGCCCGGCGCAGTTCTGTTGGCAAGCTGTTCAATTCGTCCCAATACGACTGCGGCAAATATGGATTATCCGCCGGAAGAGATTGTATGAACTTGAACTCGTCCTGTCTGTCCACTAACTCAAGGGGGAAATCCCGATCAATCCACAACTGTTTTACCCATGCATGTCCAATTCCACCTGGATTTGTACCACCACAAAACACCGTATGTTCTATCCCCGGCCAGCGCAACGATCCACGCAATATATCAAACGTCTCCCTGGGTATCTTTGTTAGTTCATCCACCGCTATTGCTGCGAACTCTGCACTTTGATATTTACTCGGATCGTCCAGGTTACGTAACACTATCACGCCCCCGCCGTATTCCTCTTTCAGTTCAAACGCCAACCCATGCCGCTTGCTGTCTGCTAGTTTGCCCAGCCACTGCGGAAACTCAACCTGTATCTTGCTGATCTGCCTGTCCTGTAAGTCCCGGTACGTCTCACTGAATAATCCCACCACTACACCTGGCCTGTCATGCAATCCATGATACATCACAAATGACAACAACCACCATCGTAAAAACCTTGACTTACCCCCACCCCTTGCACCACCATATAAGACGTATCGATGCGTCCAAGTAGCATCCCAAGCCTCCCACTGTCTATCGGTGAAGTCCAGCAATTCTGTCAGTCTGATGTCGTCGGTATTTCCCGATCCCATATCATCCTTAAGTTGCCCTGAACATCACCCTCAAATCTCTGAATAGGTGTACCAAGTATATAATCCGATAACCATTTACGTGCAACGTTGTCGCCGCGCTTTGCATCTTGGACAGCACGATCGACAATCGCCCGCCAATCCGTGAGGGAAACACGCGCAAACAACGACTTGAGATATTTTTCTTCTTTGGCTCGCGGTGGTCTACCAGGTGCATTTTTGTTGCCCGGATGACCCTTTACAAATTGCCCATTCTCGTTTCGTACCATCTTTCCACCATTTTATATTGGCGAAACCGTAACTTTAGCATGTAGTGGAATATTCATCAACTTAGCCTCCCACAACATAAATACAGCATCCTTGCCTTCTTCTGGCAAGTCAAGCACAAGACGCGGCGATCCGTCCGCCATGCTCTGCACACGCGCAACAATGAAATCGAATTCGATCACCACGTCATTAGTAGGGTCATTCACTACGCTTATTATACCATACTCCTATCACCTCTAGTGCCTCATCGACATTATGTACAGTATGTACAGTTGCGTTCCACATCAAATGAAATTCCTCCTGGTCTGGTGTCAGCATACCATGTTCTGCCTTCACTTCGATTAAGTATGTCTGCCCCTTATACGCGCAAACCAGATCCGGGAAGCCATGCCCTACCGAATGGGTAGAATATACACTTGCCCCCACGTCCCGTAACGCCTGGACTATTTCACGCTGGTTGTGGTCAGTTCTCTTTGGCATCGCACCTCTCTAACACCGCCGCCCCGTATTTGCCGTACACGACACGATACCTGGTGCCAGTGGTGCTTTCCAGGATAGTGCCCCATACAAACGACTTGGCGCGTAACATCGCCTCCACCTCAATGCGCGACATCAATAAGTACCTTGATAACTTCACATCACACGGATCATGTATGATCCGATAATGGACATGGCGCATGTATTTATTGACGCGTCCTGTTCCTGGTTCGCTCAGATCCACCGGGTCAGCGTAAATCTTGCAGTCGTTCACCCGCCCCCTTATAGCACGTCCGTTCTGTATCGACTTGGATATGGTGGACATTAGTCACCCATCGCGGCGAGTAAGCCTGCTCTACAAATAGCAAGGGGGGCGGTGTCGCCATGCGCAAATGCGTCACCCAGTACTACATGCCAATGAGATTTTTTTGTATCTAGAAAATGAATGGCCGGTATTCTGCTAATCTCAATATAGTATTCTAATGGCTTTGCCTGTAACTTCTCCACCACTTCCCATGCCCCCTTAATATCATTCTTATCCTTAACTGTTATTCCAAATTGTTTCTTTATTAACTGAAATAGTTCATCGTCTGACAACTTCATAACATAGTCGTTGTTCATTTGCATTTCTCCAAATAAGAACTAGCCGCTAGTAATAACTCTGGATTATCTCTAAAATTTGCCAATCCAACATTGCATTTGTTGCACAATAACCCTCTAACTTTATTGGTCTTGTGATCGTGGTCAACACATAAATCTATATCAGTCATATTTCCACATATAGCACATTTACCGCCTTGTTTGTTATTAAGCTCCTCATATTCCTCAAGAGTCATTCCATAACGATTATTCAATTGCCACTTGCGTCTATAGACTTTCGCTGTTGGTGTTTTATTCCATTTGCGAGGATTGTTATTTTCTCTATTCCAAATACAATTACGCTCATTATGACAATCCAAACATTGTGTATATCCTGTCTTGAGCATCATCCTTCGCATACTCCCACATTTCTTGCAGACCATTTCCTTGCCTGCTTCCATCTTTATAATTTCTTCACGGTTCATCTCATCACCACCCAAGTATCACCACCCACATCAGCGCGCCGATAAGCGCAACCAGTAGTATGCCATCCCATGCGGTTAGTTTGCGTTCCATCACTCCCCCTTCTTCTCCCGCACAAAATACAGTTCCGTCACCACGCGGATGATAATACCCACGATGATAACCACCGGCACGAACACCAACCCCAATGCAACACCTGCTATAAATAGTGCTAGTATAGCGTTATCCATCATTCACTCCTTTGCGATTCTTCTGCCATTTGCAAATTTTCCTCCAGCTCCATGAGGCGCTTCCCAGCATTTATGGCTGCCGTCCTTTGGATATCAAAGCCGTGATTGACCTCTTTTAATTCTGCCTCCAGTTCCGCAATGCGCTTTTCTCTTTCTGCCTCTTTGTCCTGATACCACACAACCAATTCTTGTGTAGCCTTTAACTCTTTATGCAACTCGTCCTCAATGGGGCGGGTGTTCCATAATTCAACATCAGTATCCTCGTCCATAGAATATACCCTAGCAGTACAATCTTTGCACATGACACATTCATAACTTTCTCTGTCCTCGCCCTTTTCCGCCTTCCGGCCACAAAAAGGACACAGTTTGAGTTCATCCATCTCATTCACTCCTTTCCTGTAATCAT
>Ga0180732_1001835_pt1 | contig 12217 bp, 24 predicted proteins | sample KR11_01MetaG_FD_148674 | JGI IMG/M metagenome (GOLD analysis project Ga0180732, IMG submission 148674) | Groundwater microbial communities from the Olkiluoto Island deep subsurface site, Finland - KR11_0.1 MetaG | ecosystem: Environmental > Aquatic > Deep subsurface > Groundwater | place...
ACTGCGAAGTATGCCACCATTGGCGTCAGCAATTATAGGTTCTCTGGTTTTTATTTGTCGCAGTATAATTAATGGCATGTATATTTATATTAATTCATTTTTCTTAAGTTATAAATACAGTATAGCATAAACAACAATAAAGTCAAGCGTTTAACTTTAGTAATTTCATTGACTATTTTTTAAGTTTTCCACATATCCACAATATATTAATCGCTATAATTTGGATTATTCGGTCTTTTATATCTTGTTGTTACTTCTGACTTTAATTCTCTCATGCTGGCGAATAGCGTATTAGGCTCAATCGCAAGCATTCTTTGACGAAATTTATGGATAGCTTCGCGCAATTTTTCATTGTCTTCAAAGTTAAAATAACCCACTGTTTTATCTCCCTCAACCTGATAGTCCACTCCTTGCATGAAGAACTTTAATGATATAAGGGAAGCCGCCATATAAAGATCTCTTGTTGTAAAAACTTTTTGATTTTTCATATAAATTTTATATATTATATTATTTATCAATTAAGTATAACACAAGTCCTTTAATAGCTACAAATACGTTATGCACAGTCATACTACTTGACAAGTTGTTAAATGTTTGCTAAGATGATGTTAGTTGTTATTTGGATAAAGCGGCGGAGTGCTAAGCGTAAGTCGACATGCGCAGGCAATATTTTTCTTCGACCTTTTGATATTGCCTCCTCCGCTTTAGGTAATTAACTATAAATATAAAATTATGGAAAATCAAGGCATATCTCCATTGCCAATAAAAGCGATGGAACAAACAAGAGAAAATGAGGACAATCAAAGTTCAACTTTATCGCCTCAAAAAGTGATAAAGATAGAAGGAGAAATCAAAACAATGGATTTCCCAGAAGCGATCAGAGCGATCATTGAAGGCAAAAAAATTACAAAATTAGAGTGGAATGACAAAGAGATATATGGAGTTTTAAACGATAATATTTTAATGCTTCATAAAAGAGATGGGATTATGTATAAATGGGTGTTGAGTGATGGTGATTTGCTTAGTGGAGACTGGATAGTTGTTGGTGAAGATAAAAAGGAAGCATTAGAGGAAGAATTAAACGATGCGCACGACTCTACGCTTTCTCCAGGGATAGTATTAAATAATTAATTAAAAATAAAATGGTACAAGATGCAATTTCTTTAAACGAACTAACAAGAATAGTTAAAGTAAACAAATCAACTTTGATTTACTACAATAAATTAGGTTTAATCAGCCCTGATGCAGTTGTCGGGAGAATGTATATTTTTGGCAAAGAGAAAACGCTGAAACGTCTTTCTGAAGTAAAAAAAATGGCGGCAGAAGGCAAGGAGTTAGAAGAAATATTTAATATCCTTGGCAAGATGGAATAAATAAAATATTGTAAAAATGTCAAGAAAACGTGACCCAAAAAATAAAATAATAGATTGTGGTTGTTATTACAAAATATGTCTTAATAGTAAAAAAGGGAAAGAAGTCGGAAGAGCTAAAATCGATAAAAATAAATTAGATGAAGTAAAACAATATGGATGGTGCTTGAGCAGTAAAGGATATGTTATCGCATGTATAAACAATAAAACAAGAACATTGCATCAAGTTGTACTGGGGAAGAAAAAAGGATTTGTTATAGACCATAAAAATACTGATAGACTTGATAACAGAAAAATCAATTTAAGATATGCGACACACAGTCAAAACCAAATGAATAAGCCATGTAAAGGTGTCTATTTTGAAAAAAATAAAAAGAAAAAATGGCTTGCTCATATTGGACTAAATGGAATAAAAGTATGGCGTAAAAGTTTTTATAAAAAATCTGATGCAACCAATGCTCGCAGGAAAGCTGAAAAAAAATTCTTTAAGAAATTCGCTTATAATTATGAATAATAAATTACCAAAAATAAAAATAATAAAAACAAATTACGATAGCACTGGAAATATATTCCGCTTTTCATTGTTGGATTGTGTTGTAAAGCCAAATGGAGAGATAGATCATAAATTAATTAAAAAAATGAAAGAAAATGGTATTATCGAGTCAATGAAAAATAATCTTAAAAATAACTATAATGGGAAAAGCAAGATTAGGAGATATACGATACTATTGGACAACAACCTTTGGATAGAAGGTAAGGTTATAGGCGAGGGATCATAATAATTAAATAAATAATATGAAAAAAATAAAACTTATAAGCAAACAAGACATTAAATATACAAAAATCTGTTTAGATTATGTTTTTCATCGTCTCACAAAACACAAATGCGGTATCAGCGATATGATAAGTATTGAAACAATAAATAGACTAAGAAAGCAATTTGAATAATAAGAGGTTATGAAAATCCTAAAAGAAAAAACAAAATTTTATGATTACGTATTCGATTTTCTTTTCAACTGGGACACTATAGAATATTGCAGAGAGCTTAAAGAAACATTAGGATATCAGGCATTCAACTTTTCAGAGAAGAAGTGGAGATTCAAGAATTTAGAAGCGATTGATATGCTAAAACAAAAATTTACTGACATAGAAATAGACAAAGAGATTGAGAGAGATCACGTTAATTATAAACTAGAGAAAGAAGCAACCGCGATGATCGTTGAAAAATCAGAAGAATTAAAAGTTGCGACATCATCAAAATTGGAGATAAAAGGGATTAAAGGGGAGTTGTATGATTTTCAAAAGATAACAGTTGAGTGGCTGATAAATAACAAGGGCAGAGGATTAGTATCGCTTGATCTTGGTTTGGGCAAGACTCTCTGTTCATTAGCTTATATCGCGCATGAAGATTATAAAAAGATTTTAGTCATAACGCCAGCATCAGTAAAATATTCGTGGGAAAGTGAATGTTACAAATGGTCAAGACTAAAGCCATTTGTGATAGATAGTAAAAAGGAGTTAACACTGGAAGATTATAAAAATCATAATGTATTTATAATAAATTATGATATACTAAAAAAGTTCTTTACATTTTTATCTAGCGTTTATTTCGACTGCATAATAGCTGATGAGTCATCCTATTGTAAAAACCCGCGCGCCCAGCGCTCCAAGGCAGTAAAAGAAATATCAAAAAATATAAAATCTGTTATATTATTAAGCGGCACACCCTTGTTATCTAAGCCGATTGAGCTATTTACTACGCTGAATATACTAGATCCGAAAAATTGGAATAGTTATTATGGCTATGCAAAAAGGTATTGTAATATGTGGCAAGCTCCATGGGGGCTGGATGTTAGCGGGTCTTCTAATATCCCAGAACTTAGAGAAAAAATAAAGAGATATATAATTAGAAAAAAGAAAGAAGAAGTGCTTAAAGAGTTGCCAGAAAAAAGATTTATAGACATACCAATTAAATTAGATTATGAAACACAGAACAAATACAGGTTGCTCGAAGAGTCGTTCGTTGACTACTTAAAAAACATAAAGAATAAATCAGAAAAAGAAATACAAAAATCGTTATCAGCAGAAAGACTTACTAAATTAAACGAATTGCGGCAATTAGCATGCGAAGGTAAGGTAGAATCAGTTAAAGAAATCATACAAGCCATAATTGATACAGGTGAAAAAATTGTAATATTTTGTTCATACAATAATCCGCTAAAAACTATAAAAAGCGCTTTTCCCAAAGAATCAGTTATGATAATCGGAAGCACTCCTCTTCTTGAAAGGAAAGAAGTGATTGATAGATTTCAAAGCGACCCAAGTGTAAAAATATTTCTTGGAGGAATGTTATCAGCGCAAACTGGGATTACATTAACCGCTGCAAGGAATGTATTGTTTTTAAATTATGCTTATGTCCCAGCGAATATGGAACAGGCGTATTCGAGAATAGACCGCATAGGGCAGAAATCAGATTCAATAGCTATTTATCAGATAGTATCATTGGGTACGATAGATCAAAGAATGTCAAAAATATTAGAAAAGAAAAAAAATATTATTAATCAAATTCTTGAAACCTCTAGTGAAACAGAAAAAATAAAAAGCGGCAACATAGTAAACGATATATTAAGTTCATATACTAAAGACTAATCAACTATATAAATTTTATGTCAAACGAAAAACAAGAAAAAAAAGAAGAGCCAAAAGCTCAACCAACACAAACACCACCAATAGCTCGCCAAATCGTAATAGCATTTGACGCGCAGCAAGCGCGCATTATTTCTGGTCAAGTTTCATCACACTTTGAATTGATTGGAGTTTTGGTTAGTTTATTGGAAACTGTTAAGTCAAAGAAGTAATTTGTATTTAGCAAACATTACATTGTAGTGTTTGCTATAATATAATTTATAAATTAAATTAAAGAAAATTTGGAGAATTTGCTTACAACAATTAAAAAAAATCTAACTAACTAATTTAAAAAATAATATATTAATCTTATAAAATAAGTTAATATATATTAAACAAAAAAATATGAATAGCATTTTTGACAACCCTAATAACAAAGTGAAAAGCAGCTGGTGGCAGAAGAATTCAGTCGGCGACAAGATTGAGGGGACATTAATTAATAAAAGAACGCAATTAAATCAACTAAGCGGTAAAGATCAGAATATATACGAGCTAAAACTACCTAACGGAGAATATTGGAATGTGGGAGGCTCTATCGCTATTGACGCTCAAATGAGGCAAGTAAGACTAGGGCAGATTGTAGGATTTGAATATATTGAAGAAAGACCAAGCAAAAAACCAGGGATGAGTCCTACTAAAGTAGTCCAAGTGTGGGCAGACACCAAGCTTGTTGATGAAGAGTGGATTGGAGAGCAAGAAGAAAATAATAATATGAATGGGACTCAAGAATATAAAGAAGAAACAAGTCCATTAGATGGAGTTTCTTTTATAGATGATCTTAAAAAACAATCTGAAACAAAAGAAGCGCCACAGGCAACAGCTCCTATACAGCCTACGTTAGATACAAGCACTCCTGTCGCAACACCAGCCCTAACAACTCCTGAATTAATCGCGGCAATATCTACCTTAGTGCAAGAAAAATTCGGCATTACAGATGCGAATGAAATCAAAACTAAAGTTATAGAAGAAACGACGTTGCCTTTCGTAGAATCTAATTTACCAGATATACTTAAGAAATTAGAAGCATTATAAATAATTCTATGTTTAAGCTAAAGTTAAAAAAGAATAAAAATGGTAGAATGATTCCAGATTATGAATATAGAGATCCTCTCACTGGCATAAATAGAAACAAACTTATTAAACGACCATTCGGTATTGTTCGTTCATATGATCCACATATGCAAGAATCAAACATAAAACCTGAATTTGCCAAACTATACGAGTTTAGCGAAAAAGAAAAAGACGGAGAAGTGAACGGCCTGTTCTCTTTTGCTGGGAGTATTAAAGAATTAAATAAAATATTAATTAACTAACTAAACTAAAATTATGGAAAAATCCGATATTATAAAAATTGAATTGCCAAACAATCATTGGCTATTCAATAATAAAGGCGATAAATTTAAAAAAGATTTTAATGATTTGTGTAGATTCCTAATGGAGCCAATGGGTACATATAGACTATGGATGGTAGTTGAAACTGATAGATTTAAAGAAATGGAAAAAATATTCAAAGATAGTCCTGGGCTTAGATATGAAACAAAAGAAGCTTTTAGACTAATAACTATCCTTGGATTTGTTTATATAGAAAAAAACACTTTATAAGCGCATTAATTAAGCATATTTCGTAAATCAAATGAAACAAAAAAATAATTTAATCGGAATAATACCAGACATGCATCTTAAAGAAAGTTTAGGATACGCAGACTATGTTTCTGACCGCAGGATCGCTGAAAAAAAAGAGATACTTGATTTTATTGTAAAAAGTTTTGCTGATTGCGACACTATAGTTTTTCTGGGCGACCAACTTAATGGAAGAAACAATAAGTCAGAAGTTATAAAAGAATTTGTAGAATTTATAGAGAAATTCAGAGGTAAGAAACTTTACTTTATTTCAGGAAACCACGAGAAAACTGGTGATGGGAAAAGCGCTATTGATTTCATAGGAGAAATAAAAAATCCAGATTGGCATATCATCACAAACAAAGTGGAACAAATAGGATCTTTCACTTTCTCCCCTTATTTTTCAAAGCCAGAGTTAGAAGCAAAAGATGATGCTGAAGGAAGTAAAAAATTAATGGAGCAATTAAGCGGAGGAGATATGCTATTTATCCACCACGCAATATCAGATAGTTTGACTGGCAGCGGCATAACAACTAATCTATTTAACGAAATAGTATTACCGAAGAAAGAATTAGAAAAAAGATATAAGTTAATTGTAGCAGGCCATATTCACAGTCCTCAAGCCGATGGTAAAACAGTAATAGCTGGATCTATATTTAATAATGAAGTAGGCGAAACGCAAAAATATATATGGAAGATAGAAGAAAATACTTTGAAGGTAGAACAAATAAAACTTCCAGGACGAGCGATTATTAAGCTTGAGAATCCATTAGTAGCAGACTTTGATAAGATAGATAAAAGCAGCATCGTAAAAATTATTATAACAGATAAGAAATTTAAGAAAGACATAGACGATATAAAAAAAGCTGCCAAAAAGTTTGATGCGTATCTTTTGCTGGAGCAGATACCAAAAGAACGCAAGAAAATGCACTACAGAGATGGCGAGAGTATGCTTGAATTTTCCGTTGAGAAGTTACTCGAAGTATACGCGCAGGAACGCAAAGTAGATATAGCGAAGCTTAAAAATGCCTACGAATTGATAAGATAATTAACTAAAGTGAACAAATGGTTTCATTAGGAATAGATTTATCTCTTATGGCGACAGGATGTATCCGACTAGAAGACGGCAAGATTGTAGACCGCCAATTAATCTCTGTAAAGCCAAAAGGCAAATCTCATTTAGATGAATTGAATAGATTAACAAATATAAGAGATCAGATTATAACTACAGACGTAAAAATTGCTGTGATTGAAGGCATAGCATATGGGATTATAAGGAGCAGATCATTGTCGCAGTTATCTGGGCTTAATTATATGGTGAGGGAATATCTTTTGTTAAGAGATATACCATTTATTATCGTAGCTCCAACAACATTGAAAAAATTTATAACTGGCAAAGGGAATTGCGCTAAAGATGTTATGCTGCTTGAAACGTATAAGAGGTATGGCGTTTCATTTAAAGACGATAACTTGGCAGATGCTTACGGGCTTGCAAGAATTGGAGAAGCTTTATTAAATAAAGATATTAAATTAACTAAATTTCAGCAAGAAGTAATAGACTTGTTAGGAGTGCAATATTAAATAATTGTTTTAATAAATACTAAATATGTTTGACATAATATATAAAATATTAATTTTAATAATCTTGATGGATATTATGTTCAACGTAGAAAAAATAATTAATTTACTTTCTTAATAATATGACAAAAAGATATTTAAAAAGTAAAACTTGCCAGCAATGCGGCATACAAATAAGTCCTACCCCATTTTTTAGAAATGAAAAGGGATTATTGGAATGTAATGATTGTGGATATATTAAAGAAAAAAAATGTTGGTCTAAAGATATAACCAACACTTATAAATCTAAATAATATGAAAGAAATAAAAGACATTATAAATAAAGTGCATTGTGCAAATTGCTTGGATTTTATGCGGGAGATGCCCGATAATAGCGTGGATATGATATTATGTGATTTACCTCTTGTATTATAATTTGTTATGTGATATACTTGATGTATAACTAATAACATAATTATATGAGAAACAACTTGAGAGTATTTACAAAAGAGCATAGACAAAAGATAAGTGATAGCCGAAAGGCGTTATATGCGAGTGGAGAAATAACAGCGTGGCAAAAAGGTAAAACTATGACTAGGGATTTTAATCTAAAAAATATGAAATCCCATTTGAAATATGATGTATCTCTTGAGTGGCTTAATAGTTTTGATGATATAGAAAAGTTGAAATATCTTAATCGTTCTATTTCAAGAAGGCGGGACTGTGAAGGATTTACAACAGAAACATACAAGCAATTTATTGAAAAGTTTTATGATGACTATCGGTTCAATCATTTATACATTGAATGGAATAAAACAAAAGATAAGTGGATTAAACCATCTCTTGACCACATAGAAGCAAAATGCAAAGGCGGGACATTATTGGTTGATAATTTACAATTTGTTTCTTGGTTAGAAAATCGGGCGAAAATGGATATTCCACAAGTCGTATGGGATAAGATGAAACAAAATATAGAGTATTATTTATGCTACAACTAAACTCAATACATTGTGCTGACTGTCTTGAAAAGATGAAGGAAATTGATGATAAATCAATAGACCTAATCTTGGCAGACCTCCCTTATGGAACTACCGCTTGCTCGTGGGATACGATAATACCTTTTGAGCCACTATGGGAAGCGTATAAGAGGATAATTAAGGACAATGGAGCGATAGTTTTAACAGCGAGCCAACCTTTTACAAGTGCTTTGGTGATGAGTAATGTGAAAATGTTTAAGTATGAACTAATATGGGAAAAATCTAATCCAACTGGAATGATTATGGCGAATGTTAGACCTATGAAATATCACGAGAATATTTTAGTTTTTTATAATAAACAACCAACATATAATAAACAGATGATAGAGCGTGTTAATAAGACGGTTTCTATAATGAAAAAAAATAATAATAGTTTTTCGTCTTCCCAAAGTGATACTTGTTTTAGTGGTAAAATAAACTATACAAAAATATCTGCTGGAAAATATGACGCTAACTTAAAAAATCCATCATCAGTGGTTAAAATAAATTCTATAAGACCAAAATCAAAGGAATACTGCGGCCACCCCACCCAAAAACCAGTAGCCCTATTTGAATACCTTATAAAAACCTACACTTCGGTTGGTGACACAATTCTGGACAACTGCATTGGCTCTGGCACTACGGCTGTGGCGGCGATAAATACGGGGCGTAATTTCATTGGGATTGAAATGGACGCTGGATATTGCGAGGTTGCTAATAAGCGGATAGCAGAAGCAAGACAAAACATAGCAAGTAAATTGCCATTATAGACTTGATTAGATACCAAAGATATGATATACTTAAATTATGCCAAAAGGAATATACAACAGAACTCCAGAAACTCTGGCGAAATTAAAAGATAACTTCGGTAAAGAGGTTGGCTTTAGTTATTGGAAGGGAAAACATCGCTCGGAAGATACAAAAGAAAGACTAAAAGAATACAGGACTGGTAAAAAACACTCAGCAGAAACAATAGCAAAAATGAAAGCGAGTAGAAAAAAGCAACTATCGTCTGGAATGAAAGGAAAGATACACACAGAAGCAACGAAGATAGAAATCAGCAAAAAGTTGCGGGGGGATAAAAGCCATACTTGGAAAGGTGGCGTAACACCAGAAAATGAAATAATCAGACACTCGGTGAATATCAAATCTTGGAGGACAAAAGTTTATAAGCGAGATAATTATACTTGTAGAAAATGCGGACAAGTTGGCAGAGAATTAGTAGCACACCATATTAAGAACTTCTCGGACTTCAAAGAATTGAGATGTGATGTAGATAATGGAATAACTTTTTGTAAAGAATGCCATAGATTATTCCATAAAAAATACACGAAGTTGAATAACACAAGAGAACAATTAAATGAATATCTACAATAACACCAACGAAAATGATTTAGTTTTAGATAATTGTCTTGGAAGTGGAACTACCGCAGTAGCCGCCCAAAATCTTAAAAGAAACTTTATTGGCGTTGAAATATCAGAAGAATATTGTTCTATCGCTCGTGAGCGTTTAAGACAAAAACCAATGTTATGAGAAACTGGAAAACAAGTGAATATAAAAAAACAATAGGAATAACTGAAGAAAATTTGGCGTGGATTGACAAACACAAAAAACAGAAAAGCAAAGCTGGCTTTTTAAATTTAATAATCAACACTTATAAATCTAAATAATATGAAAAAAGAAAATAAAAAATGGTTAAAGCAATGGGAGCTTGCAACTCATAATTTAACTAATGTATTTACAGATAAATATTTTAAAGATTGCGTAAGCGATATTTATTGGGTTGGAGATGAAGTTGGAGGAGTATTATGCGTGAATGATTATTTTTTTGATATTGGCAGGATATGTGAAGCTATAAGATATAACACAAGCATTAAAAGACTATTTGAATACTACGAAAAAGAAATTGAGCTTGCTATAAAAGATAAAAACATACCCGTGAGTTTTAAGGTTTATTCAAAAATAGGAACTTTTGATTTTAATAAAGCATATAAAGAAATAATATGAGTTTTACAAACAATGAAAAATTCAATGAGCAATTTTATTGCTATCCAGCAATGGACGATTATTCGACCGCAGCGAATCTTACTACCGCCACTACTACAACATACACGTTGCCTGCAAAAGAAGAATGCGAAAAAGAAATAATATATTGCATAAAAGAATACGCAAAGAAGAAATGGTGGCAAGAAAAGAAGTTTTTATTAAACCGCGCGAAGCGTTACGCGAATATAATAAATAATAATTATAATTAACTAAATACAAAATTATGCCAGAAGAAAAAAAACAAGAACAATTACAAGCAGAGCCTTTAAAATTAATCATTCAGTCTGCATGCCCTAAGTGCAGCGAATCAATGTTTATAGTATACAATGTTTTCAGCCCTACCATTGAAACAATATTGACAGTAGAAGACGTAAAAGCAGCCAAAGAAGATATGCTAAAAAAAATAGAGGATGTAAAATTCAATGATAAAGCGCAAAAAGAATTAGCGATTCAGTGGATCAAATCAGAAAATACCATTATAGGTCAGAGCGATGTGGACAAACTAATAAAATCAATAGTTTTAAGTCAAGATAAAAATGCAACCGAGCATGATAACGCAAACAAAAATACAAATAAATAATGGACGCATAGCATTTGAAAGAAAACCTAAAATCAAGACTGCTAAATGCAGATGGTGCGGACAGAAAATTTATTGTGTTAAAACAAAATTCGATAAGACGATATTGGCATCTAAAACTATTAGCGGTGAATTTATAAGTCATTTTTTGGTATGCCCGAAGAGAAATAGATTTAGAGAATAATTAATTCACTCAAGTTTATGTTAAAAATAAAAAAAATAAATCTTACGAACTTTTTATCTCACCATAAAACAGAGATCAGTTTTAATCCCGATACTCACGTTTTAATAGACGGCCATAGCGGTAGCGGCAAGAGCAGCATAATAGACGCTATCACTTTCGCCCTATATGGGAAAGGCAGAAGCGACAATAGGTCAATGGTAAAGAAAGGCGCTAAGAAAGCAAGCGTTATTCTTGAGTTGCAAGACGAAGAAAAGAAATACAAGATAGAGAGATCAACAACAGACAAGGGAAAGCACGAGCTTAAAATTTTGGAAAATAACAAGCCAGTTGAAGCGTTAGGATTAAAAGGCCATCAGGAATACCTTGAGAAGAAAATACTGCATTCAAGTTATACTCTTTTCATAAACTCAATACTGCATTTACAGAATGGACAAAACCTTTTCGTCAATATGCCAGCCACAGACAGAAAAAACATTTTACTGGAGATAGTGAACGCGTCTCTTTACGATGAGTATTACGAAAAAACAAAAAATGAAATAAAAAAAGTTGAAACAGAAAATGAGCATACAGAGTTTATTGTGTCTGAAAAAGAAAAAAGTATTTTAGAAAACAAGGAACTTTCTAAAGATATAAAAACAAGACAGTCTGAATTATTAAGCATTGATAAAGAAATAAGCGATGCAGAAAAGAGAATAGAAGAAAATGTTGAGAAACAAAAGCAATACGAAAAAATAAAAAACGATTTATTAAACAAAAACCAACAGCGCGAATTGTTGGTTGGCATTGATTCTGAGCTATGCGATAAACTTAAAAAATTATCTGAGAAAATAAATGAATTAAAAAATTTTGATATTCAAGCTTTAAAAAATGAGATTGATTCTTTGGCGAATAAAAAAACTCAACTGACTGAACTTAATAGAGTGGCCGAAGAAGCTAACCACTGGAACGAAAGGATGATGGAAATAATGAATAGAGCCCCAGTAGATATTGGCAATCAAGCAGGCGTTGATGAAGCAAATAAGCAGATTACAGCTTTAATGCAGGAACAGGTTGATATATGCCCCGAATTGAACAAAAAATGCCCGATACTGGTAAACAAGCGTGATGAGCAAATAAAACGCTTAGAGGACACAAAAAACACCAAGAAACAGGCATTGGACA
>Ga0180732_1001836_pt1 | contig 12212 bp, 26 predicted proteins | sample KR11_01MetaG_FD_148674 | JGI IMG/M metagenome (GOLD analysis project Ga0180732, IMG submission 148674) | Groundwater microbial communities from the Olkiluoto Island deep subsurface site, Finland - KR11_0.1 MetaG | ecosystem: Environmental > Aquatic > Deep subsurface > Groundwater | place...
AGAATATCTGGTAAATAAGCCTTAAGATACTTGAGTAAAACAAGGAAATAAACCTATAGAGTACTGTATTATCAATATTGTTTCTATCAAGAAAAACCATTAAAATCCTCAAAATTCTCAAGTAAATCCTCAGCAAAACCCTTAAGTCCTCAACGAAATCCTCAACAAAAACCTCAAGTAGCCTCGAACTGCTGGGCCTCGAGGGACGTGAGCACGAAGCCGAAGTACTTCTCCCTGGGCGTGGTCGTCTCAATAATGGTGCGCCCGTCGCGCGCGCGCGCTGGATAAGTCTGCAGGTGCTCAAGGCGCCTTTTTTCAAGAAGCTCTCTCTGAAAATCTGGCATGGGCTGATACAATGTCGGAATTACCTCATCATCCATTGTACGCGTGCAGGGATAGTTCCTCCTATGAAGATGAAAAACGTTATAACGATATTCCCATTGATGGGAATATGGGATGTCGCCGAAGAGGGTTCCTGAGCTGCCTAGACAGCGTGTCTGGATGGATGCACGAGGCAGGATAGTTGTTCCAGAATACCTCAGGGAGGCCCTAGGCCTTCAGATTCCCTGCTGGGTGGATATTGAGCGCTATCCAGCTGAGGGCGAGTGCAAAACTCTATTCCTGAAAAAAGCTTAGTGCGCGTGCGAAGCAACGCGGCAAGCCTTATGACCGCGTAAAGAAAAGTGTTTATTATAACGAATTGAGTTCTAAGAGATTGAGAAAAATATACCCGTCTGAAGTGAACTTAATGGTTAAGAAGATAAAGATGGTTGATTGGAGATGTAAAACGGGGCGGTCCACTAAATTAGATAAGAATAGCCCCTTTAAATCTCAATTTATTGGATTTGACTGTGCTCAGCATATTGGTGGAAAAACGGTCAAAGCTGATATGGTCAGTATTTCCATACCCAAAATAAAGAGGTCATAAAAATGGTTAAAATGTTGAATAAATACCGTTTCTGCGTCAAGGAATATGTTCGGGGGAGCAAGCCCAAGTGCTTTGTAATTAGTGCGGGGAATATAACAGAAGCCTGGAAGATTGCTAGGAAGCGAATCAAAGTAACTAAATTGAGGTAAAGAAATGGCTAGGTCCAGCAAAAATCCGCCCAAGAAATGTGGGGATGCCTTCGTTCTTAGATGCATAGGTCCAAGTCTGAAAGGAGAATATCGTTGCTCTGTTTTCCCGATGAACTCTAAAAGCGCATGTGGTGGGGCCGTAATAAATACTAAGAAGGGGACGATAAGATTCTATGACTAAGAAACTACTTGAAATAAAGGCGGATCCTGACCTCTGCGCCAGCCTTGCATGGAGCCTTTTCCCTATAAGGGAATACTTGAAGCGTAAGCCGCCTAAGAATAGCGAGGAAGCTAGGGACTGTAGGGCGAGCGTTGAGCCTATCTTCGACCTCATGGATCAGATAAAATGTCCCTACGTTAAATCTTTCAAAAAGGAAACATTAGGATTATGTAAGGTGAAATGAATGGCTAAGAAACTTAAGATCATGCAGTGTGAATGTGATCATATTTCAGAGAAAGGTGCCTCTAATTGTAAATGCTTTGATGCTAACGGAAAGCTCATAGTTGAGGCTGCGGTAATTTTATTCAAAAAGGTGAAGTGAATGGCAAATAGAAAATATGAAAGTGACGTAGTTCCAGATGCTGGATATACTGAGCCTACTTATGCTTGGATTTACTGTGAAAAGATAGATAAGCCCACAAAAATGTTTGGGGAGACAATGGTATCCATAGAAAACTGTGCGATGGTGATTCCAGAGGGTAAAGGAAAGCCCTGTAAGACACGTGACGGTAGGGATGCCATCTGTTTTGAGCATATTGCGATCTACGAGCAAGGCCCCCCAGACTATGGTAAATAGCGCATAATAAGTGAAGTGAAGTGCTTGAGGCCTATAACCTGTCGTCCTGGGGGAAAGACAAAGCTAGTTAAGAAGCTATTACCCCACGTACCCCCACATAGCACTTACATAGAACCTTTCTTCGGAACCGGAGCCCTATACTTCAACAAGGAACCCGCTAAAAGAGAGGTCATTAATGATCTGGATAGGTCTGTGGCCAAGCTCCATAAAGACATTCAGAAAAGGAAAACTCTCACATGCGATTTAAAAGGAAATAAAAACAAGTTTGAAAGACTAAAAAACAAAAAGAATAGGAATCCCTGTGAAGAATTATATGTAGTGAAAAATAGTTTTGGGTGCCAAGGAACGTCATTCGGATCTAAAATAAAGGGTAATCAAAACTATGATAAGCAGATACAAAGGCTAAAAGGAGCAGAAATCCATAATGAGGACTTTAGAAAGACCCTTAAAAGAACCCGTACCCAGGACTCGTTCGCATATTTAGATCCTCCATATGACGAAAAATGCAATTATGGCAAGGATTTATGCGTGACCCCGGAAGAGGTAGCGAAAGCAGCTAAACAATTCCCTGGAAAAGTAATGATCTCCTATAACGACACCCCTCGGGTACGTAAGGCCTTCAAAGGATTCAGGAAAGAAACAGTGGAATCTCGTTGGGCTATAAATAACAAAATATCCATGAAAAGACAAATGAAAAAAGAGTTAATATTCAAAAACTATGTATGTAAATTAACCAAGGATGGTAAGAACTGCAGTAAGATAGTAAACTGAGCGTCAAATCCGGTTTCAACGAAGCGCGCGCAATAATTATGTGCCTTCTCATTTTTCAGTATCCTTTAGTAATGAATATGGTATGCGTCCCCGAAAACCGCATTTGACACACTCGGCGTTTTCTCCTTGTCTTCTAATTGCGGGTTCAGGGACACTAAACATGCTTTTCACAATGTCATCTTCTGTAGCCCCACACTCAGGACATTCCAGCACTTCAGTCATTCACAGCCACCATTAGCCCGTGATCTCTTCCATGGATATAACGCCGGCTCTCATATAGCTGCGGACTATGGCTATGAGCCTGTCTCTCACCTGCCCCGCGATGTCCGAGAACTGGGGGTCTTCCAAGGCCTCCTTGATATTCAGACGATCAATGGTCCTCAGTCCTTCCCCTCTCTCACCTATATGACCCCTTCCAGGACCGGGCCCCACCTCCCGAATCGTAATAACCCCATATTCAGCCGGGGCTATAGTCAACTCTCCAAGGCTGAAACTAGGGCTTAGCGGTCGATTGCGCCCACAGAAAATGCACGCCAGCTGATTGATCTCGCCCGACATATCAAAACCCCATGGATTACTTCATTAATAAAAGAATGCAAAGGGGCACTGGGGACCATGGCTGTCCATGGTCGCAATAGGAACCATTATGAAGGGTTTTGCTTGGTTCAGGTGTGTGGTTTTTACTTGAGGGTACTCTGAACTACCTTAAGTCCTGAATTTGTGTTGTGGGATCCTTCTCCAGGGCCCTCCGGCCCCCTGTACAGCTAAACACATAATGTGTTTTACCTATCTATAGTGGTTTCGTATTATAGCATAAAGCGAAATTCCTTTTAAACTGGGTCATTATTATAAATAATGCCCTAAAATGAGCGATTTTATGGGTTCTCCGATGGCCGATGCGAAGGGCTACCTAAACCCAGAGGAGGTTAGAACGGTCATTAGCCATGCCAAAAGCCTGAGGGACAGGCTTTTAATGCGAATCCTTTGGGCAACAGGTTGCAGGCTCAATGAGATGTTAATGTTAAAAGTCGACGACATCTCCTGGGGCGACAGGGCATTATATATGTGGACATTGAAGCGTAAGGAAAAGAGAAGGTATCAGCGTCTTGTCCCCGTGGACGAGATAACCCTCAATCTAATTAGAGAGCATATGCAAGTTTACCGTATCAAGAAGGGGAGGCTCTTCACCATTACGGATAGAAGAGTGCAGCAAGTCGTCTATGAGGCTGGAGTGAGCGCAGGAATTCCCAAAGTGGGATCTAAAAAGATCCACCCTCATCACTTCAGGCACTCCCACTGTGTGGCATGGGTAAGAGAAAACCAGACGATGGAAGGCCTGAGAACGCTGCAACAAAGAGTGGGCCACGCTAGCATTAATACTACAGCTCACTACCTACAATTCGCCGCTAGACAACAAGAAGAAACCGTAAAGAGATTATTCAATAAAGAGTAAATAGCGAGCGCTTTATGGAATCTTGATTGCTTATGCCAACATTAGGAGTCCCTCTTTCACTACTGATTTACTTTCTCTCCCTTGAGCTTGACGCCTCTGAGTGTTTTTCCCCGGACCTCGATTTCGTTCTCCTGGAGCAGGTTCACGAGCTGCTGCGCCTTGTCGATGCTGGGCTCTGGCAACCCACAGTTTTTGCTATCGAAGCCGAACCAGACGTACTCGAGGGACCCCTGTTTCTTCAGCAGGATCATCCGGGTTGCCATTATCTCGGGGTCATTGTCCAGGACGGGTTCGATGGTCACTACCTTCCGCGGGTATTTGAGATTATAGAAGTCCCAGAAGCGTTTGGTTGGCAGGGGGGCCTGGGAGATCTCCTCGTAGCCCTCGTCACTGTTCGTCTCTAGGGTGGTCAAGAGTATGACGTCGTGCTCATGTTCATCGAACCACGGCAGGTACCTCTCAAAGCAAAAGGGATTCTTGCTCTGGAAGTAGTAGGTTTTCTCCATTTTGGGCTTGTGGTTATCGATCGCTCTGAATATTCTCCAGACATACTTATAATCAAAGCAGGCGAGGTCGCCCGTCCCGCAAACGAAGACGATGGGTGAGCTCGGGATCCTGTTCAGTCTCTCAGGGTGATAATGGGGCGTGTAGTCATAACAAGCCTGGCACTTGAGTGTCCTAGCGACTCTCTTAAGCTGGCGTTGAAAGGATGGGCGACAGTAAACGCAGTCAAAGTCACAGCCGACCGCGGGATTCCATGTCTTAGTGTCGGGGTACATGTCACTTGGCATTAGCCTTTTCATCCTCCATTCCCCACAGAATCATGTAGCATCTTGCTAGCTCCAGGATCCTTTTGAGCAGGGCGTCGTCGGTCTCGCCCTTATGTCTCAGCAGCCTCAGGTCTTCTGAGGTTTCTTCTTTGATTGAGAGAAAGGTCATTTACGTTTCCTCCTCAAATGCACCAGCCTTAGCCAGTTTCAGGGTCATCATCCCGAAGAGATCCTTTAGGCTCATCTCTCCCATCCTTGAAAAACATAGGAATTCGCCTGCAAGCATGCTCATTATCTGGTTCTTTGATCCCCTCAACTTGGTTTGTGCACTGCGTTTTTCGTCGTCCATTTCTACTTCCATGAATCCCGTCATCTTTGCGAATATCTCCGCACTGTCACTACGTGCGTCGTTCCAGTCCTTCTCGTTGAAGTACTCCGTGTATTTAATCACCCACTTTCCATCTTCCTGTTCCGATGCGTCTATCTCGTACCGTATTGGGCCCCTGATCTCGATCATTTCTCTCTCACCTGTGCCTTGCATTTGACTTTGGCATAGTCTTCAGCGATTTTAACAGTGGCCTCCAGCAGCTCTGGACACGGATACATCTGCTGCACGAAGCGCGCGCGCGTGGGGATAGTCATTCCTCAGATTCCTCCATAATATCAGAAATCATGTCCATGAGAATGAATCTGTGACAGGGTGGATTCTTTTCATAGCAGATAAGGCGAACAGTGTTGGTTTTTGAGAGAACTATAATGTCATCAATTTGTTTCAAGGCTCTAGGGTTAGCCATTATTTCAGCTACATATCGAGTGGTGTATTCTATCCAGGATAGATCATTTTCCTTATAGTCCTTTAGAAGTTTCTTAGATGGTGCCAAGATACTAGGACGAGCTACCCGTATCTTGACCTCATCTTGAGGGTAGTTATTCCATTGTGCGATATATCCCTCTAGGATCGTCATTCCTCAGTCCTCCCTCTCTGATGTTCCTTCGGCGAAGATATCCATCAGGAACTCTAGTTCGTCTTCTAATACGCGATAGATCTCATAGGCACGATCGTATCTCTCGTCAGGGTCGGTTTCCCCTTCTTCGGAGGGCTGTGCGGCGATGTTGATCAAAACCAGTGCCTTCCGCATCTTATCGGTTTGATTCCTAACCTTCTCCTGAAAGGTCATTCTTCTCAGTATCCCTCATTGGGTTTGACCAATATTAATTAGTGCTTATAGAAGACCTTTAGTAAACTAAGGGTTTAGACTTCAGAGGATATGTTGTCTAAGAGTAAGGGAAGCAAGACCTTCTGTAGGATGATCAAGAAGCAGATACCAGATGAAATACACGCCAAGAAAGAATATGACAAGATCAAGAAATATGCCCCAACTAAAAGCATTAAGGAGGCCATTGGTCGCGTGGGCTCCCAGGAAGGCAAGCATCGGGTGAAACTTGAGCGCATATATCGGAATCACTGTCGCTAGGTCGCGCATGCCTAGATGCGCGCGCATGCATACGTTTATTCATATAAAGCAACATTACATTTTTGAAAGAGGATGTTTCTCGAGTCTTTGATCCTCGGCAGTATGGCCATGAACGCGGTCGTCGCACTTGCGCCTGGTCTCTTGGGCTTTGCAGAGCGGATTACGGACAGCAGGAACTTCACAATAAAAGTCGTATCCGTGGGGCCTGAGGTCACCGTCGTTTCCATTGTTTCCCCTCATGAGCTGGAAGCTGGCAGCGTGCCCACGGTCAACGTCACCGTCAGGCATAACAGGGCCATGTACGAGTGGATCTTTGCTCGCATAGTTGATGCCGACACCGGAGTGATCGTTTGCCCGATGAAGAGGCAATACGTCCAAGCGGTAAGCGACTTCAGTTTCACCTTCCAGGGTCTCGCTCCACAGGGCGACTGGGGCGCAGTAATGCCCAACAAAGACTGGAACCTCCAGCTGGAGGTCGGCCTCTGGTGGCTCTAGCCGAGAGAGTGACGGATAGCCGAGCGTTTACGATATATCTGCCGACTGCCCCACCGCCCCCCCCGCCTCCACCTCCGCCGCCACCTCCACCCAAGTTTCCATGGCTGTTTCTAGGTTCACTAGTCTCAGGATTATTTCTGTTTGCCGTCTCTAAAACCTAGTCTTTGAAGAGTCCGACGTCAACGATTGATATTAGTAACCCTTCCAATAGTTATCTTTGCGATGCAGGCCACGATCGTCATTCCTGCCCTGAACGAGGAGAAGTTCATTGGTGCTTGTCTCAGGTCCCTGAGGGCCCAGACAATGCCTCCAGCCGAGATAATAGTCGTCGACAACGGGAGCACGGATAGAACGGTCGAGATAGCCGAGGAGCTGGCTGACAGGGTCATCATAATGCCGGATGTGGGGATAGTAGCTCTCAGGCAGGCAGGAGCCGATGCTGCGAGCAACCCGATCATAGTCTCTACTGACGCCGACACGACCTATCCCACCTTCTGGCTGGAGAAACTGCTAAGGCATTTTTCTGATCCTAATGTTGTGGCTGTAGGCGGGTCTATAATGCCTTCAATACCTGGGCCAATGGAGGACCTCTACGCTAAGGGATTGAGCGCCTCAGCCAGCACAGGGCTATTCTCGGGCGCAAACATGGCCTTCAGGCGTGATGCCCTGCTCAAAGCGGGGGGCTATGTGAAAGTCAGGAGGGCTGAGGACTGGGCTCTTGCCACACGTCTTAGAAGTCAGGGGCGTATCGTGTACGATCCTGAGGCCTACGTCTACACGGATGTGCCCTTTAACAGAATGCTTGAGTTCGCCTCCCTCGCCGCCAACGCGGGGCTACTCGGCTTGGGAGCCGCAACAAGGTCTCCTGGCTCTCTAGGCTTCAGCTCCGGCTTCTTCCTGAGCTCCCTTGGAACCGTTATAGACAAAGTGCCGGATTCCCTGCATCACAGCCAGATAGCCGTGGTAGGCTTCGCCCTTCTCTCACTTCTTCGAGGTGCCATATCACGCGCTAGGTTTCATTTCCTCGCTGGGCTTCTAACTGGTGTCCTAGGTCACCATTATCTTACCGAAGATGTTTTTGACCCGGTCTGGGGCAGGATAAACGGACCCCTATTTGCGGGGATAACATTATTATTAGCATCAACGTAGGTTGAATTGAAAATGTCTCTTATGCTAGATTGGGACGAGTTCTTCTCTATGCAGGCGAACGTGAACTCGCCGGGACCACAGAGAATAGCCCTCCGGGGCTACATTACTGAGCGACGGCCTGATGGGCTGTACGCTGCTCCTCTGCTTCCTCAGTTATTCTATGGTGCGGATGGCACACAGCTTTCAACTTGGAGGCAGAATATCCCGGGAACAGGATCCCAGACGATATTATCTAGGTCTGGGGGGCAGCCTTCTATTCCCAAGGAACAGCTTTACTGGCGACGCGTCGGCAATGCGGTGAGCGCCCCCGTGGGGGCGTATTCAGTTGGACAGAAGATACCTGGCTCTCTGCAGCCCCTCAGCCAGCTCGCTCTCTCCACGGGGGGGACCGAGAAGGGAAAGTTCTATGAACTGCACATAAGCACGGACGGTATTCCTGATCCCAGTAGGGCAGTTAATACGCTCATCGAGGGGTTGAGGCGTCAGAGCGTTGAAACGGTCTGGGCCAGTGCAGACGCCAAGAATATCAAAATTCAGGTAGCAGGGTCTCCCCTGGCGTGGGCCGTGCTGGTACCCTTCATACCGACGATACTCAGCGTTATAGGCGTAATCGCTAGCGTTGTGGCCGTCTATATGATATTCACCGGGATCCCGGGCTGGGCTTGGGGGCTACTGGCCGTCGGATTTATGTTCCTCTTTGTTGTTCCAACTCTAATCAAGCTCCCAGCGCCTAATAGGAGGAGATAAAATGGTCTTGTACGCGAGCGACGAGCTTCTTCTAAGCGAGTATACCCCTCTAGCCGAGTACGAACAGGAAATTGCCCCCAATAGCCTCGAGCTTCCAGTCGGTCTTTCGATCAAGTCTTACCCGACCCCTAGGTTTACAGCCACAATACCGTGGTATGCTTCGTGTAGCAGCTGGATTGGGAGACCCATCACGATAACATGGGATACAGCGAAGACGACGGTTACAAGCTCACGCCTCGTGGTAAGCGCGACGCCTAATAAAGACCCTGTGGCTATGGATGTTAAGTTCAACGGTACACTTGTGAAGAGCTTCTTCTGGGGTGAGGGCGCCAAGGGTGAACAATCCGACGTAGTCGACGTTTCCATAATTAATGGGTCAAACCTGTTTGAGGTCAAGACCTGCAAGCACCTAGCTTGGGTGGGAGTTGTCGGCGTCGACGTTGACGCATACGTTGAAGTTACATTTGAGGGGGAGACTCCTCAGAGACCCTGGTGGGAGGTCCTTCAGGAGTGGCTCGCTGCTAACTGGCCATACATCGCCATCGCGACTGGGTTAGTGATAATTGGCGGAGTCGCCTACCCATACGTAGCGCGTTCAGGAGGTAAATAGAATGGCAGTTCAGATCCAGAAGCTCAACCGGTTCATAGCGACCAGCCCCGCTCTTGCGGACGTTCCTTTCGGAACCGTAAGGGGTATACCAATAACCCCTCGGCAGGCCCTTGCAATGCTTCAGCGCGGTGAATCCGTTTCAGAAGTTGTCTTGGCAATGGAGAGAGCGGGAATGGATCCTCCCGAGCAGGACTGGGCCTTAGCCCAGGACTATTACATGAAGTTACTACAACTTCCCGGTCCACACCCTAAGATCTACATCATCGGAGATGAGATGACTCTGGAACAGGCACTAATGCATTTAAGACGAAGGGACGCAGCTGGTCAGCAACTGCTCAGTTCATATCAGGGACTCACTAGAGAAATGGCGAAAAGGATGAAGTAAATGCCAATCCCCGGTGTCGCCCTCTTTGTACGTCCTAACTTCGATGGCGCGACTTCGTATGCTCACTACTACATGGATCTAGCTGCGCAGTACGCCTCAAGAAACATGCGTGTGATCGACCTGGATACAAACGGTGCAACCAAAGTAAACATATTCGAGGCACTGGAGAAAGAGGATCCAATATTCGGCTACTGGAATGGCCATGGCAACGCTGACACATTTTCAGCACAGAACAAAGAGATCGTCATGGTTACCTGCCACGGCGATGAAGCGCTCATCGGCCGCGTCCTTTTGCTGCTATCCTGTAGTTGTGGAATCAGACTTGCTCCAAGCGCGGTCTCCAAGGGGGCGACAACGGTGTTTGGTTGGGTTGTAGATTTCACGTGGATCGCAGTTGAAAACCCGGCTACGGACCCCTATGCAGCTGGATATTTTGAGTCAGTCAACGCCATAAGCAATGCCCTGGTAGAGGGTAAAACGACGGGTGAGGCCATGAACCTTAGCCTTGCTTCGTGGAATCAATCGATTGATTACTGGACCCGTAGCGTCGACCCTTATGCGTCGATGGTCATTCAGTGGATGATCCATGACAGGGACGGACAGAAACTTTTCGGCAGCCCCTCGGCAACGATTGTGGAGCCTGAGCCTATTCCTCCGACACCAGAGATTGGAGTAATTCCTATATCCATTCCGGTGATAACGGGGTACGTGCTCTCATTTCTATTTTTCTAGCGGTGAAACACTTTTTAATAGATTGAATGCTATTTTTAATTGAATTGATATGCCAGCCAATTGGTATCTTCCAAGCTCAGCAACGGCTACTCTGACCGTCGGCGTGGCGAGGGGCGAGATCGTTGACTTCAGGGTCACGCCGGCTGCCGAACAGGGAGAGATCATCGGTCCTGCTACAGAACCTGTTGCAGTAGGGGTCAGGAACGTAGGTAGCCTCGCTGGAGCCATAAGCCTCGCGATCATTGATAAGTACAACAACTCTGTGATCTGGACGGGTAGCATAACCCTTGCCATCGACGAGTTCGACTGGGTCTACCCCACTCTTAATTATCCTATGCCCGCACGCGACCTCGAGCTAAGGGCCCAGGCGTATCATGACCTGGTCATTGACTCCTTTATGGATATAACGGTAGTACTCATCGTAGCGGTCATTACAAATATCACGCTTACATTGGAGCCTGCTTCCCTTGAGCCTGGTGCAACATATCGCTACAAGGGTAGTCTGATGAGAATAGATACGGGTGCTGGGCTTGCAGGAATGGCGATCATAGCTAGGAGAGAGGGAGTCGAAGTCGGGAGTGGCACAACCGGAGCCGATGGTAGCTACGAAATAGCTGCTACTGCGCCAGCGGCAACGGGAAGCTTCAACTGTATGGCGGTCTTTCCAGGCGTTGTTCCCTTCGCCGCAAGCTCTGCTCAGGTAAGTTTGGGCGTCGGAATGATCCCCACATCATTAGTATTGGCTGTCGCCTCAGCAATCTTAGGTGCCTCAATTATAGTTGCCAGCGCGCGTATGAAATAATGTGTGAAGTGATATGTCCCTAGTTGAAGTATCCATCAGCGCACCAAGCACCGCTGAGATAGGGCAGGCCTTCAATGTTCAAGGGACGGTTTCCGAGGGACCAGCACCCCTGAGGCTTGGTCCCGTAGCTGGAGCCACTGTAACGATTTACCAGAACGGAACCTCAAAAGGCACTGCAACTACAAACAGCACAGGATTCTACTCGAAGAGCATAGCCATAAACCAGGCGGGGACCTTCGGTCTTAAGGCCACAGCCCTAGGTATTTGGAGCAACACACGCTATATCACGATTTCAGCACCTTCTGAGCCTCGCTATGTGAACAGTTTGAGCATAAGGGTACCTTATTCAGCAGAGAAAGGTGATTCATTCAACATTACGGGCACGGTTCTCGACCAGTTTGGTGATTATATTGGAGGCGTCACTGTCTATCTTCAGAGGAATGGATCTAGTATAGGGAGTGCTGTCTCGAATAGTGTTGGTTACTATATTAAGAGCCACAGCATATCGACTGCTGGTGTCTATACTCTCAGAGCCATAGCTGATAGTAAGTCCGACTCTGGAATCATCCACATAACTGAGCCAACACCTGAGCCAGGCTGGGAGTACCATTCGACATATCGTGGAATCGATATACAGGTATGGATGCCGGATGGAACCCCTTACACTGCATACTTTGACGGCGAATGGCACACGGCAGATTTGATATCAACACTTCAAGCCGCAATAGATGATTTCCTAGAACCAGAACCCGAGCCACCTTATGTGAATCGCATAAGCATCAGCGCAGTAGCCTCCGCAAATGAAAATGAGTCCTTTACCATTACTGGAAGGGTGTTCGACCAGTTTGATGTGGCGATGGCAGGCGTCACTGTCTACCTGGATAGGAATGGAGCGAGTATAGGGAGTGCTGTCACGAATATCCTAGGATACTATAGTAAGAGCCAGAGC
>Ga0180732_1001837_pt1 | contig 12208 bp, 7 predicted proteins | sample KR11_01MetaG_FD_148674 | JGI IMG/M metagenome (GOLD analysis project Ga0180732, IMG submission 148674) | Groundwater microbial communities from the Olkiluoto Island deep subsurface site, Finland - KR11_0.1 MetaG | ecosystem: Environmental > Aquatic > Deep subsurface > Groundwater | place...
AAACAACCCTTTTTTTCCAACTTAATAATTTTTTAATTAAAGACATATAGAAATTCAGAATCATATTTTCACGCAAACAAGCTTGATCGGACTTGAGTTATATGGTTATTTCTAACCATTTTTCAAATCCAGTCGGCCTATCAAACTTTTTTCTTCCAGCACCTTTAGCAAAAGGCGCTGGATCAGTTTGCGATTCAATATAATTCCCTCAATTAGTATAAAGTAGTTAGTATAATTTTGTCATCCTGAATTTATTTCAGGATCTTTTCTCTGCTACATTTAGCCTATATTCAATTCAACAAATTTTAGATCTACAAAATTCGAATGATTTATAGACTAATTCAACATAGCAATTAATAGATTCTGATCCGCCAGCCGGCGGACAGAATGACAGGTCAATTTCCAATTTTATTATCTTCAAAAACAGGAACAGGCATTATGTTTTCATTAATTTTACCTGCATTATCAATTTCATTTACATCGTCAACTTTTTCCTTTTCTCCAATCTCCTTTGCCGCCGCTATATTTTTTGCCGCGCCCGCCAAATCACCGCTTTCAAGACTTTTTTCCGCTCCGGCCAGCAATTCTTCTTTTGTTAAAATTATTGAACTATCTTTTAAATTGGTTTCTCCTGTAGCTGAAGTATTTATTTCAACTGTTTTTAGAGCAGTTTCAATTTTTCCATCTTCCGTAGCAGGCAAAACGGTTTCAGTTATTGGTTTATTTTCTTCTGTTGTTTTCACGGGTCCTTTCTCTCTTTCAATCATTTTTTTTAATTTGTCCCTTATTTCATCATTATTACTGGATGTAGATACAGAATTTTCAGAAGCATTATTTTCAACAATCACCATCAAAGAGCTAAAATTGACTTTTTCAGCGGAAGCTAAAGCATTATTCGCTTTTGGAGAAACTTTTTCTTTCATTGAATCCGGCATACTTTCAGTAATCTTAGCCAAAGCTTCGCCATATTTTTCATATTGACTATTGGCAACTTTGGCAATTGAAACTTTTTCCGCAGTTTGACCATTATTGCTTGATTTTGTCAATCGTCCATCAACTTTTTTACTTTTAACATCAATTTCATTATATAGATTATTTATCTTTTCCTCTTGTTTGGAATCTGAAATATTTTGGCTTACCTTCGCCAATTCTTCAAGCCTGTTTCCCACTTGTTGGATTTCAATCTTGCCTTTATCACTGTCTGAAGCAACTGCCAATGTTACGCTTTCGTTAGCCATTTTTATCGCATAGAGCGTGTCTCCCGGCAAGCTTGATTTTGAAGCGTAAACTGCTGAAAACCCGCCAAATAAAACAAAAACAAGCGCCGAAAATGAAACGGCCAGCTTGCTTGTAAAAAGATTACTTAAATTAAATATTGACTTTCTAGTATAAATATGTTCTGAATTATATTCTAAAGGTTTTAAAACAAAAACAGGGGCTTCGGACAAAACCTCTTTTCGCGTTTCAACAATCCAACTTTCGCTAGGATGAACGCTTTTCAACATATTCAGTTTTGAGATTATTTTTTGCATGATTATATTATTATTTGTCATCCTGAACTTGTTTCAGGATCTTTTTACTGCTACATTTATCCTGTATTTAATTCAATAAATTTTAGATCTACAAAAATTCTTGAGTGATTTATAGGTTAATTCTGCGTAGTAATTAGTAGATTCTGAAATAAATTCAGAATGACAAACTGCTTGATACTTAATACTAATCTTTCATAATCTTCTCCAGCATTTTTACCGCTCTATATAGCTGAACTCTGATCGCGCCTTTCTTTTTTCCTGTAATTTCAGCTATTTCTGTGATTGAAAGGTCTTCAACATATCGGAGAATTAATATTTCCTGATAATCATCTTTCAATTGTCCAAGCGCCTTTCTAAGTCCTTCAATTTCTTGTTTTCTGGTCAATTCAGCCAAAATATCTTGCTTTCGATCAATAATCGTTTCTTTCTCCTCTTCGCTTATTTCAATAGTCGCGAAATTTTTCTTGCGGTAATAATCAATAATCAGATTTCTGGCAATTTTGTATATAAATGAACTTATCTTGCTGTTTTTAATTTTTTCTTCCTCTGCCTCTCCCTTTTCTTTGATATATTTCCAATATTTCAAAAATGTTTCAGAGGTCAAATCTTCCGCCGTTTCTTTGGAACTTGTTTTAAGATATATAAATCGAAAAATTTTCACGACATAAAAATCATAAATCTCGGCAAAAGCTTCTCTTTCTCCTTCTTCCGCCCGTTTCAGAATTAATTTTTCTTCAAAATTTTCCAGTTCTTTCATTATAAGTAGACGAATCAATTAAAGAATTGTTACACTATGAGTATCGGATAGCCGATAAATGGTTATCTTGCAAAGTTTTTTAAGATAATGTCAACAGCTTATCTTCAATAAAATAAATTAAGCTTCGCGCATTTACTGGACACTCGGTGTCCCTGACACCGAGTGTCGCGGCATAGCAAATATTGAAATTCCTATACGACAAGTTATCCACAACAATTCCACAAACAATAAAAAACACCTCGCTTAATAAAGCAGTAAAATGATTATAGCACATCAATTTATAAAGTAAAATTATTTTAATATACTAACATTTTAACATAATCTTCTCTTGCCTCAAATCAAATTATGTTTCATAATGTCATTAGTAGAAGTAATTTATTGTTTTTATTTTATTCTACCCGGCTTTAGCCGAAGGTGCGTGATGCTTTAGCATCGCGAGTTTTCAAAAGCGCTTAAAGCTAAAGCTTTAGAACCCTCGGCTAAAGCCGGGTAGAAAATTTACGCTTTCAAGCCTAATCTATATTTATGCGTCTAAACATAAAAAAACGCTATTTTGAATACGCTGGCATTTTTTTAGTGTCCATATTTTCCGGTTTTCTTATTTCTTTTTATAATTTATCAGTTTTGTTTATAATTGCGTCAATTTTATTTATAGCGGTTTCTTTTAAATATTTTAATCAGGTTTTATGTTTATTAATTTTTTATATTCCTTTTCAAGTTGCTCTTAATATAACTTCAGGAATTGACCTTGCTTCAGGAAGAGTTTTGATTCTCTATCTTTTCGCGGTTTGGATTATAAAATCGCTGGCGGAAAAAAGGTTTGTGATCAGGCTTAATTTGCAAACTTTGCTGATTCTGTTATTTTTATCTATCGCTTGCTTTTCTATGCTTGAAGCGTGGGACGCGGAAAGAGCTTTCAGAAAAATTTTGGTCTTTCTTTCTGTTTTTCCGCTTTATTTTATAATTACCTCAATAAACAAAGAAGGCGAACAAGCGTTTGTTCGCCTTCACGGGCTTACCGTGATAAATAAAAATAATTATATCGGCAAAATACTTAATGTGCTTTTAATAAGCGGGTTTATTTTGTCGCTTATCGGAATCATTCAGTTTGCTTTGCAGTTTATCATCGGCATAAACCCGATAATAGATTTTTGGAGCAAGATTATCGCGCCGATATTTTATGGAAATACATTCGGCGCCGAAGTCGTTTCCAATCCCAGCTGGCTGGTAAATATCGGCGGCGCGGCTGTTTTAAGAGCCATCTCTTTATTTCCCGATCCGCATATGTTTTCGTTTTATCTCGGGCTTTTAATTCCGATAGTTTTAGCGAAGGTTAGCTTCCCTCCTGATAAGGGGGGTTGGGGGGTTAAAAATATAATTCAAGATAATAAAATTTTATGTTTCATTCTCGCCGCAATGCTTCTTGCCGAACTTTTAACATTTTCAAGAGGAGGATATTTGGGCTTGATCGCGGGAATTGGGGCGGTAATAGTTTTGTCATGGCGATATATAAGCTTTAACAAAAAAATAATTTTAGGGTTCTTCTCGGGAATTTTTGTTTTATTTATGATATTCGGCAATCAATCAATCGTAAATAGATTTTTATCGTCTTTTAATCCCAGCGAAGGATCAAACGCGGAAAGAATAAAAAATTGGTCGCAAGGCCGGGAAGTTTTCAGCGATAATATTTTAACGGGCGTCGGCATCGGGAACTATTCAATTTACCTATACCCGACCGCGGATTACAGAACTCCGATTTACGCGCATAATTTATATCTGGACATCGGCGCGGAAATGGGAATTTTTACCTTGATCGCCTGGCTGGCTTTAATATTCATAACAATTTATCAGTTATTCAAACTAAGCCGAAACGCCGGCGATAATTTCACGCGAAGCATCTCCCTCGGATTAATCGGCTCTCTTGTCTGGTTTTCCGTCCATAGTTTTTTTGACACGCCCATTTATTCCCCGACAATTCTGACCGTGTTTATAATAATTTTATCATTGTCGGTGATGGTTTTGAAACCAAATCGTAAATTACGATAAATTAGGCTTCGCGCATTTGCTGGACACTCGGTGTCCCTGACACCGAGTGTCGCGGCATAGTAAATATTGAAATTCCTAACAATAAATTACAATCATGCTTCTTCTGACACTCCTCATCATTTTTTCCGCGATCGTTTTGCGCAATATCCGCTATGGCGCGTATCTGATTATTTTTTCAATGCCTTTATACCTCTGGCGGTTTTCGGTTTTGGGAATTCCAACAACCGCGCTGGAAATAATGATTTATATTTTGTTTTTGGCTTGGATTACAAATTCATTAAAATCAAAATACTCCCATACCCTAGGGTATGGGAGTATAAAATCTATTTTCTATTTCAAGATTTTTAGTAAAACTAATTTTGTTTTGAATATTGGAATTATATTATTATTTCTCGGCGTAATAATTTCGACTGCGTTTTCGTCTGATATAAAAACAAGCTTAGGGATATTAAAAGGCTGGTTTTTTGATCCGTTTTTGTTTTTTATTGTTTTTGTAAATGTTATAAAGACTGAAAAAGAAGTATATTCAGCTTTAAAAAGCTGGCTTGCTTCGGGCATCGCGGTTTCCGTGATCAGTATTTTTTATTTATTAAGCAACGACCTGACTTTTGACGGCCGGCTTTACGCGTTTTTTCTTTCGCCGAATCATCTGGCGATGTATATTTCTATGCCATTTTTAATTACTCTGGGTTTTTTGATAAGCAAGGCAAGTTTTAATGCGCGCGATGCGAATAAGAAAATAAAAATTGGGAAATTGGAAATTGGAAATTGGAAATTGGGATCCCAAATTACCAATTACAAATTACCAATTACAGCCTTAATAATCATCTTAATCCCGCTATATTTTACTTATTCTTATGGCGCGTTTTTGGGATTGCTTGCGGGAGCGTTATATCTATTATTAAGTAATTTCAATATAAGCATTTTCGGAGCTCAACTCCGAAGCTTCGGAGTTGAGCTCCGAAAATGCGCGAAGTCTAATTTACTTCCGCCACGCCACAGTCTCCATGTCAGAAGTAACGGAAAAAATATCTACCGGCTGGGTTTTATGATTTTATTATTTTTCGGACTTGTATTTTTATCTTCAAGCAAATTTAATCAAATAATAAATTCAAGCGATCGCTCCTCGTTCCATTCCCGCTTGATGATCTGGTCTTCGGCGGGAGAAATTATAAAAGACAATCCCCTTTTTGGCATCGGACCGGGAACTTTTCAGGAAACATATTTATCTTACGCCGATAAATTTTCCAAGCCGTATCTGGAATGGGCGGTTCCCCAGCCTCATAATATATTTCTGGCGTTCTACTTGCAAACAGGACTAATCGGATTTGCCGGATTTATTTTGGTTTTATTTTGGTTTTTCCAAAGTAGGCGGCATTCGCGAATACCGCCTGCGGGTGGTGGCATAAATAATATCCCAATATCCCTGCCTTATCGGCAGGCAGGCAATATCCTAATATCATTAATGATTTATATTTTAGTCCACGGCCTCGTTGACACAACTTATTGGAAAAATGATCTATCGCTGATGTTTTGGCTGATTATCGGAGGGGGGTTGACAACATTTGAAATGTATGCTAAGCTGGTAAGTTCTGATAAGAATGAAAGCAATTTGAAAACCAAATAAAATAATTCTTTGAGGAGAGAATTTAATTGAATCTGTTTCATAAACAGGTTTAATATATAAAGCCAACCGACTTTTTCTATAAAAAAACGGCTGGGAATAACTCTTTTCAAAGAAATATCCTAGCTGTTTTTTGTTGATAAGTTTGAACAGAGATAATTAAAAATTGTCATTCTGAATTTATTTCAGAATCTTCTTACTGCAACTTCTAGCTCTGTGAAATAAATAAAGACAATGCCTGTCACAAGACAGATCCTGAAACAAGTTCAGGATGACAAAATTATAAAAGCATGCAGCTTGATGTAAAAGAGGAGAGAGTCAAATTATAGGGAAAAGATTTCGTTACGGTAGAAATTACAATTAATGCCGTTAAACCAAATCAATTCCCGCAAGGCCCCAACTCATTTACATCAAATTGCATGGTTTGGAAATTGGAAATTGGAAATTAGAAACTTTTACAACTATTGCCATTCCAAATTCATTTCAGCATCTTCTATATTTTACAATTAATATAGATTTACGAAAATAGACAGAAGATCCTGAGATGAGTTTGGAATGATGATGATAGTTTCCAAGTTTATCTTTCAAAGATTGGAGTCCCGACGAAAGTCGGGAATGAAATTTCAACAAAAGTTATTTATTTTATGATAACGCTTTGCGAAACTTCACCTCCTGACTTTCGTCAGGACTCCGGAAATATAAAAAGGTAAATTTAGAAAAAAAGCAATAACTAAAAAACAAAAAGCAATTATGTTAAAATACCAAAAATTTATTCTGGTTATTTAACCTCTAAAAGTTTTTTATGTGTCTTAGAGAGTTTTTGTCCTACAAATACAATCTATATATTTTTTCCAGAAAAGGCGGCTAAATTCGTTCTAATTATGCCTAAAATTAGCGTTTTTCGTTTGTTTGCGGGATTTCTCTTTATGGGAGATTCGGCAGAATATAATTATAATTATAAAAAAACGAAAAATCTCTCTCCTCAGCGCTAAGTTTAGATTTATAATTCAAGACATTGAGCCGTCTTTTTTGGAAAATAATTGCCGAATTGAAATGTTAAAAGTAAAAACTAAAATGTAAAAACATTTTACGAAATCACGAACTTTATAACTTATACACATTGACTAAAACTATTTAAAAAGCTATTATGAAATTAATAAAGATAATGGTGAATTAATAAATATTACTTGCAAAATATGATCATGCAAAAACAAGACAATAAACACACGGCGAGTACTAGCTTTAAATTGGTTATTTTTTTAAACGGCTGCTATGCGGCAAAAAAACTAATCGGAAAAACAATAAATTTAAAATGAAAATCCGGCAAAAAAACCGGATTTTTTGATATTCAGAGGAGAGAAAATGTTCATTGAAAAATTAAGAGGGTTTTATATTTCCCGTTTCTGTAAGGATGCAAATTATTATAATCCTATTTGCATTCTTTGAGAGCGGGAAAACAACAAAATTAGAGGAGAATAAATGAGTATAAATCTTTTAGAAAATTTAGGCATTAATCCTGAACAAATAAAAACAATCGGGCAAGCAGGAATAAAAGTAACAACCGCAGAGAGTAATAGTAATAGATGTTCATTAGATGGATCAGCTGTCAAAAAGATAGAATTAGCAACAAATAATGGAACTATTAGAGACGAAGAGTCTTGCAGGCGAATGATTGAATACGCAATAAAAACAAACAGTCTTTAAACCCTCTTTTCTTTTTTTAAGCATATAAATTATTTGCGTGTTTAAAAAAGTAAAATATTTGATAACTTTATAAACTTTCAACTTTATAGACCTTAAAATTGTGAATTCAAGAATTTAATACCTCTTTTTCCAGTTCAATAGTGATAAAGGTATCGTGAAGTAGATGTAATCAAGCGATAAAGGTTAAGTTCCTATGAGCCTCATTTGGAAGGGTGGCTGAGCGGTTGAAAGCGCTGGTTTCGAAAACCAGCATACCTTTGCAGGTATCGCGGGTTCAAATCCCGCCCCTTCCGCCAATTTATAATTTTTATTGCTTTAAGCGAATATTTTTTATCTGATTTTCTGTCGTCATTTAAGTTTTGAAATTTTTCTTGCAAAAGATAAGCCATGAATCATTCGAGATTCTGTCCTTGACACAGTTTTGTTATTATGGTAAATTGTTAGTTGTAGAGTAGAAGTTTTAATTTTTTATTAGACTTTTTGTTGATTAATCTTTCCTGCCTGACCGGCAGACAGGGATTTTGGCTTGAAATACGCTTTTTAGCGGGAAAATGTGATTATAAAGCAAAAAGTTTGAAGGAAAAAAACAAATTAGTACTATAATAAGCGACCCGGAGAACAATAAAGTTGCTGAAATTGCTCAAAAAGAGAAATTAAGTCTTTTTTGTAAGCTTCTTTTTATTATCAGAGGCAATATTACTGTTTTTACAGTAATTTTTTTGTTGGGCTGTGTTTCTGTGATAAATTCAGGTTCTAACAACAATTTACAGGCAGGAAGCATTTTATTCAGCCATCTAGATGGAAAAGGCGGAGATGAGGAGAATGAAATTATAATTGTAAATGGGGATACTCAAGCCAATCAAGAAGAGTCTTTCTCTATTGTAAAAATTGCTAGCGCTAATTCTGATTGGATGGGATCTAGTAAAAACTTTGATCTTGAAGAAGAAATGGAAATAGCTTTAGAAAGTAATATTCTTAAAAACGATTCTTTTGCTCTTTATGGAGGAACAGCGTTTATCGCTCCGGCAAGCTATTATGACGAATCTCTTGCTGATCAAAAATATGGAATTACGAAATATAAAGTGCAAGAAGGAGATGCTCCAAGCACGATTGCCACATCTTTTGGAATTTCAACTTATACTGTTCTTTGGGCAAATAATCTCAAAGTCGGCGACTATATAAAGCCAAACCAAGAACTTGAAATTTTGCCGGTGACTGGCGTAAAGCATATAATCAAAGCAGGAGATACGGTAGAAGCTCTTGCTGTAAAATATAAGGCTGACACGGAAGAAATTATAATATTTAATGATTTGCCGGCAAACAGAATTTTTCCGGATGGTTCTGCGGGGAGAGTAGTGATTATTCCTAATGGCGAGATTGAAGCTCCTGTCTATGCTCCGAAACCTGTGCCTCGCGCAACAAGCGGAACGGTTGTTTCTTCGTCCAAATACGCGACATCCGCATTTATAAATCCTCTTAAAAGCCATACATTTGCTTATGGCCATTGCACATATTATGTCGCCGGCAGAGTATATGTTCCATGGAGCGGACATGCTAAATCTTGGCTCACAAATGCCAGAGCTTACGGATATCAAACAGGAAACACTCCAGTTGTAGGATCAATCATGGTAACCACGGAAAACAAATGGTATGGGCATGTGGCGCTTGTGGAAGCGATAAATGGAAATAGCATCACTATTTCCGAAATGAATTATGTCGGCTGGAACAGAAAAAGTGTCCGCGTTCTTCCTGCCAACAGCAATGTCATTAGGGGTTATATTTATATGAAATAGAAATTAGATTGTTGTATTGTTAAATTGTTGAATTGTTATTTTATTCGGAACAGCTCCATATTGTCGGGCTGTTTTTTTGTGTTTTGCATTTGCTTTTATTAATGCTTGGAAATAAATTAAAGCTCATCTTTGTTTAAATGTTTAAATGTTTATATGCTTATATGAATTATCTTTTTCTTGCATTTTCTTGAATTTCTGATAAGCTAATGTTATGGAAGCGAGACATTTTATTCTAAATTCCAAATTCTAAATTCAATATTCTAATTCCGGGCTCGTAGCTCAGTTGGTTAGAGCGTTGCCTCGACACGGCAAAGGTCAGAAGTTCGACTCTTCTCGAGCCCACAAGTAAGTCTTGTTATTGACAAGCTTATTTTTTTGGAATATCATTTATTTAGTTTGTTCTTTGATAGTTATATATACAATTAAGGAGGTAATGAATTTGAAAGGAAGACAATTAACATTTGATACATTTGGCAGCGAACGACTTTTGCCAACAACAACGAGCGGCGGCAGGAGATACGATGCGGATAGTGGCGGGCTTGTATCAATAGCAATGAGCGGTGGAAGAAAACAAAATACGCGAGGCAGACAAGATGAATGGCAAAAAAGCATGGATCCTTTTCTTCGCGATATAATAGCAATCCTAGGAAGTTATCCTTACGGGATATTGTTTGGGAAAATGCAAGTTTTTTCTACGCCGTTAAACAACCTTATAAGCAACAGAGGAACTCATACTGGCAAGGTCGTTGCTATTGCAATGCAAATAGCACATATGCTAGGCCTTAATATATATCTTTGCATAGCGATAGCTCTTGGTCATGATGTTGGCCATTGTCCCTATGGTCCTAATGGCTGTAGAATTCTTGGCATAAAACATCCGCTTAATGGCGTTAACATATTGCAAGAAGTTGCAGAACTAAATCTTACTAAAGAAGTAGTTATTGGCATTCTTTATCATTCGTTGGATAAAAATAATCTGGATAATGGCGAAAGATTATCAAACGAGGCATTTACTGTGGCAGTAGCTGACAAGATTGCTTATTTGCCTCCGGATATTATTGATTTCTACAGAATGGGAATGTTGAAAAAATTAACTCTGCCAGAAGAATTAAAACTATTTGGGTTTGGCAATGGTAAAGATTTTATAAAAGAAATGCAAAGAATTTGCATAAACGCCCTAATTAAAGAAAGTTTGCAAGAAGGCAGGGTTTCTTTTTCCAAAAGCGAGATTGCAATTGCTTTTCAGAAGATAAGAGATTGGGCTTATACAAATGTATATAATAAACTGGATAATATGCCAGACAGGGCATATCACAAAACCAATCTTGATTTGGTGCTTAAATATTTCGTTGACAATGGATTAGCGGAAAATTTGGCGCCGGAGTTTGCCATAAGCATGATGACTGACGGGGATGTTAATTTTCTCGCTGGAATACTGCAAAAAGGAAATCCAACCCCAGCCGAGGAAGAGCAGATAAGCCAGTTATCGGTGTTTGAAATAATAAAATCTCTCAAAGGCAAAAAAATAAACCATACGGAAAACCCGCTGTGGTAAAAAATTTAAAATATTCATCCGCCAAGCAAAAAACATTTGGCGGCTTTTTTTAAATTAGGCTTATCAGCGCGGACGCGAAGCGCGAATCGGAGTCCTTACGAAAGTAAGGAAGTTCTGTTTAGATTAAAATCTTGCGATATTTCATCCTGACTTTCGTCAGGACTCCGTAATATTGAAATTCCTTAACGGTAAATTACCAATTACCAATTACGATTTACGATTTCCATAAACCATCTTAATCAAAAAACCATGAAGCTGTTGGATTGATTTTGGCGCTTCAAGGCTGAAATCGCGGGAGAGCATTTTTAGCTCAAAATGCATCAGGGCGAAAAATCCAACGATGACAAGGGCGATGTTGATAAATCTATAAATCAAACTGAAAGTAAAGCCGTTGCTTTTGCCAAGCCCGAGAAGATTAAAGATAAAAGTCAGAGAAGCTTCAAAACTTCCCAGCGACCCCGGAATTGGAACAAAATTTGCGACAGTAATTAAGAAAAAAATAGACACAGCTCCGGTAAGGTTAATTATTTCCCCAAGACTTAAAACAATAATCCAAATCATAGTCAGATAAAAAATTACTTCCAAAATCGCCAAAAGAAAAGCCTTGATAAGGGCCCTTTTTTTATTTTTAAAAAACTGCGCTATAATTTTTTCCATCTTGCAAATATTATCTTCTCTTTTTTTGATAAAGCTGAATTTATTAAGCCTGACAGTTTTTATGATGAACATAAAAAGTCCGTCTCCATCGGGATTATTATTCATAATTCTGGAATGAAACAGATGAAAAATAAAAACGGTTGCCAGAATAATAATAGCAAACCCGTAGAACATTTCTCTCGGCAAGGAAAAGTGATCCGCTAAAAACAAAAATCCTGCTATCATAAACAGGAATAAAGTGAAAAAATATATTGCCTGATCAATAATCACAGAAGCAATTGATTTTTCCCAGCCATAATCTGATTCTTCTTTGATCATATACGCCCGAACCGGCTCTCCTCCGACGAGAACCGAGGGCGTAAGATAGCTAATCGCAAATCCGGCAAGTTTTGCTCTTAATACTTTGAAAAAATCAATTTTGTGGCTATTTTGCGATTCAAGAATAATTTTCCATCGGATAGCGCCAATCACGCAAACGGCTAAAAAATTAATCAGAAAGACAACAATTAAAATTGAGGCAGGAAAAAATAAGATAGTGTC
>Ga0180732_1001838_pt1 | contig 12207 bp, 12 predicted proteins | sample KR11_01MetaG_FD_148674 | JGI IMG/M metagenome (GOLD analysis project Ga0180732, IMG submission 148674) | Groundwater microbial communities from the Olkiluoto Island deep subsurface site, Finland - KR11_0.1 MetaG | ecosystem: Environmental > Aquatic > Deep subsurface > Groundwater | place...
TAAAACCGGAAATTATTTAACTGGGTGAATTTTTTACTAAAATTTTATGCCAGTCGTTGAAGTCATAAATATCGTGAGCAATAATACCGCAGACAACTCCCACAAAAAATCTTGGAAAATAAAAGTAATCAATAAGCCAAACTATCAACAACAATAAGGCTCCTAAAATCCAGTGATGCATGTGAAGTTTCCATTTGCCGCAATCTATATAAATACTGGAATCAACTTTACCGCTTTCAATTAAATACTTAGAAAAAATTTTAGAACCAATATATCCTAATGCCAAACCAAGTGTTAAAAGAAAAGAATAATAAAATGAAGCTGTCAACACTACTGCTGGCAAATATTTTCTAATTTTTGAGTTTTTATTGTCGCTTTTTGCTAATTCCCAATCTATTAATTTATCATTTAAATCGTTTGAAGCATCGTTATTTTCCATACCAGGTAGTAGAATTTCGAAATGGGCAAAGCCCAAATAATATCGTGTCGAAATTCCATATTTTTAATTGCTAAAACATTTAATTATTTTTTACAACCTTTGCTCGCTTTGCCAGATAGATATTTTCGAAATTTCACTACCTGGCATATAATAACGCTTATTTCTGATAAAACATGCTTAATTTTGCCCGGTTGAATGCCACAAAGCGGCAATTTTGCCTAAAAAGGCAAAATTATTTAATTGGGCAAGTTCTTCACAACTTATGTCTATTTTACCACCGGCAAGCACCCCTGTCCAGACTCAGACACCATTTTTACCCCCAGCTAAAAAATACGATTTTAAGCCCCGTTAGAAGTTTACCACTTAAAAATAACTCCATAGGTATGTTTAGTTCAAACGGTTAATCTGTGGCGACAGAAGTTCAGCTGAACTTCTGTCGCGATGTTATTTTATCGCAAACTTCTAACGGGGAAGCAAAAAAAGAGCGGGAAGATTTCTCTTGCCCGCCCAGATGTAATTGTCCGGCAACTATGCCAATTTCCGAACACGGTTCCGTCTCAAATCTCCGTAGGTTTTGATATCCTTTGGAATGGGAACTTGCACGTGGCATTTACAGCAGATGATTGCATCGTGCGTCTCGGTGCGAGCTATCAATCCATTGCAGTGCTCGTGAATACTAGTAAAATTCTTAAACTGACGGTCGTCTCGAAGGTGTTCTACAAAATACTCAAAATCGGCCAACGAGAGTTTTCTCGGAGGACGCTCGCACAATATATCTCCCTCGCGTGTCAGTTGAATAGGTTTGAAAGGAACACTTTGTTTAATCTCTGTCACAATTGTTTCAATAATTTGATCTCTGGTCTTCGCCTCACGGATTATGTCAAATATCCCGCTGCGATCCTCTTCATGAGATGCATCATAAACCACGCGAAAAACTGCGCAATCAAGCCAACCCGTCGCGAAATCGAGATCTTCGTCTTCTTGTCCCACTACTTTGAATGGACACAAGATGTTGATTGGATAAGTCTCGTCAGTACTTTTGCCGAGACGATAATAGTGACCAACAAGTTTTCCTTGCACTATTGCCTTCGACTTGAAACCTGCGGCCTTAACTATCTTGAAAAACACTTCCACTTCGCTTGCAGGAAGCGTCTTGACCTCGTCCCAATTTTTGTACTTTAGGACGAGATTAACGAATTGTTTAGCAATACTTTTTATGCCCATTGATTTTCCTCCTTCCCTATATTTTTGTTTTTCAAATTGCAAATTGGTCAAACACTGGTTTAACCTCTCTGCCTTAAATTATATCAAATCAAAGAAAAAAGCAAGGACACCCGAAAAAATTTACTGCTTCAACAACAAATTTTTCTGTTCTTTAAAAAAATCTATATCCTAACCCAAAATTTCCTTCCAAATCAAAGTTTGAAAAACATTCAAAAGCCGTTTCGTCAAAAAATCAACAATAATAAAAAATAAAGATTTAAAAAAAGGTCCACGGCACAATTGTGCGCGTGGACCATTAAACCAATTAATCTTCTTCTTCAATTAATGGATTTCCGCTTGACCTGTATTCCTCATCTGGATTCAGCTCAATCTTGCCATTATTAGCAAGACGTTCAAGTGAATCATTAACCCCATCCTCAATCTCTTTCTCATCGGTGAGGCCGGTAGGAATACTGTACTTTGTCGGTAAACCCTTGCCGGTAGTAAAGATAAAAAGTAAACTATCTTGGGTAATTGGCCCTCTTATTTCAATTACCCCTAAAACAGCTTGGTCAAAATAAGAATCAATCCCTATTGGCTCTTGACCGTTAACTTTTAATTCTCCTGGTTTTCCGGCCTTCACAAACATAATTGTTTTATCATTCCAAACAATTATTTTTTTGCTTGCCAAATCGTCTAATACTGACTTGATCTTATTTTCAATGAAAGTCTCGTCTTGGGCCCAACTAGAGTATAACGCTATTTCTTTTATCCGCGCCGACAACTCTTGAAATTGTGGTCGTACCTTATCTTTTGCTTTGAATTTTTCCAAAACGCCTCTCACCAATTCTGTCCAAGTGCGTTGGCTTTTGGGAAGAGGGTGTATTTGTAAATCTTGAGGGGCAACAATCTCTTTTTCATCTACTTGTTTACTGTCTTCTGTCAGAATATCTTCCTTTACAGAATATATTCCATAGGAAGAATTTTCAATTAAACCCTTTTTCCCAAGTTGGTTCAGCAATGAACTCAAGCATGCAACAAAGCTTTCTTTTGGCCTGTTGGTGGGATTAATTGTCTTGTCTTCAATAGCCAGACTGAAAATTTCTGGTTTTGTTAATTTCTCACCGGCTCTTTCATAAAGAATGTTAAATAAAGCTTCTTCCTTACTGCCTTCTCGCAATTTACTGACCTTTTTCTCTGGAAGGGTCTTTAATTCTTTGGCTTTTGGGGACGCGGATTCTTTTGCTTTTTCTTCTGTTGCTTTTGGCATTAAAACTACATCCCATCTTCCCAAGGCAAGATTTTTGATCAAGCCGGCTTTTTGGAGCCTTATCAGTATCACCGAAACAGATTTCCCGACCTTCTCTTCAGATCTTCCTTTCGGGTTCATTATCTTATTCTCAAACGCCCAAGCAACAATATTACCCGTTCTTACTCCTTTATCGGTTCTGGTATCCTGAATAAATAAGTAAACTGCACTCGGCTGACTTCCTGCTTTTAATAATCCGCAATCAACAACCTCTTTAACAATTACAGAATACCTTCCCCTGGAAAGATGCTTAATCAAGCCCCTTTCTCTAAGCCTGAACAGCAATAAACCTATACTTATAGTAAGTGCCTTTTCGGATTTTTTGTCAGGATTAATTACTGTGTCCTTAGCGGCCAGACTGACAATTTCTGCTATTGTTAATTCCTCGCCGGCTCTTTCATAAAGAAGGACATATAAGACTCTTTCCTTGGTGCCTTTTTTTAATTCAACTTGTCCGACGGCTTTTTCTTCCGGTTTTCTTTCCTCTTTTATCTTGAGAAGTTTTTCTGGTTTAGTCTTTTTCTCGCCAGTTTCTGGATCCGACTTTTTCAAAGATTTTTTTCTTTCAACAAAAAGTTGTCGTGACGGCTTTTTCCCCGTCCCTTGCCCGTCGCCATCATGGCCAAACTGCTCCAACATCACCCCTATTTTCTCATCTACTCTTGATAGTTTCTTCCCGAGTTCACGGACATTCCTTCTCTGGGCTAAAAGAACTGCAATTTTTAACCTGCTTAAACTTTGGTTGAAACCCTCTTCCTGCTCAGAAGCGAGAAAAGTTCTCAAATTAATCTCCTCGCCATCTTGTTCTGAATGAATAGACTCTTGAACAAGCCCCAGTAGATTCAATACGTTTGGTGATCCAACAACAGCTATTCTAGTGTTTGTCTTCTCTTGGCTGTTCATAACTTTCTCTCCCTCTCAATTTAACTGTTATACCAAAAATCTCTTTTGCCGAAATTGGCGGTTTTTTATTGTCAAGTTGCTACTTTAATTATTATTGTTATCTTTATATAAACAACTAAAAAAGTCAAGTTTTTGCTTGCTTTCCACAATTTTGATTTTTGATTTTTGACTTTTAATTTTTTATTGTGCCCTCACCAGGAATCGGACCTGGATTTGCTCGTTAGGAGTGAGCTGTTCTATCCATTGAACTACAAGGGCGTATTTTAAATGGTTTTTATTAATTGGTCACAAAATTGTTGTATAAGAGAATTCACTAATTTTAATGTATCAGAGCCTTTTTTTATTGTAATTCTGCACATTCCATATTTTGTGGTGCTCTCTTTCCCACCATCATCTATTCTTACAAAAAATCTGTCTTTTGGCAACCCCGTGATTTTAGACCAGTATTCCAAACACTCTTTTTTATCCATCTGGGAAAATATTCTCATTGTCGGCGTAATTCTTTCTTTTGGAATGCCAAATATTTTCACCAGTATTTTAACAAATAACTCAACCATCCTTCCGTCAGAATTTACAAAATTAAAAGCTTTCTTACAGCCTTCTGCCCAATAAAGCATCGAGAGAATAATTAAATATTCCCTGCCCGGAGAATTTAACATTTTTTCTGCAAGTTCTTCGGCAATTTTTAATTTTTTTTCTCTTCTACATCGGCTTCCGCTGGAAATTTTTGATTTCAACAGAAAAACGTATTCTGGATCAACTGTAATTTTTTTTACGTGGTGCCAAACTGTTGTTTTAGGGATAGACAATTCCCTTACTATTTCATTTATACTATGTCCTGTTCTTCTTAATTCTTTCAGTTTTTTTATTTTTTCGTCAGAATGAATTTTCATTATTTTATTATATCATATAACTTTACAAATAGAAACTATAAACTATTAAATATGAACAGTAGAAGGTTCTAGTTGATATTGTTGCCCTTTATTGTAAAATAAAACAATAATAAATAATTAAACAAAAAATATGAAATCACCTATTATAGAAATCGCGAAAAAGATTTGTCCTGCGGTAATAACCGTTATTGCTTCTAAGGATTTGCCTAAGGCGGAAAACTTTTATTCTTTTCCTTTCGGCGGCAAAGAATACGTAATGCCAAATCTACACGCTGGCGGAAAGAAAATGAAAATCGAAAAAACCCAGATTGGCGGCGGGTCGGGATTTATTGTTTCAGAAAACGGCTATGTTTTAACCTCAAACCATGTTGTGTCTGACACAACAGCTGATTACACGGTAATAGTAGACCCAAAGCATAAATATCCTGCCAAAGTTTTATCAAGGAATCCAATCAATGACACAGCTGTTTTAAAAATTTACCCCCACACCAGAACGAAGGATGATGGGGATGTAAAAAATGAGAACGATGGGCCTTCGTTTGGTGTGGGGGTGAAGGGCGAACGATTTCCATATTTAGAAATGGCTGACTCAAACAAAATTGAGCTCGGCGAAGAGGTGGTGGCGGTAGGAAACGCGCTGGGCGAATTTACAGACACATTGTCGGCTGGAATTGTTTCTGGTTTATCGCGATTTATTACTGCTTTCGGCGGAATGGATCACCAAATGCAAAACTTAAGAGGTTTAATACAAACTGACGCCGCAATTAATCCCGGCAATTCCGGCGGGCCGCTGGTAAATATGGAAGGACAAGTTATCGGCATAAATACTGCCATGATTGCCGGAGCCCAAAACATTGGATTCGCAATTCCCATAAATTATGCCAAAAAAGATTTAAATGAAGTGAAAAAATATGGAAAAATAATAATGCCGTTTTTGGGAATAAAATATGTTTTAATTTCAAAAGAAATGGCCGGAACCAATAAACTGCCGGTCAATGACGGCGCATTGGTTGTCAGGGAGGCGCTTGGCGAACCGCCGGTGATAAAAGGCTCTGCGGCAGATAGAGCAGGGGTTAAAGAATGGGATATAATTTTAACCTGCAATAATGAAAAAATCACATTAAAAAATCCGCTGGCGAATATTTTGCAAAAATGCAAAATCGACCAAGAAATAATCCTATATATTCTCCGCGATGGCAAAAAATTAGTCTTAACCGCCAAATTAGAAGAAAAAATCTAGCACTGTAGTTAAACAAAATATCAAAAGCCGCCCCGACGTCCGACGTCGGGGCGGCTTAGTATCCGTGATATTGTGTAAATCCGTCCATCAATCTGTACAATCTGTTTTTATTCCGTAGTCTTCCCGTCAAATTCCGGACCATCAGCTTCGGCCTCGGCTTTTGTTTTTCGCACAATGCCATCTTGGTGATGAGCAGGAGAATAAATAGTATAAAGCTTTAAACTCTCTGTCGCAGAAACATTAATGACATTATGCTGGGCTCCGGCGGGAACAACAACTGCCGCGCCGTCTTTAACCTCATATTCATTTCCATCAATTATTACTTTGCCTTGGCCTTTTTCAAAACGAAAAAACTGGTCGTTGTCTGTATGAACCTCCATCCCAATTTCTTCGTTCGGAACCAAACTCATTAAAACCAGCTGGCTATGTTTTCCCGTATAGAGAACTTTTCTAAAATTTTCATTTTCTAATGTCTCTTTTTCTATATTTGAAACAAATCCCTTCATTTTGTTTTTAAAAATATAAAAATATAAAAATTATTTTTAAATCTTTAATTTTTAAGTTTTTAATTTTAAGCTGGGCGGCTAACGGGATTCGAACCCGTTCTGAGAATGCCACAGATTCTAGTGCTGCCATTACACCATAGCCGCCATAATTAACTTTCAACTATGTGCCCTCAGTTGGAATCGAACCAACAACACCAGCTTAGAAGGCTAGAGTTATATCCATTTAACTATGAGGGCCCTATACAAAATTTACAAAATAAATTTTGTCGGGCTATGCGGGATTTATATAATCCCGCATAGAGCTATTTAGTATATTATCACAAAATTTTCCCTTTGACAATATCAGTTTTTTACTATATTATCTATAATATCGGAGTATAGTGTAATGGTAGTCCCGATATCGTTTCGCGATATCGTGGATCCTCGATTACAATCGGGACATGAATCGTTCTTGTCCCCCACAAATTTATCGGGGTGTCGTATAATGGTAGTACGTGCGCTTTGGGAGCGTACAGCCTGAGTCCGATTCTCAGCACCCCGACAAATTTTTTCAGTAAAAATTTAGTTATTAGTCTATAATTGTTAAAATCTAAAAACTAAAAACAACAACTAAAAACTATTTGCAACAGCAAATCTGCGGGTATCGTATATCGGTATTACCTTAGCTTTCCAAGCTAATGAGAGGAGTTCGACTCTCCTTACCCGCTCCATTCAGATTTAGTCGTAAATTTAGCGTATCCCTAAGTGTAGTTAGAACCTTTACCTTTTAATATAGGTGATTTTTTGGTAAGATAAAAAATATGGACATTTTTTCAATTTCACTTTGGTTTTTTGTTATATTAGGCTTTAGTATATTTGCTGGCAGTTATTTCGATGCTATGTGGCTACCAACTAAAAGAGCAAATTATGACAGAATAGCTAAATTATCCCAATTAAAACATGGAATGCTTTTTTATGATATAGGAAGTGGCAGCGCTAATATGTTATTTTATTTATCAAAAAAATACGATGTTAATTGTGTTGGAATAGAAATAGCGCCTTTTTGGTATTTATATTCTAAGATTAAGTCTTTGTTTTATAAAAAGGTTAAAATTAAATACGGTAATTTTTATAAACATAACCTTTCGGCAGCTGATGTAGTCTATGTGTTTCTATTACCAAAAAATTATTCTAAAATAAAAAATAAAACCGATAAAGAATTAAAAAAGGAGGCCAAATTAATACTTTCTTCCTGGCCATTAAAAGGCGTTGAACCATTTAATGTTGATGAAAGGGAAAATTCAATATCATATTACCTTTATATAAAATAAAAAGGGGTTGCCAAAATTGACAACCCACACGGGCAAGTATAAAGAACTACTCATTTTCTTCTCACTCTTCTTCGCCAGCTTTATACCCGTCCCTGTATCCTTCTTCCCATTCTGCTTGTTTGTCAGCATCAGTTACAAGTCCATCAAATATCGACATAAAAGTATCTGTCGATAGCTCTCTTTCGCCATCTATGGCATCTTGATAACCTTTGTCGTATCCGTCTTGATAGCTGCTCATCTCGGCACCTCTTTCTTCGCCTTTTATTATTTTTCAAAACCAAAGACCACCCTTAGTTTGCTAATTTGGAGGTTATCATATTAGAAAGAGCGTGTCAATGCTTCCATAGCTTAATTGATTTTTGCCTTTTCAAGTGATAAACTTGGTATAAAGAAACGGTCATTGGTGGTCTGCCAATAGGTTCTAACGGCATCCACTATCCCGCTCACATAGAAAAAGCCGCTTCATCAAAAGCGGCTTTTTCTATGTGAGTATTTATACTACCAAATCCGAACTATTTTGAACGAAATTAATTGTCGTGCTTTGCGCGGAATAAAACTAACGCTCAGGCGAGCAAAAAGGAAGGGGGCTGGGGAAAAAAAGGAAATTCCCGCCCCACCCTAAGGCGATTTTTGATTGCTTAAATCTTAAATCCTAAATCTTAAATCTATTATCTTGCGTATTCTATCACCCTGTTTTCCCTGATAACCACAACCTTAATTTCTCCGGGGTATTTTAATTCTTCTTCAATTTCTCCTGCTATTTGCTTAGCTATTTTTGCGGCTCCCAAATCATCAACCCTGTCTGATTTTACAAACACGCGAATTTCTCTCCCTGCTTGAATGGCATAAGTTTTTTCAACGCCTTCAAATTTATTTGCAATATCCTCTAAATCTTTTAATCTCTGCAAATAATTTTCCATTGTATCTTTTCTAGCGCCCGGGCGCGAACCTGAAATCGCATCAGCTGTTTTAACAATCACAGCTTCCAAACTGTCTGCGGGATAGTCTTCATGGTGAGCCCTCATTGCTTTTATAATTGCTTCTGACTCGCCAAACTTTTCTAAAATCTTGATTCCAATTTCAATATGGGAACCTTGTATTTGCTGGTCAATTGCTTTGCCAATATCGTGCAAAAGACCTGCTCTTTTTGCTATTTGGCTATTGGCTCCTATTTCTTCTGCAATTGTTTCGGATATTAAAGCAACTTCCATTGAATGCAAAAGAACATTTTGTCCATAACTGGTTCTGTAATATAATCTACCGAGGATTTGAACTAATTTATCGCTTAATCCAATAACTCCCACATCATAAGCTGCTTTTTCGCCGGCTTCTTTTATTTTAACTGCAATTTCCGCTTTCGCTTCCTCATATTTTTCTTCAATTTTAGCCGGCTGAATTCTGCCGTCTGCGATTAATTTGTCTAAAGCAACTTTAGCAATCTGCCTTCTAATTGGATTAAATCCGGAGATAACAACTGATTCTGGGGTTTCATCAACAATTAATTCAACACCAGTTAATTTTTCAAATGCTCTGATATTCCTACCTTCTTTGCCAATAATTCTTCCTTTTAAATCTTCGTTGGCTAATATAATAGTTGTTGTTGTCAACTCCTGCGCTTGAGAAACCGCGCATTTTTGAATTGCCAAAGCCACAATCTCTTTTGCTCTTGCCTGTAATTTTTCCTGACTCCTTTCCTCCAACTTTTTCATTCTTTCTAAAATTTCTTTTTCGTTCTCTATTTCAACTAACGCCAGCAATTCTTTTTTAGCGTCCTCTCTTGAAAGCTCGGCCACTTTTTCTAACTTGCCTTCTGCCTCGCTTCTTAATTGCTCTAAATCATCTTTTATGCTTTTTAATTTTTCTACTTTGGTTTGAAGCTCCTTCTCTTTTTCTTCAAAAGAAGCAATTCTTTCAGCCAGTAAACTTTCTCTATTTAATAAAAGCTGCTGGGCTTTCAAAAATTCTCTTCTTCTTTCGTCAACGTCTTTTTGGGCTTTTTCTATAATTTCAGCAGATTTTACATTATATTCGGCGCAGGGTCCTTAATCATAGGTTCAATTTTGGGCTTTTTCTATAATTTCAGCAGATTTTTTTTCCGCTGATTTTACCATCGCAGTGGTTTCTTCTCTAACATCAGTAACTTTTTTCTGCAGTTTTGCTTCAAGCGAACCGGCTCTTTTCTTGGCTAGGTTTTGCCTGATGTAATACCCCAAAATTGAACCTATGATTAAGGACCCTGCGCCGAATATAATGTAAATAATAGTTTGCTCCATTTCGTGAACTAATTATCACGAATCACAAATTTTTAATCGGGACGAATCTTCACAAATCACAAATAAAGAATTAGTGATTAGTGAGAATTCGTAAATTTTTAAATTTGTGATTAGTGAAAATTTGTTTTATTAATAATAAATAAAACTCACCAACGTAGTGAGCTGTTATACAACGATATATTTTCTAGGCTTCTAACTGGTTCTACTTTCCTCCGATTACTTCATCAATCAGTCCATATTTTTTAGCTTCTTCTGCAGTTAAATAAAAATCTCTGTCAGTGTCTTTTTCCACCTTAGTTATCGGCTGACCTGTATGCGAAGACAAAATTTTATTTAACTTTTCTTTCATATGGATAATCTGTTTTGCAGTGATTTCAATATCCGCCGCCTGACCCTGCATGCCTCCAGCAACCTGGTGCAAAAGTATTTCGGCATTGGGCAAAGAAAATCTCTTTCCTTTGGTGCCCGCTGCTAAAATAACTGCTGCCATTGAAGCTGTAAGTCCTATGCAAATGGTAGAAACCGGACACTTTAAATACTGCATCGTATCATAAACTGCTAATCCTGCTGTAACCGAACCTCCTGGGCTGTTTATGTAAAGCTTTATATCTCTTTTTGAATCCTTTGATGCTAAATAAAGCATTTGGGCAATGACCACGTTTGCGTTCATATCGCTGATTGGACCCGCAAGAAAAATAATGCGCTCTTCTAAAAGCCTTGAAAATATATCGTATGCGCGCTCACCGCGCTGTGTTCTTTCTACAATAGTTGGTACTATTGGCACTTTCCTTCGCTCCGCTCAGTCAAACTCAAATGTCAAAAATCAAATATCAAAACTAATAAATTCATTAGTTTTGAATTATTTTTGAGCTTTGAGTTGTAGTTTTGAGCTTTGCGTTTTGAGCTTTGAAATTTTAAAAACTCAAATTTAAATTTTATTTCTCTGTGCTATAAAATTCCAATTTCTGGAATACTTTTTCATTATATAACACACCTTTAGTATACTCTTTTAATTGCTCAATGTCAACTTTGACCAAATCTTCCTTTGAATAATTTTTTGTTGATTTTGACACTTCCTCCTCAACTTCTTTGTCAAAAACTTCAATATTTTCTTTCTTCCCAAGCTCTCTCAAAACCAAAAATCCTTTTAATCTTTTTTCGGCTTCCTTTTGATAAGTTTCTTTTATTTCAGCTTCTGTCTTTTTTATAGAAGCCGAATACTCTTCAAAACTGATTTTTATATTTTGCGTAATTTTATTTTTTAAATCTTCCAGCAACCTTTGTTTTTCATATTCCACCATTGCTTCCGGCATTTCAAACTTAGATTTTTCAGCAATCTTTTCTAAAATTTCAGCTCTTTTCCTTTGTTTCTCTTCCTCTGTTTTTTCTATCATTATTCCCTCCTTCATACTATTTTTCAAAGCAACCAGCGTATCAAACGAACCTAACTGTTTAGCAAATTCATCGTTGATTTCGGGCAATTCCATTTTCTGCGCCGAAACCATTTTTACTTTAAAGGTTGTATCTTTCCCAGCCAAATCTTTCCTTGGCAAATTATCTGGAAATTTTACGGAAAATTCTTTTTCTTCACCTGACTTCATTCCAACAATATTGTCTTCAAATCCTTTCATAAATCCGCCTTCGCCCAAAATAAACTTGTCAGAAATTTCTTTGTTATTCTCTATGTCTTTGCTTTGATATTTAACTTCCACAAAATCTTTCTTTTCCGTAACATCGTTTTTGAGGGTAAACTTCGCTCTGGTCTTTTGCAGATAATTTATAGAATCTTGAACTTCTTCTTCTGTCACAGAAATTTCTTTGCCCTTTATTTTTTTGGCGATTTCTTTGTAATCAGTCATTTCAACATCAGGCAAAATAGTAATCTTTGCCTTAAAAATAAACGGGCTTCCTTGCGCAATCTTAATTATAGAAACCTCGGGATTTCCAACCGGCTCTAACTTAGATTCTTTAATATAGTCTAAATAAACATGCTGCACTGCGTGATCTCCGGCTTCCATTAATAAAGTCTCGGGCTTTATTTTATCTTCAACCATTGATGCAGGAGCTTTTCCAGGCCTAAAACCATCCACTTTTATGTGATGCTTCAAATGCTCTACAGCATGCGCCATAT
>Ga0180732_1001839_pt1 | contig 12204 bp, 10 predicted proteins | sample KR11_01MetaG_FD_148674 | JGI IMG/M metagenome (GOLD analysis project Ga0180732, IMG submission 148674) | Groundwater microbial communities from the Olkiluoto Island deep subsurface site, Finland - KR11_0.1 MetaG | ecosystem: Environmental > Aquatic > Deep subsurface > Groundwater | place...
CAGAACGAAAACATGAACAGATGAATCTTTCTACCTTCTTTCGATAGGAATCCGATGCGATGGGATACCGCCGGCCTTATAGGCGGCGGTAATTCATTTCCCTGGCTTCCATTATCACATACAGGTTATCAGCATCATTGGGCAGGCATGATGTTCTTTCATCTGGTTTATTTTATCCTGCATTTTACTCACGCCCATGATGTTTTTTAACTCACCTTCCATAGAAAATGCCATTCCAGCAGTAAAGGTATATAAAGCTACTGAGACTCCGGATATCATAATAGTTATGCTAAATATCCTTCCTCCCACGGTATGCGGTACAACATCCCCGTACCCGATGGTCGTGATCGTGGCGATCGTCCAGTAAAGCGAAATGAAAAGATCAACGTTTTCAAAGTAATGAAAACCTGCAGTACCGATAACAATGATCAGTAACAGGAGTGCGATCGATGACTTCAAGTTGTAAGGTATCCCATCGGGCAGTCTGAGATAATACATGAGATGCAGTAAAGATAACTTGATATTTATGAATTTCTTTTTTACCTGGCTGCAAGGCAGGATTGATAAAAAGAATTTACGAGGTTTTGTTTTCAGCGTTTAATATCACTAAAACTTATTTAAAATTATTTAATAAAATACTATTAATATCAATTAGACCATCAATAGAAATTATTTATATACTTCCAATGTAAAGACTAATATTCAGGATAACCATGGAATCTGTGGGAGAGCCGGGATCAATATAATTGAGATCTGGGAGAAATACAATGACAAAAATGCATATTAAAGGATTAATTCTTGCAATGATAATGTTGAGTGCTGTCTTGATAGTAATGGCAGCACCAGGTGCGCCATCCATAATTAGCTGGGGGAATGACAAGACGAACAATAAGTCTCAGAACATTTCAATAAATGTGTCTGAAAATGTGCGATTCAATGCAACACCGAATCAGACAATCGATACATGGAGATGGTTTATCGATAATACGCCTCAGCCAATTAATTCTAACACCTTCGAGACGATTTTTTCTTCAGAACGTACTTATGAAGTAAAAGTGGAGGCAAATAATAACACTAATGGAACATCAGTCCCTGTAATATGGTATGTCCATGTAAAGATTGCTGCTCAAAAACCGATTATAGTAAGCTGGTCCAATAATAAGACGAACAATCCTAAAGACATTGAAATAAACGTATCTGAGACTGTGCGCTTTAATGCAGCAGCAGATCAAAAGATCGATATCTGGAGATGGTTCATAGACAATGATAACAAGGGCCATAACTTTGATAACTTCACGACCAGTTTTTCTGTCGAAAAAACATATATAGTTAAAGTGGATGCTGGGAATACTAATGGAACTTCTACCCCAGTAGCCTGGAATGTTCAGGTAAAAGCTCCGCCAAAAATCCCACCAACGATAATAGACTGGTCAAATAACAAAACGAATGATAATAACACCAACATCACAATAAACGCATCTGATTCTGTTAGATTCAATGCAACCGCAGACCAGCCAATAGATGCATGGAGGTGGTTCGTGGATGGCGATGATCAGAGCAACACAACAGATACTTTCATAAAGAGCTTTATTTTTAAAGGCACTTACAAAGTCATAGTTGATGCCAAAAATAACACCAATGGAACTTCAGACTCTGTAATTTGGAATGTCCAGGTAATAGATATAATCCCGCCTTCAAATGTTACTAATTTAACAGTAGCCGGGGCGTCAGACATAGGACAAACCTATATAAACTGGACATGGAAAAACCCAAGTGATCCGGATTTCAACGGGAACAGGATCTTAATAGACGGCATCTCTAAACCGGATCTTCCAAAATCATCAAATAATTACTATGCTCAAGGACTTGCTCCCGGTACTCCTTATAAAATCACTGTGATCGCTTTTGATACTTCAGGGAACAACGCAACACCGGTTGAGAATATAAGCACCACATTACCAAATACTCTCGAAGGGAACAATATAATACCAGTAGGATTGCCATTTGGAGTCAATATTAGCTTTTCTAATGTCACAGTTAAAGGGAACACAACAATATCTTTTGCACAAACTTTCCAGCCAGCTCCCGGCTTCAGGCCTCTTGGGAATTGGAATTATATAAGTATAAACACATCAGCCAAATTCACAGGTCCTGTAACGATTACTCTGAATTATGACGGTCCCCCGGAAGGATATATTCAGAGCAACGTACGATTATACTATCGGAATGATACTGTATGGGAGAATGTAACCACAAATCTCAATACAGTCAATAAAATCGTGACTGGAGAAATCACAGGCCAGCCTCCCTTTCTTCTGGTGGCCGGAATATATCCACCACCAAAGATAGATATAAAAGAAAGTCCTCCAAATCTTGAAGTCACCGTAAAAGATTCGTTATTTTTCGACATCAGTGTCGATCAGGAAGCAAATGTATCCTGGAAGATCGACGGGAATATCTCCAAAGGTCCTTCTTTGATTCAGGCAGGTAGAAGATCCAATTATACCTTTCCCCGAAATACCGTTGGGAATTACTCAATATCTGTTGAAGCAGTCAACATGAACGGTACATCTGCAGAATCATGGAATATAACTGTCCATCCCAGGTTCTTCTTTAAAGGCAACCGCATATGGGATGGCAGCAAGCCGAATGAGTTCTCTCTTGCCTACACATGGGATCCCATGAGCTTTTCAGGGTTCTATTATGACATTAATGATGACGTTGGCGATGAGAGCATTACGATAAACCTTGATAGCTATACCGATAGAACGATAGATAGAGATGATCTCGTATATACGACCTCACCCCAGGAGGTTAGCTTTGGCTACTCAGGTTTTGGCAGATACGAGGTCATCGGGTTCATGGCAGAGAAGTATTTTGCCGGTTATACATCCAATAGCAGGCCTCCCAGTCCAAGTACAGGCTTTGGAGCGATCAGCACACTTGCACAGGGTCAGCTCCATAAGGTACTCGTGGATGATGATACCAGGCGCACAGTATCTTTAGGAAGCACAATCACCCTGAAAGAAGGGTATGTTCTAAAGGCGATAGATATCGATGCCGATGCAAGGACAATGCTCATTTCTTTATTAAAAGACGGGAATGAAATAGATACAGCTGCACTGTCTGCAGGCCGGACTTATGTATATACGAAGAGAGTTGGGACTGTGTCTGATCTGCCAATAATAATGGTGAGACTTGACAGCGTTTTCTCTGGTAGGGAAATGTCGGCTGCGTTTATAAGGGGAATTTTTCAGATATCTGAAAACTATGCTACGGTCGGTACTGGAAATAAATTCGGGAAAATGGAAGTCCAGAGTGTAAGCAACGATAAAATAATGATGAGCAACGATGGAAGCATCAGTCTTGATAAGGGCAAAAATGAATTGCTCATGGGCAATTTGAGATTAAAAGTAGGCGACACAACGGATAATACCCTAAGATTTTATTTTGCAGTTGATGTTACCTCTGATATGGTAGCAAATCTACTTGTGATCGATGCCCCAGCTCAAGCCTATGCGGGTGAGGCAATCAGAATAAAGATCACAGCCGGGGGTACTCCTGTTGATGCTGCATCTATTGAATTTGATTCCAGCGATATCGGACAGACAGATACGAACGGTTCTTTCGACTATGATCTTCCACGATCTTTGAAAGGCATTCATGACATAACTGCAACAAAGCTCGGTTACCTGAAGGCCATAAAAAACATTGAAGTCCTGGAATATTTTGAGCGCAGGCTGAGCCTGGATATCCCGGTAACGGCCAATCAGTTTGAGACAATTAAGATAAGGGTCACTTCCAATGGAACTGCTCTTGGCGGCGCGACGGTGCGATATGATAATACTACCATTGGCTCTACTGATAATAATGGCACCCTGAACTATACACTTGAAACAAGCGGCACTCATTCGATATCAGCATCAAGGAGCAGCTATATCACCGTTGTAAAAGAAATTGAGGTAAGGGCACCTTACTCAGAGTATAAGGCTCTTGATATCAATATCAGTCCTGGCGTAGTTTTCACGAATGAACCAGTCGTTATCAGGTCGAACATCACGAATGCAGGTACGAAAAAAGATATACTGCCGGTCGAGTTAATAATCAATGGGACAGCTGTGGATAACTGGTCGATAGCTCTTGATCCAGGTGAGATAAAAGAGATCAATTTTACGAGAAAGGAAGCTAAAGCGGGGAATTATAGCGTTGAGATCAGTGGACAGAAAGGATCATTGGAGGTGAAACCGGGATTTTTTACCTGGAGTTTGATCCTTATTGTTTTACTGATTACGGCTTTGGGAGCACTCGCAGTGTATTTGATGACTTCAAAAAACAAGATAAGCATTGAGTCGATAAGAAAAAAATTAATGTAAGTTATTTCAGGAATATATTATAAAAATTTTATTAATATGGTGTATGGAAAATTTTATATAGAACCACAAACATTGGGATTGACCCGTACAAGCGTAATTTGTACATACAATTGAAGATTAAGATAAAATTTTAAGGAGGTTATTTATGGCAGGACAATTAGGAGGACAGCCAATCTTTATTTTAAGAGAAGGCAGTCAGAGAACAAAAGGAAGAGAAGCACAGAACAACAATATCATGGCAGCCAAAGCAGTAGCTGCGGCAGTCAGGACAACCCTTGGACCAAAGGGCATGGATAAAATGCTCGTGGATTCACTCGGTGACATTGTGATCACAAACGACGGCGCGACCATCCTGAAAGAGATGGATATCGAGCACCCGGCAGCCAAAATGATAGTAGAAGTCGCAAAGACCCAGGACGATGAAGTCGGGGATGGCACTACTACGGCAGCGGTGCTTGCAGGAGAATTCTTAAAGAACGCCGAGGAACTACTTGAGCAGAACGTTCATCCAACAGTGATCGCTAACGGATACAGGCTTGCGGCTGCAAAAGCCAAAGAGATCCTGAAGACCCTTGCAGTTAAGGTTAACGTTGATGACAGGGACATGCTGTTGAAAATCGCAGCGACCGCAATAACCGGAAAGGGAGCAGAGGCACAGAGGGACGTGTTCACCAACCTTACAGTTGATGCAGTGCTGTCAGTCGTTGATACCGAAAACGGAAAGCGCACGGTCGATGTCGATGATATCAAAGTCGAGAAGAAAGTGGGCGGAAGCATCGAAGCATCCGAACTTATCAAAGGCATGGTCATTGACAAAGAAAGAGTGCACACCAACATGCCAAAGAAGATCACCAATGCAAAGATACTCCTTATCAACGAAGCGCTTGAGATCAAGAAGACCGAAGTTGATGCAGAGATCCAGATCAAATCCCCTGACCAGCTCCAGTTATTCCTTGACCAGGAAGAGCAGATGCTTCATGACATGGTAAACAAGGTCATTAAGAGCGGTGCAAATGTCGTATTCGTTCAGAAAGGAATAGATGATATCGCACAGCATTATCTTGCAAAAGCCGGCGTATATGCAGCAAGGCGCGTCAAGAAGAGCGATATGGAGAAACTCTCACGCGCAACAGGCGCAAAGATCCTTACAAGCCTGAAAGAGATCGAAGCCGCAGACCTTGGCAAAGCAGGTCTTGTGGAAGAGAAGAAGATCGGCGATGAGGCAATGACCTTTGTCATGGAATGCCACAATCCTAAGTCAGTCTCAATTATCCTTCACGGCGGAACAGAACACGTTGTGGATGAAGCCGAGCGCGCGCTGCATGATGCGCTGCGTGTAGTTGGCGTTGCTATCGAGGATGAAAAGCTCGTAGCAGGCGGCGGCTCACCAGAGATCGAGCTTTCACTGCGCCTTCGCGAGTATGCAGCTACCCTGTCAGGCAGGGAACAGCTTGCAGTCACAAAGTTTGCAGAAGCGCTTGAAGTGATCCCCAGGTCACTTGCAGAGAATGCAGGTCTTGACCCCATCAACATGATCGCAGAGATGCGAAGCCAGCATGAGAAGGGCAACAAGACAGCAGGTCTTAATGTGTTCACAGGTAAAGTCGTGGACATGATGAAGGAAGGCGTTGTCGAGCCGCTGAGGGTAAAGACCCAGGCTATCGATTCAGCCACAGAAGCAGCCACCATGATCCTTCGCATAGACGATGTTCTGTCCAGCAAGTCATCCGGACCACCAGGAGGAATGCCTGGAGGCATGGGTGGCATGGGTGGCATGGGCGGAATGGACGGTATGGATTAAGTGGGCAACACCCACTTCTTTTTTTTAATATGCGGTTAATTAATCTAAAGTCAGAGGGAGTTTCTGATGGAATTTCTTGATACTTCTGCTCATACGAAAGAAGAAAGCGTCAAATTACTCGCAAAAGAACTGGAAGAGCATCCAATATTAATATTGATCGGACCGCAGGGTGTTGGAAAAACCACACTTGCCATACAGCTCCTTTCTGAAAATGTGGGCGCTTATTTTGAGGGCAGGGCGCGCGCAGCCCAGCCTGTAGTGTTGATAAGCAAAGATCTCGTTGAGAAAATGAAACATGAGCTTTATGAAAAACGAAAGCTTCCGATCTTTGATGAAGATGAACCCATATATGTTGATGTTTCTGTCTACGACCATGTTAAAATGCTTGTTGAGAATATATTTGATGTCATGGAACTTGGTGAGCCTGAACTTATCAGGCAGTTATCCCTGCTGACAAAAAAATTAGGGACAGTTCCTGAAGCCATTGAACTTATCTCAAGCGATGAAGTGCTTGTGAAAAGAAGGCTATTGCGTCATATTGATGCAAAAGAACGGTTATCAACTCTTCTTGAAAAGGAAAAAAAGTACGGGATAGAATCTAATCTCTGGGGCATCCAGGGAGCAAGAGTCACAGATGTAATTAATCGGGAAGGAGTGGTGGATTATGATGAAGACCAGATATCAAGGACAATAAAGGATTTTGACAGGATCATCCCGACAAAAGATATGACCGTTCCTGACTGCATTGCAAAAATGATGGAAATATCAATTAATGACAACAAGGAGAGCGGTTTTCTGGTACTTCATAATAACAATGGGGAAACGATAATAAGCGACCTGGTAGTCGGGAAAACCACAAATTCCCTCATCGGTGTCACGCTGCTTGAGATATATGTGGGCTTCAGGCAGAACAGGTCGCTATACCGTGCCTATAAACATGTCAAAGATGGTAAGCTTGAGATCATCCATTCTTACACGCCAACGCTTCAGGAGATAGAGGTACTTGCCAATCCCTGGATCCCGCCATCCGATGAGCCGACTGAGATAATGTCATCCGCCGATGTTTCGGCTGCGGAAAGGTTCGACATTATTGTTTCTGTGATCGAGGCTGATGGGAAAGTGGAGTCATCGAGCAAGAAGAGGAAACAGGAACTGGAAGCGATTATCGCTGACATCGAAGAGATAGAAGATGTGTAGTATTCACAATATTTCTGGGAAACCAAACCCCAGGTCAATCCACTCTCTCACAACATCCCATACAACCAGGTAAAGCGGGTTATATCCCGCTTATGCCGTAAGATTCCAGTATTACTTCCCCGTTCAGGTGACCTGTGTGATAAGTCTTCCCAGTTTCGAGATCGTTCACTGTTATTTCAGCAGGCGCAAAGACGTTAGCGTCGATCCTGAAGAAATCATATCCTGAATCCTTGAATGTCTTAAAGAATGGTTTTCCATAGTCTTTGGAATTAGAAGAAGGAACACTCTTGAATTTCTCCTCATCCATACCCCTTACAGTAAGGAAGACTGAGCCATAATATATAACGCTGTCATTGGTGCATCCCATTGCTTTCAGGTCGTCTTTGACAACTGGAGCGATCGGCGCGCATCCTGTCCCGCTTATGATCTTTGTTGTGTCATATCCCAGTTCGTTAAGCTTAAATATCGCAGTTTCCACAACGCGCCCTGAAACCTGCACAGAGCCCACTATACTTGCTGTGGGAGCCACAAGTGCGACCACGTTCGATGCGTCGACATGCGATGCCTCTGCGATAGCTTCTATGACCTTCTCGTCAGGCAACTGGTTCGATTCAAGGGCTATGACAGCAAAATCGTAATCATCCTCGTATTTGATGCGTTCGTAGGTCTTTTTCGGTTTAAGAGCAAGTGCCCTTGCAGGACCTGAGCCCATTGCGAAATACTTATCCACGCTGACCCTCCACCCTGCTTTCTGCGAGCCAAGGCATGAGATCGCGGGATGGTCTGTTGTAATATCAACGAACGCAAGCGGGATGTCATTTACTTTATGCACTGATATCGAGCTTGCCCCAAATCCACCCATGCAAATATCTGTGAACATCAGCCCTGCTTCGTATCCTCCATCCACATTCACCCCGCAATCTATGATCTTGCTGCCGTTTTTCAGTTCTATGGTTTTAACTTTGAGTTCCTCTGACCAATCCATCATCTCTTCTGCGATTTCCAATCCTTTTTCGTTGACGCTTAGCAAATGAATCACCACGCAAATCATAGTAGGTTTATAGGACTTATAAGGTTTTTGAAATTATCCCCGATATGTAGAGTCCCGATAGTTAAACTTTAATCCTATGCACAAGAATAGATATTAAAAAAATGGTACACTCGAAGGAGCAGCGGTCATGAAATACCCACCCACTAATCTCATTCATGCTGTCGGTCTTGCTGATGCATGGGCGCAGGCAGTGAACTTTGTTATGAAAAACGGCATGCAGATAAAAACTGAATACGGTCCCATGTCAAGGGACATCTGCTCTGTTATCGAGGTTCGCGAACCGTTCGCAGAGCCAATGCTTCATCCCCAGTTCCCGACAAAGGAACTCCATGTGAAGGAATACCTGAAGCAGTGGGAGAGGGATTATGACTGGAAAAAGCAGGGTTTTGAATATAATTACATGGACAGGCTCATCAATTACCCATCGCGGGGGACGGACGTTGACCAGCTAAAAGCCATACGCGACCTCCTGCCGCAGGGCGTGTCGCGCCGCCGCCAGGCGATAACGTGGATCCCCGAGCGCGACCTTTTCGTGAAAGAGGACCAGCCATGCCTCCAGAGGCTATGGGTAAGGGCGCTTGGGGATGGGAATGCAGAAATGCACTGCATGTGGCGCTCGCGCGACCTTTTTGCCGCGTGGAACAGCAACATGGTAGGACTTCTCACAATGATAAAACGGGAAGTGCTCGAACCCAACGAACTCACGCTTGTTAAGGTGGTGGATTTCTGCAACTCTCTGCACATATACGAAGCGGACTGGGAGGCTGCATCAAGTGTAAAGCCGCTGCCCAGGAGCCCCCAGATGATGCGTTATTAAGTTCATACAGGTATAGGGCATTATTTCGCCCTCATACAGTCGTAATTTTTTCCCTTTCGTGTGAGTAAAAAAACTACTTCTGCTCGTCATATCCTATCTCTTCTTTTGTCAGGTAGCATGCGGGGTCGTCAGCCCAGACATTGCCGTAAATAGCCTCTGCGCGCACCCTGAAGTTCCCGTTGCAGATATCGAACCACTTACATTTCGCGCACCTGTCAGCATTGGCTTTTATAAGGGCTTTTCGGTTCTTGAGACCTTTCATAAGCTCGTTGCTCGTATCAGTCCATATCTCGCTGAACTTCCTTTCCTTCACGTTGCCAAAGGAATAATGCCTCCAGAACTGGTCAGCGTGGACTGAGCCATCCCATGAGACGCATCCTATACCGATACCTGATGAATTCCCCTGGTTCATCTGCAGGAGTTCAAATACGTCCTTTGCTCGCTTCGGGTCTTCTTTCAGGAGCCGGAAATATACATACGGTCCATCGCAGTGGTTGTCAACCGTGAGCACTTCCATCGGGAAACCTCTCTCATGCATTGCTTTTGTCCTTTCCATAATAAGGTCAAGCGTCTTCCTGCTTTCCTCATGCGACAGTTCGTCTTTCACAAGCTTTGACCCGCGCCCCGCATATACGAGATGGTAAAAGCATACGCGCGGGATATTCTCTTTTTCAAGAAGGTCAAATATCGCAGGGATGTCTTTCACGTTCTTCTTATTTATCGTGAACCGAAGACCGACCTTAATGCCTTCCGCAAGGCAGTTGCGCATGCCCTGGAGCGCAAGGTCAAAAGCGCCATTTAATCCCCGGAATTTATCGTTGGTCTCTTTCATTCCATCAAGGGAAACGCCAACGTAGGACAGACCGATATCCTTTAGCACCTTTGCCATCTTTTTATCGATAAGCGTCCCATTCGTGGAGATCACGGCGCGCATGCCTTTTGACCTTGCGTACATCGCAAGTTCAGGCAGGTCGGAACGCATTATGGGTTCGCCCCCAGAAAATAAAATTACAGGCGCGCCGAACTGAGCCAGGTCGTCTATGAGTTCCTTTCCCTGCTGCGTTGTCAGTTCATTCGTGTATTCTATGTCCTTTGACTGGGCATAACAGTGCACGCATTTAAGGTTGCAGCGCCGTCCCATGTTCCATACGACGACCGGTTTTTTGTCCTTTGAGAACTGAAGCAGATGCGACGGCAACTTGCCTGAATCACGCCCGTACCTGAGCGCGTCAGAGGGTTCAACCGTTCCGCAATAAAGTTTTGAAATACCTATCATTTTCTCTCCTGTATTGTTCGAACATATACGAATTAATTTTATTTAAATATTTTCCTGTTATTCGAATTCAATGAGCAATCCTTTATGTTCATCTGATTTGATCCTTATCAAACCGGTGTTTTGGGCGATCTCTTTTTCTATGTGCACGGTAACGCCGCCCTGCCTGACCGTAACATCGCCGGTAAGCGCTTTTTTTACGGGGGTAAGCTCGAACTGCTTGCAGCACCCGCCACCGCTTGTGAATATCCGCATGGCTTGTGCTTTCTCGCTTTCCAGCGCTTTCTTTATGAACTCGATAGCTTTATCGTCTATAAAAAGATTGTTCATTTTGTCTCAGATATGCTTATTATTGCTTCATAGATAAAACTCTACTTTACAGCCTCTATTTCAGGCTCGATAATTACCTGCGTCTTCATGGAGTTCGCAACAAGGCACCGCTTTTCTGCATGACCAAGGATCATCCTTATTTTATCTTCGGTCTCTCTTGCTTTTATTCTTGGTCTTATAATTATCTTCGTGAATATTTTCATTTTATTGACGGTCTCGAGTATCCCTTCTGCCTCTGATTCATACGAGATGAGCTCTACCCCCATATTCTTCATGGTACCGAGCAGCGTTGTCATGAAGCAGACGTTTGCTGAAGATACGAAGAGATCTTCAGGGCTTATGATGCCGTCATGCCCTCCGAATTCAGGAGGTGTTGCAACTTCGATCTCCTGCCTGCTTTCTATGAACCTGAGGTCTGCTTTTTTATCTCCTTCAGAAATGATAATAAGCCGCGGTATCAATTAGACAGTATGATCTCCCTTCATTTCTACCACGCTGACCAGTGCGACCCCAGGAAGTGTTCGGGTAAGAAGCTGGCAAGGTTCTATCTTGCAACGCTTCATAAGAATCCACGCACTCTTCCACTTGGGGGGCTGTTCCTTGACCCGTTCGCAGAGCAGGCTCTCTCTCCTGCTGATGATGCGAAGCGCGGGCTTGTGGCGCTTGACTGTTCATGGGTGGAGGTGGAACGTGTTTTCCCGGCGCTGCAAAGAAGAAGGCTTACTCACCGCGCCCTTCCATATCTTGTCGCAGGTAATGCCGTGAATTTCGGGAAACCGTTTAAATTAAGCACGGTTGAGGCTTTTGCGGCTGCGCTGTTCATACTGGGGGAAAAGGAGCAGGCAGCTATGATCCTTAATAAGTTCAAGTGGGGGCATACGTTCCTTGAGCTAAATGCCGAGCCTCTGGAGAGATATTCAAAGGCTAAGGACAGCACAGAGGTCGTGAGGATACAGGGGGAGTATCTGGGGTGAGGATGTGGAGGCTTAAAAAACGTATGCTATCGGTCTCAAAGTCAATTCCCTGGTCATAAAAAGCGGATTATTGACACCAATGTCAGCAGGGATCTGCCTGACGAATGCCATTTACTGGAAATTGATTCGTACGTATTGATGAGAAAGGATGCCTGTGAGGGCACTCCTTTACTCAACTTTTCACATCCTGCTTTTCACTGATATATGAAATTCTCAGATATCTTCTTGTATTTCTCCAGTTCTTTCTTGGAATACGGCTTCACTTTTGTCATAGCATCCCTGAAATGATGATAGCCAAGCTTCAGTTCCGTAATAGCGCCTTCACCTGTTGGCTTGCCTGCATTCACATACTCCCTTATCGCAAGCATCGTGGCTTCATTGCATACAG
>Ga0180732_1001840_pt1 | contig 12202 bp, 29 predicted proteins | sample KR11_01MetaG_FD_148674 | JGI IMG/M metagenome (GOLD analysis project Ga0180732, IMG submission 148674) | Groundwater microbial communities from the Olkiluoto Island deep subsurface site, Finland - KR11_0.1 MetaG | ecosystem: Environmental > Aquatic > Deep subsurface > Groundwater | place...
GGAAGGTGAAACTGATGTTACTGATGTTATATGGCGATTATAATGGTGAAAAAAGATTAATAGGATTTGTGATTAAAGATGAAAATGGGGTTTTAATCTCATATAGTTTAATTCCAAAAAAGGAGGTGTCATGATTGAACAATTTCAGGCATATGAGATTGCACGTAATGCGCTAATTCCAGATGCCGAGGCATATGCTGACAAGATAACAGGCATTGCTCCGAACTCGTCAGAGAAGGCTTACAAGGACTGGGAGAAGCTTTGGAATTTAACGTTTCATAGTAAAATGAATCAATTATGGAAGGAGGTAAAATTTGATTAAAGCAAGGTTTATGAAAGCTTACCCTTGTGAGGACAGCATAACATATACACTTAAGGGAGAGAAAAGCAAAGATGCACTAAGGGCAGCAGCAGAGTATCAGGATGAAAACTGTGTTATTGATTTAGCTGTCGACAAGGTTATTAATGAGCTTGATGAGGCCACTAAGGCATTATTTGCCATGATACTTGATTATGCTAATCGTAGGTATGAGCAGGGCAGGGCGGAATCGAACAAAGAATATTTAGAGGCTCGCAAAACAGCAAAAACGGGAAAGACAGAAGATGATTTTGTCGCAAAAGTCGGAGCATCAGAAATTGCCCTATTTAAACAAGGAATAACAGAATGACAAAAGAAATCATGGAACAATATGAGAGGATTCGGCAATCAGGTCTTTGTAATATGTTTGATTATAATTGTGTTATAAGGGTAGCAAACGGCCTTAAGTTTTATGCACTTGCTGACGTTACAAGAGATGAATACAGTAACATTCTAATGAACTTCGGTAAGTATATGAAACAGTTTGATATCAAACAAGGAGTACCAGAATGACAACACTAATAATTATATTGGTACTGGTAATCTTAGGCGCAGGCATAATAATCGTATCCTGCTGCATGTTATCGAGTAAAATTTCAGAAAGGGAGGAAGAATGAAAATTGTAGATCTAGATGCAAAAATAATTCAACGAGGCACAAAATGGCCTGAATTAATTGCTAAAATAAAATCATTGCCTGACAAAAAAGCAATCGAAGTCTCTATGTCTGAAATAACAGAAAGAGGATTTAAAACTGTAGGGTCTTTTACTATGTATATCAGGACTACAAGAACATTAGATAAGAAATTCTCTACATGCAAAAAAGGAGATGTATTTTATATTTTCAAATCTCAGAGTAAAAAGGAGGAAGGATAAGATGGAAAAAGATGTAACGATTTATGAAGGCGCACCACCAGCTTTAAGGCTCGGAGAGGTTAAGGCACAGGTAGAACTGATACAAGAGATTATGAAATCTGTAATGAGAGAGAATGAACACTATGGCATAATCCCCGGATGCGGTAATAAACCAACATTATTACAGCCAGGGGCGCAAAAGTTAGTAATGACTTTCCGGCTTGTGCCTGATCCGGAGGTAACTATTGTTGACCTACCACGTGAACATCGAGAATATCAGGTTAAAGTTAAGCTATACACTCAAAACGGCATATTCTTAGGGGCTGGTGTGGGTTCATGCTCTACTATGGAGGGCAAATTTCGGTATCGGAAAGCAGACCTTGTATGCCCTGAATGTGGGAAGGAAACAATAATAAAAGGGAAGGCAGAGTTCGGCGGGGGCTGGCTTTGCTATGCAAAAAAAGGTGGATGCGGCAAAAAATGGACTGATGCCGATAATCCTTTTGCAGTTTTGGCAGTAAGAGTCGAACACGATAATCCTGCTGATTATTATAATACCTGTGAGAAAATGGCATATAAGAGGGCTTTGGTATCAGCGACTTTGACTGTTACGGCAGCCTCTGATATATTCACACAAGATATTGAGGATATGCCAGAGGTATTAGGAGATAAGGGGAAAAATCAAAAACCACCCATCCAGCCACCACAGGCAAAGACTGAAACAACAACAGAGGCTAAAGATGGAGTAATAACCATAACTGCAACAATTGAAGAAATATCCAGCAAATCAGGAGAGGCAAAAGATAAGAAAACAGGCAAGCCTAAACCGTGGACGTTATATGGTATCAAAGCTGATGAACAATGGTACAACACTTTTGACAAAAAACTTGCAGATGAAGCTCAGGAAGCCCTGCATCATAAGGTTGAGATTGCCTATATACAAACAGAGAAATCAAAAAACCTGACAAAAATAACAATGGTAGGTCAGCCTGACTTATTGTCTCAGTGCACTCAAGATCCTAAAACTTGCGATAGATCAACTTTTGACCAAAATGATAAAGCTTTTTGCGATTATGAACCACTTGATCCTACTCAATCCGAACCTTGTAAGTTTCAGAAGGTAAAATGACCAGATTAGCGAAAGGTGTAAAATTGGACATGGATAAAGGAATTGCAACAATGGACTTTACCTTTGACCCTAAGACACATACTTATAAAAACAAAGGTATGAGGATTCCCTCAGTTACTCAGATTCTCAATGAATGGATACTCATAAAACTCAAGCCTGGTTTCTTTTATGTCCACACTCAAACAGGGGTTGCGATTTCAGCAGAGACTTTTCGATATGCCGGAGAACGTGGCACGGCTGTACACTCCGGCGCTAAACTAGTATTAGAGGGGAATCTCGAGTGGGACGTGCTGGATAGCATCTTAGTCGATCCCCTCCGCCAGTTCGAGGCATGGAAGAAAAAACATAATGTCCACATCGGGGTTGATACTATATGTGAGGTTGCTATGCTTTCACAACGCTATCAGTATGCTGGTATGCCTGATATTATCACTCCGATTAAGGGCGTTATGTCAGTAATCGACATAAAAACGGGGACATGGGGGCTTTTTGCCGCTCAACTTTCAGCTTATGAAAGGTTATTTCGAGAAATCACTGGCTACAAAAAGGCCATAAATCTTTTTATATTGGATTTATCCGGCAAGAAATACGATTTCAGACAGGTCAAGGATGTAGGAGCATGGGGCTTTTTTCTCAACAGCCTCGGATGTTATAAGTACAAAATAGCACAGAAATAAAAGGGAGGAATTTATGAAAATTATATTAACCAAATCAGAGTTTAATGATTTTGCGTTATCAGCCTTAAAAACAGAATATGGAAAACTTATTCCTGAGAATGGAGAAACAATGATAGCCCATAAATACGATGGAACAGTAGAGATTGAATTTGAGAAAAAACCAAAGGAGACAACATAATGTCAGAATCATTTGAGGTAGTAAAATTCCAAGATAAAGTACAGGATTTAGTCGTACAGGCTAAGGATTTTCAGATAATCTCACAGGAGACATTCGAGGGGGCCGCCCAGTTTCGTGTGGGACTAAAATTACTCAAAAAATCCATCTCAGACGATGCAGACCCGATTATCAAGCAAGCCTACCAACTACACAAAGATATGACGGCTAAGCGGGCATTACTTATCAATCCTCTTGATGAAGCAGACAAGATTATCCTAAACAAGCGTGGTGAATGGACGCTAAAGCTACAGAAAGAAGCCGAGGCCGAACAAAAGCGACTACAGGACATAGCAGATAAGGCACGAGATAAAGCACTTACCGAGGCACAGAAGCGGATAGATAAACTCATGGCGAAATCGGCAGGAGATGGGGAGAGGCTAAAGGATTTAGAAGATGCGCTGAAAGCTCCGAATTGCACTTCTGCAGAGGCAGGAATGCTTATAAAGCAAATTGGTATCCTACAGGCAAAGATAGCCAATACCCAGCAAAAGGCCGCTGAAATCGAGGCTCAGGCGCAGGTAGCATCTATCCCAGAGGTTGTAACGGTAGATAACTCTCCAGAAGGCGGAAATGTTAAATTTGACCGTGTAATTGAACTTATCTACAATGAGAGCTCAGCTATTAAGTGGTTGGCATTAGACCATCCGGAATGCCTTGAAATTAAATGTGGTGAGGTGAAGAAGCTTCTGAATAGGGAAGAATCTTTGCTGATTCCAGGAATAAAAGTCGGACGGAAGGCAAGAGAGCGAGTTCTAACATGAAAGCCTTTATAAACCTATTAATCGAAACAAAGGATTATGATGATCCCGAAAGCTTGGAGGATGCCGTATTACATCTATGCGAGGGAGAAGGATTCAAAATTATATGGTCGAAATCGAAGGAGGCGGAGGATAAAGATGGATAAGCCAGATTGTTATAAATGTAAATATCGAGGAACCGTACCAGGTAGTCGTCACAGCAGTTGTAATCATCCTGCCTATGAGAAAGCCAATGCTGATCCGATAGCTCAAATATTAGGCATTTTCGCGTCTGTCAGAAGGGTTGCTCCGATACAGGTAAAAGGCGAAGGAATAGAAATTAAAGGAAATGCTCGCGGGATTAGAAAGGGATGGTTTAATCATCCATTTAACTTTGACCCGACATGGCTTGAAAGTTGTAATGGTTTTAAAGAAAAAGAGGTTAAGCCATGACCGATAATGACAAAATGATTTCAGAAATATGGTCTGACCGACTCATAAATTTATCAGGAGAATGGGAGGTAGAATAATGATACCAAACGAAGAAGACATCAATAAAGCAGTTGAAGATGAATTGCGTAGCATCTTAGGAAACTCCGGTGCAAACAAGTATGATAAAGCCGAGTTTATACAGACATGTCTTAGACTTGCGTATATGAGGGGGTGGATAGAGGGGCAGGCAGAAATGGCAGAGGTAGGGTTGAAGTGAAGTTAAGTTTTTTTACAACAAAAAGCAAAAAGCAAAATGGCATAATGGGAATATCCTTAAAATTATCTGTAAGAGAATACCGCGTCGGATTAATATTTGATAGTCCAAATATCTATTGGGTAATACGTACAAAGGGTTATTATCATATCAGATTTCTATGTTTTGCTTTTGGTTGGAAGGATATGAGGGGCTAAAATGATCATCTACTGCAATAGCGATTGTAAACACAGCCCAACTGGTATATGTCAGAAAAGAATCGGCCTTTTGATGCTATGGACTGAGCATAAAAAGGGTAAACAATTCTATAAAACTGTAATCTGTAATGATTATACACCAGTGAAGAAATCTCTTGACAGAAAGAAATGAACTTTGCTGGAGGCATTTTAGCAATCCATGAATTATGCAAGAGGTTAGGGATATGATAGAGTTATTTTGTGAGACATGGACATGAAAGTCCTTATCGCGTGCGAATTTTCCGGTATTGTGAGGGATGCTAATCAGATGGTAGAGGAATGGTCACAGAAATGAAAATATGTAATATGCACAAAGTCTGTACTAAACATGAGGGGAGATGCTTACATCGTAAGTTACATAGTTCAGACACCATTGAATGTGATTCAACATACCGGACCTCGGCAGGGTTACAAGATGCCTGTTATCATTATCCAGAACAAAAATGTGTAGAAATTTCCTTTAAGGAGGATATGAAGAAATGAAACAACTTATTCTAACGGTTATTGCTGACGATGATGAGAAAAATATTAAAATTACAACGCGAAATGAAGGTTTCAATTATTTTGAAGTTTTAGGAATCCATTTCAATGAGGCTTTGCATATTATCAAAATATTGGATAAAAATTCAAAAAAGAAAGGCAAGAAATAATGAAAGACCCATTAACCACCATCGCAAAATATCTTATAGTCTGTATCGTAATGATAGGGATAGGCTATATATGGCATTATTTTCAGGAGCCTGACTTTAAACACCAGTTTGCATATACCATCAAGAAAGAGATGCAAATAAGTAAAAAGGTATTTTTCATAGGTAGTCAGGAAGACAAAATTAAGTTTTCTCCCACAAAATACAAAAATTTATGGCTTGTCTATGCTGGAGAGGGGAAGAAATGACATTTGAAGATTTTTCTAAGCTTACTAAAGCAAGATTTGATTATTGTTATCAATTACTTACAGGAGTTAAACAAGATAAATATACCAGAGATAATGATAGACTTCAACATTTCAAAGTAACCGGTAGGATAAAGAATGAGACACCGGAAAGGGCTTTATGGGGTATGTGGTCAAAACAAATTGCTTCTCTTTTAGATGTAATTGAGGATTTAGAGAGAAATCCTCTGATATTGCCTTCAGAAGAGATATTGAATGAATTAATCTCTGACAATAGTAACTATCCAGTACTTTTAGAAGGATTGTTGCGTGAAAGGAAAGTGGATATTCCAATGAATCCTCCAAGACATAAGGTGGAAAAATGACACCATTACGAACCATAAGACTTGAATGCCACTCTTGCAAAAATAGTTAGGGGGTAAATATGTCAAAGATACTGGGAAGTGCTAAAAAATGGCCTACATCAGTAGGAAAAACTCAATTACTTAAATATCTTACAGGTAAAAGACTTACTCAGGCTCAAGCTATAAAAGCTAAATGCTGTGATTGTATGGGAGGATTCAGTGATGGTAGGATAGATTGCGCGATGCCAGACTGTTCGTTATACCCATTTATGATTTATAATCCCAAACGTGGGAAATCAATCTCTAAGGGGGCTGAAATTGAGCCAACTTTGCCATCAAAAGTATAGCGTGGTGATGTTTTAAGGAAAATGACAGCAGAAGAAAGGGATAAGTTCATATTTAACCTAAAGATGGCCTATACCATGGATAGACATTATGCTAACAGGTAAAACACTTAATTATGTATCATTACTCAATTCACTTGTCAAAGGATGGGTAGCTGAATATAAATTCCATCCGACAAGAAGGTGGAGAGCGGACTTTGCTAATCCAACATTAAAGATTATAATTGAAATAGAAGGTGGTGTATTCAAGGGAATTGGAGGGGGACATAATAGAGGAGCAGGGTATCGTAAAGACCTTGAGAAATATAATGCAGCAACGATTTTAGGTTATCGTTTATTACGTTATTTGCCTGAACAGATGAAATCGGGTAAGTTTGTAACGGATTTAATGCAAATTCTTGACTCGGAAAGGATGTGTTGAGATGAAAGTTATACCTGAATCACAACAAGATGCCATGGATTTAGGGTTATCACCATGTGTAGTTTGCACTATGGAGTCAGCATCATATAGTGGACAAAGTGTTTCATCATGTAAGGATAGTTGTGCTATCTACGCTGAATGGTTATCAGGAAAACACCCAGCATCTAAAGTATGTGTCATATGTGGAACTGGACTTGGAGGATAACTATAAATCTGGCAGGGAAGCATGAAGTGTATGGTTACATTGGAAAGTGCGATGTATTAAATGTTAAACAAGCCATACACAAAGTGCTACGAAAGTCGGGTAATTAAACTTGATGTTAAACGCTCAAGCGTGCCGTGCAGGTAGTCTGAGATGAGGGAAAGGCAATTACCTCTTTGAGATAGAGTGTAAATATAGGCATTAGCCGTCTACTGTCTATTGGGAATCCTGCCTCTGCCAGAAAAGAAAGCCCCCATTATCTGAGGGCTTATAATAGTTTAAATCTGAAGTTAGTTAGTTAATCAAAATTTATACAGCACTATGTTTCCATATACTGCTATCTTATAATCCTTGAATACATCAGACATAGTATTGATACCTTTTAGATTCCTTAATGCTGTAACACCTATGCTTGGTTCGAATGTAAATCCACTTGAACTTGTCATAGCTACATGGTAATTAACTTTAAACCCTAAACCGTATAAGGTATCCTGAGCCTCATTGACTTCTTTAGCCAGTGTACCATCAAGGTCAAGTGAGAATTTAGATAATATAGGTCGGTTGGCATCAATATACTTGACTCTCAAAACTGTCTCTGACAGACCACCGGCAATCGTATTATCGGTTGGGAACCAGAAAGCAGTTATACCTGTCTCAAACGGCATTGTTACATTCCAGCCATCTGCTGCCATAACTGGAATCGCAAAACACAGAATCATCAGAACTGCTAATAAGATTTTCTTCATTTCTTAGACCTCCATTTCCATATTTGTTTTCCAAATAAATATAACCCTTCTGAATCTAATTTTATCACCCCCTTTACTTTGATTATTTTCTCTTGATTCTTTCCTAAATTTTTTTCGAGTTGCTCCATTTTATCTTGCATTATAACCTACCAATTCCCACCTCCCATCTACTGTTTTAATGGGCTCTCCACATTCAGCACAGCATTTTATCATAGAACCAGCCCATTGATGCTTACATTCAGTTTTATGTGTAATTCTCTCTGATTGTATAATAATGCTGTTTATGCCTCCAATAGTTGCATGATTCTGTTTAGCTGTAAGATTCCGCCATGAAAACGAGTTCATCCATTGTTTCTCAAAGTGAGTTTCAGGTACAATCGAGATTGTTAATTTGTCAATATCAATGTTGATGAACATTATCGATTTCCCTTCAATAACTCATAAACCACACTGAAATATGGTCTGAAATACTTTTCCCAACACTTCCAGCAGAATTTATAATCATGTGGCTCAATTTTAACTCCTTCAACGTTTTTCCAAAGACAGATTTCACATTCGTCAATTAGCATTATTGCTGTTTAGTCCCCCCTGTTACATTAGAATCCTTTTTCTTAAATAAACCAACGATAGCCAAAACAATGCCATAAATAGCAATTACAGTAGCAACCAATTTTTCAATATTATCAGTAAGTTGTTCAAGGATTGTAGTATCAATGATGATACCGAATTGGATAGCCAAGATTGCCCCACCTAATGCAATCACAGTCCCTATAAAACGTCTACTGAGATATGCTGGTCTATCTTTTCCTGTTTCCTCTTTATAGGAAGTTTTGACATTCTTAAACAATCCTACAAGCGGAATGTACTTTAGAAATTTAAACATATTAAACCCCCTTTAAAACTTGTTATTTCACAACACTATGTGCTATATTAAAGGTATGAAAACAATTATAAGTAAACCATGTAGGATATGTGGAGAATCGATTTATGGTATTCCACGACCTCATCGTAAAAGATATTATTATCCTAAACAATGCCAACAATGCAAAAATAAACCTCAAAATATAAAAGCATGGCATTACAATATGAGCAAAGCAAGACTTGGAGATAAAAATCCAAAATTTAAACCAGAAGGATCTACTTGTCTTACACAATGTGGTAAATTTTTTTATCGAAAAATAAAAATTAATAATACTTGGAAATATGAACATAGAGTTATAATAGAAAATCATCTTGATAGAAAACTTCTGAAAACAGAAATAGTTCATCATCTTAACGGCAATACCCTTGATAATCGTTTTGAAAATCTTATAATAACTACTTTGTCTGAACATTGCAGTTCTCATCATAAGGGAATTTTTGAAAGTGAAAAAACCAAGTTAAATATAAAATTAACACATTGGAGGCATAAAAATTAACCATTGTATTCACCTCCATTGATTTTTTCAGGGCATCCCTGAATTTTGTATATAAGAAATATGCTTTGATTTCTTTTAGCATTTATCTTCCGTTTCTTTGTTTTTTTTCCAATACCAACAACCATAATTTTCGGAAATAATAGGAGTAGGGGTATCATAATAATATTCACACTCTCCATGATCTGTAATATTATATCTCTTCCACCATTCACAATGCTTGCATTGTCCTATGATTTTGGTCTTCATTTCCTAATCTCCTTTGGGATAGAAAGATATAAATTAATGACTCTATTCACCCAACCCCTAAAATATTGTATCTTATCAGGATTCTTTTCCACCTTTTTACTGTACAACATTATCCTTTTAAATAAGTAATCTTTCCAGTCAACAGAATTAATTATTAACCATTTAGCCATTTCCTCAGAATTTACTGCTGTATCGCAATGAATTATATCAAGAGGGTAGAGAAGTCCATCACATCCAAAACGAGTCCAATAACGAGTGTGATAAAACTTCTCAGCATATTCCTTCGATTTCAATTCTGACATGGGAAGCATTACCTTAAAATCTTTAGGCCAGAATCTTTCATCAATACCCCATATTGCAACAAGATTATTGTTTTCAAAGGATTGCCATTTCTCAACTTTGAGAATATCTTCAATTGCTATTTTTGAGTTTTCTTTCATCATAACTCCTTATTACATAAATCCTTCAATACTTTATTCCTTTATATGTATAACAATCACATTTATCAAGTTTGTGAAGTACCCCACAGACAAGTGAAGGATATCTTTTGCACAGTTCTAATACAAAGTTCCATCTTTCAACAGCTTCGAGTTCGTCAAATAATTTGAGTAGTATATCTGACCTATTCGGTTCTGTCATCTCTCCGCCTCGATAAAAGATTATCAAGTTTTTCTTCTATCCGTTTTAAAGCCACATCAATAGGTTTGTGTGTGGCATCACAGGTATCCCGATACATAACACTTTTCTCAAGTTTATTTAACCGAGATTTAAACCCAAGTGCCATTGCAATTGCGGTTAGAATTCCTCCGATTCCTGCGCCTGTCCCTGTATCCCCCCATTCCATTATCGTCTCTCCTTTGGGTCTACCCTATAAGATTTTTCTACTATATTCGGCAGGCCCCGCTGGTCTTTCTTACATTTCCCTTTCTCTCCCATTTCAACTCTCACCGTATGGAGCTTTGAATACCAGCCTTCCCATTCAATATCTGGCATATCAGAGATGTCAATCAAGATGCCTTCGTAGGGAAGATTCACAGTCCTAATTATATTCCCATCATCATCTATAATCATGAATTTAGCCATTTTAAACCTCCTAAAATTTAACCTTCAAACCAGCATTGAAGTTGTTGATTATACAACTCCCTGATACACCAATGCTTATCCACTGCCAATATGCTCTATATTTCTTTGGCAACATATAACTTATGCCTATATGAGTTATAGCTGATATTGCCATATAGGTATTTACCTGTCCAACCGAAGGATGTTTCCCAAGAATAGGATTCATTTCATAATATCTATCGGGTTGCCTTGCGATATCCAATGTCTGCCCCCAATCAATCAGGTGTATCCCCTGCCATGCAATTTCTCTGAAAGTATTATTTTTATCCCAATCCGCATAACAATTAATGGGCAATAAAAATATGAGTAAAATTAAAATTGTTTTCATATTGTTTCCCTTTCAAGTTCTTCTACTGCCATTTTCCTCAAGATTTCATTCATCTTATTTCTAATCTTTTGTTCTTTTCCCTGCTCAGCTTTAACTTTTTCTTCATCTTCAATTTCTTCAGGGGTTTTTATATACTCAATTATCTCACCATCCTTGATGCGATGCTTTATATCATTGGCTATGCCTTCCATAACGAATTCATTTTCCCCGGCCTGTATTTCCATCATATCATCAGGACATGAACCAGTCCTAAGAATCTTACCTTTTGAATTATATACGATAAAATTTTTCATTTTTTGGTTTCCAGAAGAAGCATAGAACGCTGTCCTGCCGCAGAATCACTTGTAACATATAATTTAAAATAATATATGAAAGAGCCACTTCCAGGTTGATCCGTTATTGAAAATGCAAATGCAATTTGAGCTGTATCAACCCATGTTTGTTTATCAAATAATAATGTAGAACCTCTATATAACCTAAAATTTATACCTGCTACTGCATAAGCAAAAGACCATCCTGTACAAAAGTGAATAAAAATTGGAGCGCCTGTAGAAACTATACTTATTTGTTGAATAAGAGTTTCCGTACTTGCTAAAAGGGCTATATTACCTTCCGTATAAGCACTCACAGGGATAGTAACTGCCTGATCCTGAATCTTGATAGTGCTGACTGCAAGGTTGGCTATCTTGGCATTGTCCACGGCGAGGTTAGCTATCTTGGCATTGGTAACTTGTAAATTACCTACTTTGAGCGTTGTAACCGCCCCATCGTTAATGTCGTTTGTCTGTGTCTGTGAGGTCGCTGCTGAGGCTGTTGAAGACCACGAGGCCGATTCATTGCCCGTAAAGTCCACCGCCTTAACTCTACAATAAAGCGTCCCATATCCTCTTGCATCATCCGTAAAATCAACGGAATTGCCACCGATATATTTATCAAAATAAACTGTGCCAAATCCTGATATTCCTATCTGGACATGATAACTTTTAAAATCAGCCTCAGTATTCTTTGTCCATGTAAAATGCCATGTCTTGTATTTCCCTGAGCCTACAAGCCCTGTGACCTGTGCGGGTGCGGTTGTGTCGCCAGGGGCGACTTGCGCTGTCAATGTTGCGGCTGATGAACGTAGATTGAATGTGTTCACGGCAATAGCCACAAAATCATAGCTTTGTCCCGGCGTGAGGATTGGTGTCTTGCCCTTCCAAACATATCCTGATGCGGGCTTTTCT
>Ga0180732_1001841_pt1 | contig 12200 bp, 16 predicted proteins | sample KR11_01MetaG_FD_148674 | JGI IMG/M metagenome (GOLD analysis project Ga0180732, IMG submission 148674) | Groundwater microbial communities from the Olkiluoto Island deep subsurface site, Finland - KR11_0.1 MetaG | ecosystem: Environmental > Aquatic > Deep subsurface > Groundwater | place...
GGTAGCATTGCGGGTATCTTCTATAAGTTTCAGGCGGGCTTCGTAGGCTTTCTTGGCGGCATCGAGTTCTTCCTGGGTGGGGCCGGAAGGCGGAAGTGCGGGAGTTAAAAGGGCGAATCCCCTACCGGCGCCAGATGGTTTCCCCGCTGCTCCTTCCCCGAACAATCCTGTTTGCTTCGCCAGCGCAGCCATCCCCGCAGCCGCCATTTCGGCTTCGCGTCTTGCCTTCCACGCAGCAACACCGAGCTTGTCGAGCATATCTATTGATAGTGTCAGAGCTGTGATAAATACCCCTACCGGAGTAGAGCCAAATAACAATCTTCCAAGTATTCCGTATGTTACTGGGCCTCCAACTCCTTCGGGGATTAGATCGATTAGTGACTGAATCCCGACCTTTATTTGTTCAAGCCGTCTCACGAACTGATGTAGAGAGCTATCTTCGTTTCTCAGCCAATCCGCAAACTCTCGACCCGCCTTGGTCATATCTTCATAAATACCAGAAAATAATCTCCTTTGAATAATATTCCATGATGTTTCAAGAGACGAGGACACCGCCTCCCACGTCATACTAATATCCCCCGAGGCTGCAATAATACCCGAAAGATAAGGCATCATTCGTTCAAGGGTGTCTCCGTGCTTATTCCCTTCGGCAATGAGCCCCTTAAGCCCGTCCCTGTACTCTCCCTGCTTTCTTATCAACCCGTCCATCATTAAAGCGACTTGGTTCCCGGCCCTTACTTGTCCGGTAAACAAAGCCCTGATTTCCTGTGCAGCCTGCCTCTCTTTGTCTTGTCCCTGTGTAAAGAGGGCGACAGCGTTGGATAAAGCTGTAAAGGCTTCTAACTGCTTTTTGTTATTAACATCAAGAATCGTCCCTTGTAGGGTCATCGCTGTGTTCATTCTTTGGATCTGTGAAAGATTGGCGAATGAACTCGCGTCGATCTGCATCAATACCGGGACAAGGGCTTTTGCATAAAGAAGATTATTTTTATAGTTTTCAACTATATCCCCCGTAGTCCCCTGCATTGTAGTTATCTGCGCCGCCACCCCGATAACGGATATTTTCATATTATCAATAGCTTTGACACCGCCCATAATGGTATCGGTTATGGTGCGAATCACATTGCTGATAACATAGTAAGCCGCATAGAATCTAAGAATCGCCCGCATCATGGATGCCATCGACATATCATGCTGACCAACCATCTCTTTATTTAGTTCTTTTAACTTGGCATTCTTGGCTCTTTCGATGTTCACAAGGTCTTGAGCCGTGGCCGCACCAGAGCCTTTGATGGTATCGTAGGAAGCAATTACGGCAGCTTTTTGAGCATTAATAGCAGCGACTGATCTGATTCCCATCGCTTCATAGAGAGGGTTTCGGGCCATCTCCATGTTTAGGGAGTTGATTTTAGCGACCATTGCGGCTTGAGCGCGGACTTGTTCGGAAGCGGAGGTGTTGGCAGCGGCGGTTATGCGTTGATAAGACGCAATAGCCTTATTGGCCATCAACGTATAGATTTGGTCAGTCTTTACGCCGAGATTTTGGAAGCTCTTCGTAAGACCGGCCTCTCCCTCTACGCCAATAGCCTTAATGTCGGCAAGGAGTTTCTGCTGCTGCCTCTCCATCTTCGTCGAATCTAATTTTACTTCAACAAAGACCGTGCCTAAGCGTTCGTCAGCCATAATCTATCCCTTTGCGATTTTACTCACAATAGACCCCTTGATTGCATGAAAGGGAGCCTGCAAAAAGTGAATCGGGCGGTGAAACTTCCCACTCTTGTCGGTATATCCGGTCTTTTCAACCATAAGCGCATAATATACTTTGAAGTTCCCCGCGTATCCGCGAACGGAGCCACTACCCGGTTTATTCACGCGCCTAATGGTGTTTTGTAGCTGGGCGGGGAATCGCCCCATCCACCGCTTCTCTGTGTCGAATTGAACCAATTCTCCCTTATTCTTCCCCGTCTTCGGGATAAATGAAACATGCGCCTTACTGAACTTCCCTTCGCGGAATATAGGGGGGTCGTGCTTAAACGATGATCGACAGATTTGCTTGGCCTTACCCACAACCTCATCCATCACGTTATTGGCCCCGTTCTCGGCCTTTTCGAGATACGCCCCAAGGATTCCCTTGCTATTCCAACCCTCGATTCTCATTACGCTGCCTCGTGGAATTCCATAATCCTGTTGGCAACATCACCAATGTTTTTAAGATCGTGTTCCCATATAACAAGCGTCTCAAACCCAAACGGAGAAAAGACATCCACTCGATCTTGCGGATTCTCGCCTTCGTGCCAGTACGAACCAAAAAGTTCAATGCACTTCTTTTGTCCGTTGCAATTCACGAAGTCGGGGTTCTTCCCGTTAATCATAAAACTAAAGTCTCCGGTGTATTTCCATTCCCCCGGATACATTTCGTCCAATAATCGCATCACAAGCATCTCCGGCTTGTTTGGCTTCGCCTGCCACGCCTTGCCCATTTTTTCACAGTGCGCTTGGTCGAGAAAAAGATTCCTGTGGGCGTCCGCTATCCTGTTTTTATGTTCTGCACTAAGCGCCCTCCCCTTTCCAGCGATACTTAATTTCTTGCGGTGTTCCTCGCTGAGCGCCACCCCCTTATGGGCATCGCCTATTTTCTTGCGTGTTTCTGGACCATTCACCCTTCCAATAGCCGCCCTGCCCATTTTCTTTTTCGTCTCTTCTGTATGTCTGTGGCCGACATTGATTGTGTTCCCTTTTTTGAAAGCAGTTCCCGGCGATGTTTGTCTGCCCGCCAGAGCACTCCTTATTTTTGCCCTATGTTCTTCCGTAAAAGGTATGCCCATCTTTGCCGCGCTTAACTTCTTGCGCGTTTCCTCGGACGGGTGCGTTCCGGCCATGGGGTTATTGACACGGGACGAATGCCCATGCAGAAATCGCCTCGGTTCCCCCTTTGCCCAGCCATATTTATTGCAGGTATTGGCAGATATCTTCGTCTCTTGTCCACACCCGCATTCGCACAATTTCCTCATCCCTCACTATCCCTCTTCCGCTTCTGTGATTCATGCCATGCTCTGCATATCTTCTGAAAGGTTCCCCATTCGTCTTTAATCCCGCCCGGAAACTTCTCAATCGCCTTCCAGAGAGCTAAGTGATTTAAATCTATTTCAATGTCTTGCTCCCCGTTCCACAATCTTAGCGTTTGGCCCCGGACCAACATAAATATCCGGGCGGCATCCTCATTTTCCCTCACCAGTTCCACCCGGCAGGATTCGCCTAATTCACAGATAGGCGTGGTCGGGGGTGTCCTTTCTGAGTGCATCGTTCGGCATTGGTCGCACCTCGTCAGCACTCTGCCGTCATCAAGGGTTATCGCGGATCGAGATTCTAAGTCTGCGAATTCGATCCACTCGCCAAGTTTTTTTCAAATTCCTCTTTTTGCTTGACGCCGTAAGAACTTAAAAGTTGCTGGCATCTGGCAAAGAACCGGTCGAAAACGGGGACTTTCATTAAAGCCAACTTGTTCTCTCTGGTACAGGTGATCACTTGTCCGTCTTTGGCGTCCTTAAATCCCTCAATTCCGGTGATAGCGAAGTCAAAAGCGTCATCTCTTTCGGCTCTCGCCTCTTCGATCGTCAGTTCGGCATAGTAAGCAATCCTCTCCATGACGCGAGATTTTGGATTAAGCACATGCTCCGTCTGCCGTTTTCGTTTCGCAATCCTCTCCTCAAAGAAGGGCGTCATGGAACGAACTTGTACTCTGGCGTCTGAAACCGGATCGTCAAACACCGGCTCGCCGGTCAAGGGGTCTATTTTGGAGTTCTGGAATGGAAACCATTCTCCTTCGGTAGTTGACAAATCTATAAACATTTTAAAGCCTTTCCGACCAATCAAGGTCTGTAAAAAATGGGGACTCCGGGGAAAGCCTTCATCCCCATTCATTTATGTTAAATACATGAACGCCCCAGAAACCTTGCCCTCAAATGAGGTCTTGGCGGTGCCGTTTCTGTCCGCATCCACCTTCCCTGCCGAGGTCAGGAGAACATGTCCCGAAGTCCCGACATGCAGATAAGAAGTGGAGTTGATCCAGAACAGAAGCCCCGATGATGCAGCCGTTCCGGTCCATTTCGTTCCGCCGGATGCTTCAATCGCAGTCCTCAGCTGGTTCTGCTCGGGATCGGTCGGGTCGTAGGACACATCCGTAAGAGAAATCGTCCCGCCGTCCGCTGAAGCAAACTCATAGATATCCACATCGACACCAAATTCCGAAACGTCAACTGTTTTCCTCGTCACGCCGGAAATTGAGTATTTCCCGGCACCGAGGATCTTGCTCGTCAATCCGAGCGTCACCTTGGCAAAACTGCCGCTTAAAGTCGTCGCTCTCCCCGTTGCTGATCCCATGATAACTACCTCCTTGTTTTGGGGGCAATAAAAAAGCCCCGTAAAAATTGATTTCTCAATCTCAACGGGGCCTTGCGGCGCGGTTGACCTGTCAGACCGTGCGTCTTGCGAGGGACGACCTGATCACTATGTAATGCTATTCTACTTCTCTTTCAATAAATCCTCTAAAAGTTTCACGATCATTTTCAAACCCCTGAGAATCGCTTGACAAATTCTTTTACTGTCTTCATTCAGCATGGTCGATCCTCAGGGCTTCCTTGGCCGCCTGGGCTGATTTACAGGCCCGATAGAGTCTGTTTGTGGCCGTGTTGACGATTAAATTCGCCAAATGTCCCGCCGGAACAGAGGTATCCACGTATAACTTGTAACCCAAATCCTTCAAGTCCTGGAACAGGGCTATATCCTCCCCAATCGGGGCAGAACCTACTGGTACGGGCTTGTCGCTTCTGTACCAAGGGTAGGGGAGTTTCTTGAACACCTCCATGTCGAACATCGTACACCCACCGCCCATCGCATCCACTTCTACCAAAGAATTGGGCTCCCATTCGTCAATCGAAACGTAACCATTGGTCATTTCGTCAATCTCGACTAACTTCAACATTAAACTATCAAACGGAACATATCTCCTGTGGACCAAGGCTCCAACCACGGGAAGGTTATGAGAAAGTAACTTCGTAACCGTCTGTGGGTGGTAAACCTGATCAACATCACATAGTAAAAGATGTGTTGCTCCTACTGCCATTGCTTTCTCCACGATGTTGTTGCGAAGTTCGTGTATCGGTCCGGTACTGTCCGCATAGACATAGGTAAAGTCCGGCTTCTCCATCTGGATAAAACTATGGAAAAAGCTCGACGGTACCCACGGGAAAGAAAGTGGGATTCCGATACATAAATGTTGATTACTCAGTCTCATCGTAATCCTTTCTTTTTGCTGTCTTCTGTTTAATCTCTACTTTTTCGGGTTTTCTTGCCACACAGCAGTTGTCGTTAAACGGAGGCACGGGGCTGATTATACAGTCGATAACCTCGAACCCTGCGCTTTCTACACATTCCGTCATTCTCTCCTTGGAGAAATTACCCACCCAGATCGGATAGTCATGTCTGGGACCTTCAGAGGGGACGATCATGCAGAGGATTCCTCCCGATTTAAGGACACGGAAGATAGAGGCCATCAGCTTTGGGATATCCGCCACATGCTCAAGCGTCTGACCCGAAATGACATAATCGACATCTGACAGTTCATCCCATTCCGGGGAGTCCATGATAACGTCAACATTGGGACCAAGAGTGTTATCCGCACCGATATACTTGGCCTCCGGGAATAAAGACTTGTAGGTTCCGTTGATATCGTAGGAACCAACGTCCACCACAGTTTCGGATTTGATCTTGTACTTTTCCACAAACTCTTTCATTATAACCATTGAATTGGGGTGCATTATGTCTCCTTTCTCGCCTTGGCGATAACATGTGTATGGATAATTTTCCATTGTGGGTCAGGTATGGTGTCCTCTATTTTCTCAATCTCAAAATCGGGAACCATTCCGTATAGACCCCGGTAGGCGGGGTCGCTGTAATACAACCAGCTATTTTTGTTCCAGAAACTACAATGACTGGGGTCCATAAAAGCCCCCCTGCCATCTGTCGAAGGAGTAAATGATTCAAAGATCCCTCCCGGTTTCAATACTCTCCATATGTCGGTGATAACCCCCACCACCTTCCCGATTGGACAATGTTCCAAAAAATCATAAGCCCGCACGCAATCAACCGAATTATCATCAAACGGCAACCCCTCTAAGATGTCACACACCAAGTCCGGGCTCACTTCTGGGCGGTTGTCGATGTTTATAAATCCTTCAAGTTTTCTAAACCCGCAACCCAGATTAATTTTAATCCCCTGAAGGTCAGTTTTTTCAACCTGCTGCTTAAAGATCTCTTCCCCCCACTTCTCGGCCAGGTGAAGGTCGTTGCGGTCACAGGTTCCTTTGTAATTCACCATTCCGGCATTCTCCATTCCTTTGAAGGTAACTGACCCGTAATGATGAACGTAGGTATCAAGGGCGATTCCTATCTTATGACCGTTCTTTTTGGCTTTAGCGCAGAAGTCCAACTCTTCCCCGGAACATGGCCATAACGATTCATCGAAAGGCCCGATCTCCTCCCAGAGCGACTTCTTAAACGCCATACAGAAACCGATTATCCAGTTGACTTCCCGATTCAATCCCTGGCAACTCCCTTCACCATGATTGGCATATGCCCATTTCTCGGCTTCTCGATTAAGCTCCTGCTCATCTTGATAGACGGGAATCGATACTCGCTGTAACCCGGCGCAATAATTGGTAACGGGTCCAACGATAGCATAGGAATAAAGGTGCTCCAGCAATAGTTCTGCCCAATTTTTCGTAACAATTACATCATTATTTAAAAGAACAATCACCTCACCCCTTGCGGCTTTTATCCCCTGATTCACCGCAACGGGGAAGCCGAGATTTGTTTCATTGCGGATAGCTTTATAGTCCACACCATCTATTTCAATTATGTCATCATTCACTTTGAAAAATGGCGGAGTTGATCCGTTGTCCACAAGAATGATCTCATAACCCTTTGTATTCTTCTTTATCGCTTCAAGGCACTCCAGCGTTATTTCATGCTGATTGAAAACGGGTATAATAATCGAGAAAACCTTTAGCTTTTCTTCCCATCTCTGGGGTTCAAAATAGTTAAATAATGCGAATAAATCCGGCCTGTATGCAATTTGCTCCCCTGATTCCTTATGGTGAATGGCCATTTCCCCATCCCCACAATGGTAATTTTCATTAAAAAGATGGTCCTTGAATATTTTCCCCTTCACAAAAGACTGCTGGCCACTGATTTCCCCCAAACACACTTTCTCGGGATTAGCAATAAGAGTCGTCGTCGGATAACGCCGGGTCGGGATTATATCATCCGGAATATTATTCCCTCTTTTCATGGAGATGATTACAATGTCCTCATCCATTTTTTTGATCTCGCCAAAGACTCCCGGTTCGTACATATCGTCGTCGTCAACACAAGCGTAGTAATCTTCGTCACTAAATGGATGGCCTGCAATAAACTTGTTTCTCTTGAAACACTCAATTCTCTCGGCTTGGCATTTAGAAGAATCAATGGGAATGATGAATGGTTCAATCCACGATTCATTAAAATCCGTCACCTCATCTTGAAACATGATTGGATGTAGGATTACATTCATTGGCCGGTAAGCATCAATGAGTTTATCCTTGTTCTCCTGCCGGTAAAACGGCATGACCAATCGAATCAGATTTATAATATTCTTGTTGTTCATTGCACAACAACCTCGGCTTCCTCAACACCCCTTTCCTCCGCCGTCACATCCCATTCTTCCATCGCCCGCAAAGCCTCATCGGGGGTGCGGTTATGCCCCTGCATGAAGTACCTTTCATTGCCAAATTCCATACTTACTTCTACCCATTGGTAGGCTATCCAGTCTTTTCTGGTGATTTCGCTTAACGGTTTTTCCATTTCGTTCCTTTCTCATGCCTTTGATAAACGAATCTCGAAATCCACGTGCCAACCTAAAAGTCCCGTCGAACCATCCGGTAGAGGTGTGGTCAGCTTCTCCGACATCGGAACTAAATTTTCCTCGCGCATCCAGACCAAAGTATAACCGGTAATATCAAGCGTCCCCTCGTCCAGCAAGGCAACCAAGTGATTATACATTGTGGTCATTATTGTGGTTCCTGCCGACTTAGCCGAATAGAGGGAGACCTGAAGTAATACATTTACGTATTGCTCCGTGAAGGTTTTCTCCTTCGGGGCAGATATGATAGAATACACGACGCGGGGATAGTCCGGGCTATCTGCTTCATCCAGGTGCACCCTCCCGGATACATCGTTGTACAAATCCGAATCGGTAAACTTATTTTTCAGGGCTTCCAGAAAGTTATTCATGCCACTTCCTTACAGGTCAAAAACAGAAATTGGTTTTTATCGTCCGGGTCAGCTGCGGTAATAGAAAATTTCCGCACGCCCCAGCTCAGTATCCAGTTTGTCTTTAAGACCGGGCGATACCAAATCCTGAACTTCTGGACCCTGACCACGTTGATGTAATCTCCTGTCGTCGTCTCAGTGGAAGAGGTCGTCCATGCCTGCGCGGGGATGTTGGAGCCTCCGGGGACGACGGAATACGTGGAGACGGGCGAACCCATTGCATCCAGCACCTTCGAGGGCGCAAGAAGTGAAATCCGTGCTCGCATGTCACCTATTCTGCTGCTCATGCCGTCATGCTCCTTACCGATTCGGACTAAACCCCGTGAAATGAGTTACCATCGCTGCTGGATTCCCCCGTCTATCTGCTTGACTGCCCTATCGTGAGTCTTCTGATAATAAGCATCACGAATATTTGCTTCTTCAATTTCAGCAGGACTGGGATCCCAGTCCGTACCATTATCCCAAATCCATTGCCCGAGTGTTGAGTTCCATTGCATCTTTTTTCTCCTTTCTCGACTACTCATAAGAAATCCTTGTCTGCCCTGCAATACGGGCCGATAATTTCCTTCAGGCATTGCTGGCAGAAATCAGCCGCCACTCTTGATTCGTCCCCGAACACGGAGGCATATCCTCCGGTGAAACGGACATGATAGACCTCTTGATATTCCATTGCGGCATGGGGGGTTATTTCCTTCCCGCACTTATCGCAAGTGATGGCGACCACTTCTGTTCTTGGAACATTAAGAATCACCGTCTTAATCATAAGAAATCACAATCGTAGAGCCTGCCAATGTTGTTGCACAAACGCAAATACGTTTTATCCGAAACCACCGTCTGCCCCACCACATCATCCCCTCTGTTCGCAAAAAGGTTGACGCATCTCGCTTTTATTGCTTGCCTTGCCTGAATCGGGACATCGCTTGCATTACTCCCGTAACCGCATACGAAACGAATAGTTATCGGATTATGGGGGTAGAGCGTGCCTGAAGGCCACGAGCCTCCGTACAAAAGTCCGACAAATCCGCACTGATCTCCGTTAGGCACCACGACATAATCCGTATCTTCAACGAGAGTCGCTTCGGTTCCGGCAGAATTGGTCCACTTCACGGATGTCACGCTCTGGAGGTTTCCCCACGGAATCTTAATCTTGTCCCCGGAAGGCCAGGACTTCGGGCAGTAATCCCAGGTTTGAGTGATGAGTTTCCTTGAAGTGTCATTCTCAACATCCTTTCGGGCCGTCTCAATCAGATCGTCTAAGAAGTCATCAGAACTTAACTCCGGTTCCCAGACCATAATTGAAGTCCCGAACTGGCACGTATCTTTAAGAACCTCGGCAACGGTTCTAATATATTGCTTCGTTCCTGTATAGGCTTTCTCCTGGATGACAGTCTCGTTGGCTATCGTGACCCGTGTAAACGCTCCTGTTGCCCAATCAGTATAGGGGCCGGTAGAGACATCAGCTTCCTGAATCTTGCAGTCCACGGTCCCGTCAGTACCGTTATCTACCGGGATTAGATAGACCACTGCGGTGTAGCCTAAGACATCGATCCCCGTCCCTAAAGACACGAAGGTGGGCTTGGTTGCACCTTGATCTGCCAACTTGCCCGGTACCCCCGTTACCCCGACAATCTCGCCTAAAGTGTAGGTGCCCGACCTGCTATTGACGGTGAAAGTTTTTGTGGTTATAACCGTAGCAACTACGCAAGTCTTGAGACTTGATTGGCCCGTAATCGTATCCCCTACCACCCATGCCGTTGCCGGTGCTACGTCAAGGGTCATAAGTTCACCGTCAGCAGGATAGCTCTTAGAGGATAAACTTACGTACATGGTTGAATCGGAAGCCATTGTTCCCGAAGAGATTCCAAGCTGCGTTTCGAGCTCAGACTTCTCGATCGGTTCTATTGTCGGCACAAGATATAGCTTTACGTTCATTTTACGATCCCCAATGATTCCAAATCCCTTTTAAGTAACACCAAGACCACCAGATACATACTACAAACACACCCCATTGATCTGAATTATAAGAGGCATAAAGCCAAAAAGGTTCCGAAGCAAGACCCACGACATATCCCCATCTCCTAACTGAACTCCGCTTCTTAGCCAAAAGCCAGATAGCTACGCAGGATAAAATCAGTATCGAGATTTGGCAGAAGTCCATTATTTCACCAACTTGGTTGCAAATCCAAAACTAAGAGCTTCGGCCCCGGACATCCACCATTCTTGCTTGCGGCCAGACACCTTGTTATCGATTTCGGTCTTGGTCAGCTTGCAGCGTGTCGCAAGGTATCGGTGAAGATGGTTCTGGAGTCCACGGAGGACCGCAGCTTCGTTTTCCTTATCGGAAATACTTTGGACCGAAAATCCAAAACCGCCACTTTGAATTTCATGCCACATTAAAGCAGCGTATTCTTCAACAATTCTCTCATCCCCAACTGTAAAAATAAGGAATCCGGCAGAAAAAGCCATTCCGTTTACCTTAGTGACTACATAACCACCCCTCGCCTGCCAATCCTTGATTATTCCAAGAATTCTTGTAGCATCGAAAAGAGAGCCTCCGGGAGAATGGATCTCTATAACAGCCTTTTTGATTGAATGGCCGTCGAGATAGTCAAGGAACATCTTAATCTGATCAGCGTCAACGTGTGTCATGAGGTAATGCCCAACCGGCATTTCACCCTCTATGACTATTTTCATCCCAGGAAACGGATAGACTAGTCTCGCGTCTGGATTAGCCTCCCGAATAGCGAAGCTCGGAACCACATGACAAGTCAGACATTCCTTCACCATAAGGGTTTTGGGGCATGGCTTGACAAAAACAGGGGGTTCCGCCGCCCACCCATTAACCGCAAACAACAAACCGACTATAACCAGGATTCGTTTCATTTGCCTTTCCTCTTTTTTCTTTTCTGCCTTTTAACTCTTTTCGCTTCCTCTCGTAACTTAGCCCCGGTAGATTTCATTAAGTGCCCGCTCTGATCCCCAATGCCGCCGCAGCCCCGCCAATCACCCCCCCCGCAAAACTGAAGCATTTATCGATAATTGGTCTCTTTTCAAGTTTCTGCAAGCGGAGGTCGATGCTTTTCATCGTCTGATACATGAGTTTATCCCTCTTCTCCGGAGGGGTGCTTTCCCAATCATGTTCATCAATAATTATGAATCCGTTTGTCATGGCCTCCTCCTTATGCGTTCAGGTAGTATCCGCCAGCCACAAGAGGCCGCCACAATACGGTAATGTCTGCAACCTTGCCTGTTCCCGCCGTCGCCCCGCCAACGGTAAGCTGGACTTTCTTAGTCGCTGCTGAGACCCTCGGCCCCCGGAAAACATGATAGAAATTTCCCGTTAAAAGGGCTTTCGCACCCGCCGCCGCAGAGAGGATTTCAATTGGAGCCGCATCGTCGGTTTGAACCGTGATTCCGGTGAAGGTCGCAACCGCCGAGAGGTCATCAGGGACATGGACGATCACCGCGTCAATGAAAAGATTTTGAGTCGTGGCGGTCATAACGTCATAAGTAGCAGTAACCTGATCCAGGGAGATTTGCTTATAATTAACAGTCGATTCCGGCATGAAGGACTTGGGAACCCAAGCGTAACCGTTGAAGATCCACATGAAGCCGGTGTTCTGCTCGTAGCAAGTCGCCCCGAGGTTGATACTGGTGGTCGATTTTGTATCCGTGGAGCTGCACAGATACCTGTTGTCTGATAATCTTTGGAATGCCATGTTGTATCCCTCCATTTTTCGGGATCAAAGGTGGGGGCCAACCGCTCCCCCACCCGAGAAGGGGTTAAGTTACTTTTTCAACAAAAAGCTCGTAAACCCGATAATGTTGATCTT
>Ga0180732_1001842_pt1 | contig 12188 bp, 12 predicted proteins | sample KR11_01MetaG_FD_148674 | JGI IMG/M metagenome (GOLD analysis project Ga0180732, IMG submission 148674) | Groundwater microbial communities from the Olkiluoto Island deep subsurface site, Finland - KR11_0.1 MetaG | ecosystem: Environmental > Aquatic > Deep subsurface > Groundwater | place...
TGCCCTTTTATTTGTGATCACTTTGCCGATTATCTTTTTTTTCATGGGCAGCAAAAAAGGACCTGCCAAGCTTATCCTGTTCGGAGCATTGCTGACACTATTATTTGCCTTCATCCTTACCGTTTCACGGGGCGGATTCATTGGTCTTATCTCCATCGCTCTCCTTATCCTGTTTAAGGACAGCACTCGCTCATGGGGGGTAAAACTCTTGATACTGGGCATTTTGGTGATCGCATTTGTTCAGTTCGCACCGGAGAGTTACTGGGAACGGATCCGGACAATTTTCACTTACGAACAGGATTACAACGTCACTTCGAAATACGGCCGCAAAGCACTGTGGCTGAACGGACTCGATCTCATGTTGGAGAATCCTGTAACCGGCGTGGGCGCCGGCGCCATTGTCACAGGTATAGGTTATTCCTATGGCAATGAAGGCGGCAAGTGGATGACCGTGCACAATTCCTTTATACAGATTGGCGCGGAGCTGGGTATTGGTGGCTTTATCCTTTTCATCCTGCTTATACTGACCAGCATCCGCAGTTTGAAACGGCTGCGCGTCAAATATGCCCAAAGTTCAGGGGAATTCCATGACCATCTATGGCTGGCAACCGCGCTGGAAGTTAGCCTGTGGGGCTTCTGTATCACATCCATGTTTCTTTCCGCCGCCTATTTTGCAATGTTCTACTTTCTCATCGCCATCTGTTGCGTACTCAGAAAACTAGAACTTTTGGAATTGACCCAGGAAGGTTTTGTTGAAATCGGGGTGTCCCTCCCCAAAGTCAAGGTGAAGAGATGAGTTTTTGGGGCACAGCCGGCACAACCCTCCGTCACTTCCGGCAAAGTGTGCGTGCACAATATGGAGGAGGGATTTCTGGTTTTGTTCAATTTGTCTATTATAGTTTCCTGCGGATCAACACCTTTGTGATCTTTGTCCGTAACTGTAGGGAGACTCGCCAGCCAATCACTATAGAAGGGGAACTCCATATTAAACGGCAAGTCCTTGATGAGCTTAACATCTTGCGCCAACAATCTGATTTGTCCAGAGAATTTTACGGTGATCACTTCGGCGGTAAGGACTTTTTTCTGGCTTATTGGGATCGAAAACCGGCTTATATTCACTGGGTTTTCTCTGCAGGGACCCAAAGCCGATTCCTGCGCCTTGAAAAAAAATGTGCTGAAATAGCCTATATGCTCACCTTGCCGGAGTTCCGGGGCAGACGTATCTGTTCCCAGGTTGTTGATCACACGGTTCGTCTGCTCTCGGGTGAAGATGTGGAACGGGTTTTCTGCGTGATCCACGAACATAACATCGCCTCAATCAAGGCCGTGCAGCGGACCGGATTCCATGAATTCAGGAAGGTACGGAGCATTGGCCCCTTCAATTCCAGGTTGAAGGTGACAGCTTTATGAACCGGGCATTGTTCCTTACAGCTCGGGTTCCTGCCCCCCTTGACGACGGCTGGAAGATCCGGACCTTTCACCTGGTCAAAGGTTTTGTCCAAAACAATTGGCAGGTGGATCTGCTCAGCTTTTGCAGTCCGGGGCAGAACGTTGAGGACTTCCCTGAGTTACAAACCCTGTGCAACCAGATCAAACTGGTCCCTCGATCCAAAGCATACTCTCCCTCTGACCTATTGCGGGGCCTGGTCTTGCCGACTCCATTTCATGTTTATAACTATCGTGTTCAGGGCATGGTCGATATTATACGGGGATTGGACATTCAGTCCTACGATCATATTCAGATTGAAGACGTGGTCATGGCTCAGTACCTGAACAAAACAATGGATCGGGCCGTGCGGATCCTGGACATGCACAATGTTGAATCAGACCTCCTGCGCCGTTACGCTGAAAATGAAAAAAATCCTTTTAAAAAAATCTATGCGAAGCTTACCGCAACAAAATTGGAGCGCTATGAAAAAAATATTGCCCGGCATTTCCATCAAGTACTGGTTTGTTCAATGGAGGACCACAACCTGCTGCAGGGCAATAGATTACGCACTCCTGTGAAACTGCTGCCAAACGGGGTGGATTGCGAACACTTTCAGCCTGTTTCTGGAGAAGATGCTGCCAATGAGCTGACGTTTGTTGGCAGCATGGACTATCATGCAAACATCTCCGGGGCTATTCATTTTGTGCGCAATATCTTACCGTTGATCCGGCAGGAATATCCGGAAATCCGTTTTTCCATCGTGGGCAAGAATCCACCTTATGCCATTCAAAATTTGGCAGAGGGACGGATTGTTGTCACTGGTATTGTCCCGGACGTTCGGCCTTATTTTGCCCGAGCCCGGGTTGTGGTCGTCCCTTTATTGGTGGGCGGCGGCACCCGTTTGAAAATTCTGGAATCCATGGCCATGGGGAGGCCCATTGTTTCTACCACGCTCGGGGCTGAGGGCATTTCAGCAAGGCATGGCGAACATCTCATGCTGGCCGATGAACCGGCTGTTTTTGCAAAAAACGTTGTGGAACTGATCAATAACCCCGAAAAAAGCCAGGCCATGGGACAAACGGCCCGCAAGTTTGTGAAGCAGCACTTCGACTGGACCTCTATCACCAACTCCCTGTGCCGGGATTTATCGAGCCTGAAGAGGGAAGCATGAGCCATGAATAAAAGACTCCTCTTTCTTAATTACCTGATCTGGAAGCCGGAAGACCCCGGCTTCAGCCAAAAATTCGAACAGCTTTCACGTTTTTTTTCCGGGTGCATACTCCACCTCGGTAATGACCAGGAAGTATCTGCGGGAAAATTTCGTTTCTGTTCAACCCGCTATAGACCTAACGTCGTCCTTCGCCAACTGGCCTATCTTTTCCATTGCCTGCGTAAGGCACGTAAGAACAAGCCCTTTGACGTGATAATCAGTTATGATCCTTTGATCTGCGGGTTGGCCGGGGTGCTGGTCAAACAGCTTATGGGCGCCAAGTTGGTCCTTGAGGTGAATACGGACCATTTCTGGACCATGGCTGATGGAGGACACAATACAAAGAAAACAATTATTGAGTTGATAAAAACTCTCTGCATGCGATTATCTTTTTCTTTTGCAGATGGTGTGAAGTTCATCAACACTCCTCTGGCTGAAAAATATTCGCCAAAGTTCAACCTGGCAAAAAAGCAAATACCTATTGCGACCTTTTTCTCCTTCATTGCCACCGATGCTTTCCAAAAGACCGGCCCTAACTCTGACGGGCACATTCTCTTCGTGGGCCATCCTTTCAATATCAAAGGTGTGGACGTACTCATCAAGGCCTTCAACCGGATTTCGCCGGATTACCCGGAAGTAAAATTGAAAATCATAGGCCATTGCGAAGACAGGGGGCCCTATGAACAATTGGCTGACAACAATGTGAACATCTCCTTCCATAAGGGTATGTTCTTTCAAGACATTGTTACTGAATTCGAAGGTTGCCGTTTTTTTGTTCTGCCATCACGAACCGAATCCATGGGCCGGGTGCTGGTCGAGGCCATGGCCTGCGGCAAGCCGGTAATCGGGTCCCGCGTCGGCGGCATCCCTGAGATGATCGAGGAGAATGAAACCGGCCTGCTCTTTGAAAGCGAAAATGATGAGGAACTTGCAGACAAGATGCGCGTGCTCCTGGATGATCCAGCCTTGGAGAAACGATTAAGTGATGCTGGTTATGAACGGGCGAAAAAAGAGTTTTCTCCGGAAAAGTATGCACAAACCTATTACCGTTTTCTGGAAAGCCTTTTCGTATGAGTGTACCTTTGAGAGTTTTACATCTTGGCAGCCCCACTGAACTGTACGGCGCAGAAAGGTGGATACTTGCTCTTGTCAAGCATCTTGACCCGGAAACTGTCAAGTCCTGGGTTGGGGTCATTAAGGCTCCTGAGCATGATGCTCCCCTCATAAAGGAGGCGCTTCGTCTTGGGATCTCGACAATTGCTTTCGAATCTCCCGGCAAAGTGAGTTTTTCCGCGATTCCCCAACTCCGATATTTTATCAGGGGGAAAAAGATCGATATCGTGCACACCCATTTTTACAAAACAGATGTCCTGGGCTTGATTGCCACGCGTGGGCTTAATTGTAAAATAATCTCCACACCGCATGGGTGGAGCCAAGAGAACGATTTCAAGCTCAGATGCTATGAACTTCTGGATCGTGCAATTTTCCCATACATGGATGCAGTTGTCCCACTCTCAGAGGACTTGTACAAACCTCTGGCAAGGATTCCCTTTTTGAGAGAAAAGCTTTATTTCATCCAAAATGGGGTGGATATATCGGAAATAGATGCTGTAACCGAGATTGCTCCAGAGATTATCGAGTGGAAAAAACAGGGTTTTTTTGTTGCCGGATATATCGGGCAGTTAATTTCCAGGAAAAATCTCGAAACCCTGCTGAAAGCCATGTCACGATTAAGCAATGTGAAGTGGAAATTAGCTTTCATTGGCGAAGGGAAACAGAGGAGCGCCATCGAACAGTTGGCTGCCAGTTTGGAAATCAAAGAACATGTCCGTTTTTTTGGCTTTCGAAAAGATCGTATTCCCCTGCTAAAGGGTTTTGATGTGTTTATTCTGCCATCCCTGCTGGAGGGGGTACCCAGATGTCTGATGGAGGCAATGGCTGCCAGAGTTCCGGTTATTGCTTCTGATATCCCTGGATGCAGAGATCTTATTGTTCCGCAGGAGAGTGGGCTGCTGTTTCCTCCTGGTGATTTTCAAAGTTTGGCGGAGTGTCTTCGCAGGCTGAGGGATTCAACTGACCTGACTCAAAACATTGTGAAAACCGCTAGAAAATTGATAGAGCGTCGCTTTTCTGCGCAAAGAATGGCTGAAGAATATACTTTTCTCTATGAACAAGTGAAAAAAATCGGATCTCTAACATGCGAGTGATGCAGATAATTTATTGTTTGGGGGTGGGCGGCTCCGAGTCCGTAGCCCGTGACATTGCCCTGAACATGACGGACAACATGGTGCATGGCGTGGCTGCACTTGAGTCGGACGGCCCTCTCCGGCAGACTCTTGGCGCCAATGGAGTATTGACCTGGATCATCAATAAACAGCCCCATGAGCGAGTAAGACCCATGCTGCGCCTGTGGAAGGCCATGCGGGGATTCAAGCCTGATGTGGTCCATACCCATCATCTCTATGAGCTTTTCTACGCCTGGCCTGGGGCATTACTTACAGGCGCACGCATCATCCATACTGAGCATGAGTACTATTCCCTCATGTCTCCCAATGCTTGTTTCCGGCTGCGCCAACTGGCCCGCCTTTGTCGGGCAGTGACAGGTGTTAATGAAGAAACCTCGGCTTTTCTTCGCGAGAAGGTGAGGATACCTGCAAAAAAAGTTCATACGGTTGTCAACGGTATTGACATTGAGCGCTATAAAACAAGTACTCTCAGTCGTCAGGCCCTCGATCTGGCTGAGAACGATCTCGTTACCGGAATCGTGGCCAGGCTGGAACCGGTCAAGGACCACGCCATGCTGGTACAATCTTTTCGCATGGTCCTGGACAAGCTGCCCCAGGCAAAACTGCTGATCATCGGTGATGGATCAGAACGTCATAATCTGGAGCAGTTGGTCGATGAACTCGATTTGGAAGGGCATGTCCGGTTTCTCGGCATTCGTTCCGATATAGCCAATCTGCTGGCCTGCATGGATGTCGTTGCTCTGTCGTCCAGGGAGGAAGGGCTGCCTCTGTGCATCCTGGAAGCCATGGCTGCAGGCAAGCCCGTGGTGGCCACGGAGATTGGGGGCATCCCAACCGTTGTCCGACACGGGGAGACCGGTTTGCTGGTTCCGTCTGGTGACGCCCATGCTATGGCCACGGCTTTACTGACCATACTGAACGATGCCGGCCAGGGAAGCCGGATGGGAAAAAACGGGCGCCAATTGATCGAACAGCGCTATGATATAAAGAAAAGCCTTGCAATCTATCAGTCGCTTTACAAGAATACTTAGGGAACCATAATGGCTGATAAAATCCGAAAAGTTAAACAATTTTACGATAAGGAGACATCGCGCTATTTGGCTGACCGTTATGCAGGAGAGAGTTGTGAGCAATTTTCCTATAAAGCCAGAAAACAGATTGTGCTTGAATTTCTGAAAAATACTGAAGGCAATATCCTGGACGTTGGGTGTGGCCCGGCTATTTTCACTGCAGAACTTTTTGCCATGGGGCTCAGGCCATACTCAGTTGACCTCTCCTTGGAAATGCTCAAAAAGGCCCGAACTCTTGCAGCGTTGGAACATCGTGCTTCCTGGTTCAACTGCGAAATCGAACGGTTGCCTTTTAAGGATAGAACCTTTGACAATGTCATTTCAATTGGGGTCATCGCATATACAAATGACACCTTACAGGCTATTCGTGAACTTGCCCGGGTACTCAAGCCTGGCGGCCTTTTAGTCATACAATGTTCTAACTCCCTGGCTCCGACACCAGCCATTGTCGGTTTGAAAGACAAAATTCTTTCCTGCTGCGGCATGCGTCAACAAAGATGGAATTTTAAATTGACCAGTCACCGCTTTGGCCGTTTCCGGAAATTCCTGGAGCAAAGCGGACTACATGTGGAACATAAACGCAGCTACGATTTTCGCCTTCCCTTTCTTGAAAAGTTTTTTCCGATTGCTGCCGTTAACCTGATGAAAAGGCTCCAGCTACGGTTTGAAAAATCTGAAAAACTGGGCTGGCTTGGAGAGGGATATGTTGTTAAGGCCCGCAAGAATTAATGAGTTCAGCGGAATTAAAGGATTATGAGCAGTATAGTTAAGAGTGACATGCGCTTCGAAGAGACAAGGATGAAATCGTTTCTCCACTGGTTATTACTGACATTGTCTTTGTTGGTTGCGTTGCCCTTTTACATACTCTACCGGGTCCTGGGGTTGTTTTTTGGCATAAAGCGTATCTTCCCGGGGTGTTCACAGTTTTTGAGTCTTTTCCCTGGCAGAGCCGGGCAAATTCTACGCCGTGGGTTCTATCTCATGGCCCTCAAGAGATGCAGCTCAAGATGCACCATAGATTTTGGCACGTTTTTCCCCTGTATGGATGTTGTTCTTGGAAAACATGTTTATATCGGGGCACATTGCATTATTTCGACCTGCGTAATTGAAGACGACGTAATCATTGGCAGCGGAGTGCATGTGGCTAACAAGGAAATGCATCAATTCGATTCATTGGATAAGCCGATCCGTCTCCAGGGAGGTAAACGGCGGCAAATTCGTATCGGCCGAGACTGCTGGATCGGCAACAAAGCCATTGTGATGGCCGATGTGGGCGACCATTGCGTGATCGGTGCCGGGTCAGTAGTCACGAAACCTGTTGAAGACAGAAGTGTGGCCGTGGGCAACCCTGCACGGGTGATCCGCAAGCGCAGAAAAACTTCCCAAGGAAATACAAAGACGCAATAAATCAGACCTCAAATTGGGAGAAAACAAAGTGAAATCATTTTTTAGTGACAAGCGGGTACTTGTGACCGGGTGTTGCGGCACAGTTGGAACTGAACTGGTGCAACAACTCATAGAAAAGTATCAGGTGGGAGAATTAGTGGGGCTGGACAACAACGAGTCCGAACTTTTTTTTCAGGAACAGCGTTACCTGCAGACTCAGGCCCATTTCAGTTTGGGCGATGTCCGTGATCGGGACAAGTTGCTACGAAAAATGCGTGGCATAAATATGGTGTTCCATGCAGCAGCCTACAAACATGTTGAGCTTTGTGAACGCTCGCCTTTTGACGCTGTACAGACCAATATTCTTGGCGTTCAGAACGTGATTATCGCAGCAACTGAAAACAGGGTAGAACGTGTTGTCTTCACCAGTTCGGACAAGGCCGTAAATCCAACCAACGTCATGGGTACCTCCAAGCTGATGGGAGAACGGTTAATGACCGCCGCCCATTCCAGTGCCCGCGAGGGACAAACCACTTTTGTTTCCACCCGTTTTGGGAATGTTTTGGGGTCGCGTGGTTCAGTAATCCCCATTTTTCTTGACCAAATCCGCCAGGGTGGCCCTGTCACTCTCACCGATCCGGACATGACCCGTTTTATCATGAGTATCCAGGACGCCGCGCGTTTGGTCATTGATTCGGCTATATACGCCAATGGTGGTGAAGTCTTGATCACGAAAATGCCGGTGATCCGCATCCAGGATTTAGCCGAGGTCATGATTCGTGAACTTGCACCTCGTTACAGCCTGGATCCTTCAAATATTAAAATCAAGGTCATTGGCACCAAGCCAGGCGAAAAGATGTATGAGGAACTGATGAGCCAGGAAGAGACCCGGCGTGCCTGGGAACTGACCCGCTACTTCGTGGTATTGCCTGCTTTTACCAATTTGTACAGGAAGGTTACTTTCTCCTATAATGATCTTGTTACCAAGGAGGTCTCCAACCCCTATCATTCCGGGATCGAGAGTCCCTGGTCCCAAGAGGAACTCGCATTGTTCCTGCATAAAAACAACCTGCTTCCAGAAGGTTCCGAAACAAACCACCCCTAACCGCATTCAAATAACTACAGCAAGGGAGGCTGATCATGCGCATACTTATACTCGGCGGAGACGGCTATCTCGGTTGGCCAACGGCCATGCACCTTTCGGCAAATGGACATGAAGTGGCTGTTGTGGATAATTATCTGCGTCGGCAAATGTGCAAGGAAGAAGCGGTCGAATCCTTGTTCCCGGTCCCTGATCTGCAACAGCGTTGCAACATTTGGGAGCAGATCTCCGACCGGCGGATTATTCCACATATCGGTGATCTGCAGCAGTGGGAATTCGTAAGCGAAGTGTTCCAAAAATTTCAGCCAGAGGCTGTGCTTCATTACGCGGAACAGCCGTCAGCGCCTTATTCCATGCTCAACCGCCGTGCCGCAAACCGGACTCTTAACAACAACCTGACTGTAACCGCCAATGTAATTTATGCGGTCCGGGAATTCTGTCCTGAGGCCCATATCGTCAAGATCGGCACCATGGGTGAATATGGCACCCCGAATATCGACATTGAGGAAGGTTGGCTGGAAGTGGAGCATAAGGGCCGAACCGAGAAGTTCCTCTATCCACGTCAGGCTTCCAGCCTGTATCATACGACAAAGATCATGGATACAGACCTGCTCTGGTTCTACGTGCGCACCTGGGGGTTGAGGGTCACGGACCTGATGCAGGGGCCTGTGTATGGGGTGTTTACTGATGAAAGCGGTGATAACCAGGAATTGATGCCCTTTTTCAACTACGATGAGCTGTTCGGTACCGTGCTGAACAGGTTCGTGGTCCAGGCTGTGACCGCCTATCCCTTGACCGTATACGGTAGCGGCGTCAGACCCGGGGCTATCTGAACCCTCAAGGACACCCTGCAATGCGTGCGGTTGTCCCTGGAGAAGCCGGCAAAGCAGGGTGAATTGCGTATTTTCAATCAGTTTACGGAAACTTTCTCTGTAAACGACTTGGCGGATAAAGTGGTCCACGTGGGCCGGCAATTGGGGCTGGAGGTGGCTGTGCGCTCTTTGCCAAATCCACGCAAGGAAGCTGAAGAGCATTACTATAATCCCGCCCATACCGGTTTGTTGGAAATGGGCCTGCAGCCCAATTACCTGACCGATGATGTACTGGCCAGTATGATGGAACTAGGTAATGCGGCACAAAGAACGAATTAAAACTGAAACTATCTTCAGGGGAGTCAAGTGGGCCTAAAAAGAGCCTCTATTCGTTTTTGTCGATTATGGACGTCAGGTGGCACCTGTATTTTAATATGGGACTTCCGTATCGTAACAGATTAATTTTCTTGTGGAGTGAATATGCAGTACAAAAATATACTTATTACCGGAGGGTGTGGATTCATCGGAACCTCTATCATTGCGGCGTTATTACAAAATCAGCCAAAAGTTGGTATACGTGTCCTCGATAATTTTATTACCGGCACACCTGAAGATTTGTCCAGTGTAACTGAGTACATCACTTCTTCACCTGCGGATTGTACTTCTTCCCAAGGTGTGGTTCTTGTCCAAGGGGACATCCGTGACATGAAAACTGTTCAGCTATGTACACGAGGCGTTGACTGCATCATACATCTGGCAGCCAACACCGGTGTGGGACCTTCTGTGGATGATCCCAGGCTGGATATGGAATGCAATGTTGTGGGAACTTTCAATATGCTGGAGGCTGCGCGGAACAACGGTGTAAAACGGTTCATTTTTTCATCCTCTGGAGCCCCGGCTGGCGAAGTCGAGCCGCCAATTCATGAAGAGTTGCCTCCCCATCCGGTTTCTCCTTACGGCGCCAGCAAGCTGGCTGGAGAAGGGTATTGTTCATCTTATTACAGGACATTTGGCATTGACACTGTCTGCATGCGTTTCGGCAATGTATACGGACCCAGATCCAAAAAAAAATCCAGCGTGGTCGCCAAATTCATCCGCCAGGCCCTAAAAGATGAGCCCTGCGTGATCTATGGTGACGGCACTCAAACCAGGGATTTCCTGTACATTGACGACCTTGTCCAGGCCGTGATCCTGAGTATGGAAAAAAATGTGGGCGGCGAAACCTTCCAGATCGCAACCGGAAGAGAATGTACCGTCGGCGAGATGGCTCAAGCCCTTGCTGAGGCCTTGGCGAGGCATGGTAAAAACATGCAGATCGTATATGACAAGCCCAGATTGGGAGATGTTAAACGCAATTTTTCCGACACACGCAAGGCCGAAAAAATGCTCGAATGGAAAGTGAAAACTGGTTTAGCAGAAGGGATTGAAAGCACAATTAAATATTTTTTGTCGAATGTAACAGAATAATGCATCCATTAATCTCTGTAATAATTGCTGCTTACAATGCTGATAAATATATAAAAGAAGCAATAGATTCTGTTCTCAATCAAACGTATAAGAATTTTGAACTTATTGTTATTGATGATGGTTCAACAGACAAAACTGCTCAAATTGCAAAGAGTTACAAGGGGAAATTAAAATATGTTTATAAAGAAAATGGAGGTGTTTCAACAGCTAGAAATACAGGAATAAAATTAGCTCAAGGTGAATTTGTTGCATTTTTAGATGCTGATGATGTCTGGATTGAGAACAAATTGCACGATCAGGTAGAGCATTTAAATAAAAACGAAGATTTAGCTATGATATTTACCAATATGATAATTATTGATGAATCAGGAGAAAATGTATTAGGTCATTTCAATTCAAAAGAATCGATTCCTTATGATGGATTTATTTTTGAGTATTTTCTTAAAAAGCCTGTTTTGTACCCCTCAACTCTTTTAATTAAAAAAAATGTATTTGAAGAAATAGGTTATTTTAATGAAAAACTAAAATCATGTGATGACACAGATTTATTTTTCAGAGCTTTTCAATATGTTCAAGTTGGTTTAGTTGAAAAAGAACTGGTTAGGTATAGAGAAGTAGAAAATTCATTAAGCAGATCGATGAGATCCCATGAATGTCATATAACCATGTTAAGTGAATTTCTTGATAACAATCCTAATATATTAGAGAAATATGAGGACCTAATTGATATATACTGGCATAATATTTATCTGCATTATGCATTAAATTTATACTGCACTGACAAATTTAAAGAGTCTCGGAAAAAATTTTTGATATCATTAAAATATAAGAAAACATTGAGAGCAGTAACAGTATATTTTAAAAGCTACATAAAACAGTTTTATGTATTTATAAAAACAAAAACTCACAATTAGCCGATAACATGATGCTGTGGCAATGAGGCTCCTTATGATAAAATCAGGCAAGACTCCGCGAGTAACCATCCTGATGCCTGTTTATAACGCTGCCGCATATGTGCGCGAAGCAGTGGAAAGTATTTTGGCTCAAACATTCAAAAATTTTGAACTGCTTGCCATCAACGACGGCTCCACTGACGCCACCGCACACATCCTGCGCACCTTTGACGACAAACGTGTCCGGGTATTGGACAACAATGAAAACCTGGGGATCATCCAGACCATGAACCTGGGTTTGGACGCCGCCCGGAGCGAGTATGTCGCCCGCATGGACGGGGACGACATCTGCCATCATAACCGCCTTGAACTGCAGGTGCGTTTTTTGGATACCAACCCTGGTGTAGACATCTGCGGAGGCAGCATCAGTGTGTTTGGCAAGGGCAAGCGACCAAGTATCCTCAAACACCCAACGGACGATAACTACATCCGCTGCGCCTTTTTGAGTCATAACCCCATGGCGAATCCCACGGTGATGTTCCGGCGGGAGCCGGTGCTGGCGACAGGTGAACG
>Ga0180732_1001843_pt1 | contig 12178 bp, 10 predicted proteins | sample KR11_01MetaG_FD_148674 | JGI IMG/M metagenome (GOLD analysis project Ga0180732, IMG submission 148674) | Groundwater microbial communities from the Olkiluoto Island deep subsurface site, Finland - KR11_0.1 MetaG | ecosystem: Environmental > Aquatic > Deep subsurface > Groundwater | place...
TTTTCCTCTGATTTTTTATCATAGATCTGGACAGATCTAATCGCCCTATATTTCGATAAATTATTTGCTGTAATATTACTAACTTCTTTTTCTTTAAGAATTATTAATTCTCCAGTTTCTTCTTTAATGACCACAAAAGCCAATTTTTTTATTTGTGCTGTAAATAACTCTTCTTTGTTATGGTCATCCGGATCATATTTTTTAAGTAAATAGAATAAATTTTGACCATTTCTTGAAATATTAAAATCTAAAGTAATATCTTTAATATCTTCTTCGTTTAATTCAAACCACATTTCTTCCGGTTCATATTCAACTTCTCTCATAATAAATTCCAGAGCATTCTCAAAAAAAACAGATATAAAATTAGGCTCATTTTGTCCTTTTAGATAGAACTTGGCATATTTAAGTTTATCTTTACTAATCCCCAATCCAGCTAACATTTTCATGGGTTTCTCATCTTCGCTTCTATGTGCTATTCCACATCCCCAAAAATAAATAGTTTTCTCTTTCGTTAGATAAAAAAGCATACGTAATTTAAAAAATAATCTATTTTTTAACGCAAATAGAATAAATTCTTCATATGGTTTGCCTTTATAAGAATTGATCTTATTAATTAATTCTTTACCAAGAGCTTTCGCATCCCATCTTTCAATATGAAATTCACTTATGATATTATTTTTTTTGGTCTTAAAGTGCATATATAAATCGTATTTCTAAATCCTTCTTTTGAAGATCAAAAGATTCATCAATAAATTTTTTCTTAAATAAATTAAAAAACATATTTTATTTCTTAGATTCTTTCTTCCCTAATTCAAATGCTTCATCTATTTTCTTATTAATAATAGGCATAATATGCAGCTAAATCCCCACACGCTTTGCCCGCTTTGTCGCTTTCATTATAAGTCCACTCAACTGCTATGTGAAGCTCAAATTCAATCTCTTTTTTTAATTGTTCTAAATCTTCGGTTTTCTTCATATTTTTTGGTTTTTTTAATCCACTTTTGCAAATCTTTGTTTTTATCGGCTGTTTCTTGTTTTTTTTACTCAACATATCATAAAAGATAAAAGTTGCCTTACGATCTATTGATAAATACTTTTTTGTAGATGTAGATATTGTTAATGATTAATTTTTATTATTACCCTACGCTTTTTATATTTTCTCGAATTGCTTTCTTTTGTGTTTCTGCGTTTTTTTTGTCTGTATCACCAAGTTTTACAAGCTCATTCATTGCTGAATCGAAAATTTTAAGCAAGCTTTCTCCTTGTCCCATAGGATTAAGTACGCCACGATAAATATGATACTGCCCGCTTTCAGCTAAATCCCCCGATACATTCGCAATTACTGTATAAATATACTTGCGCACTGACCCGCCCTTTTGAATTAACGCTGAAAACTGGTCTTTGTTTGCGTCCAGTCCTTTTTCAACATATTCACGGACGATATTAAAATCTGTCCCAAATTTTTCCTCCGCCTCATTCAAAATTTTCGTTGCTTCTTCGACCTCTGAATTTTTAACTCTCGGCTCTTTTACACTGTCCCTCTTAAGAAATTTTGATAATGCATAACTTCTTATGACATTCGAGACAACCGCAACACCAACTATCCAAAGTATTGGCGTAATGTAATTTCCGTCAAAAAATTCAACGATTGTTTTTGTTAGTGAAGAGTAATCAGAAACAAAGAAGTTTATTATCGTTAGCAAGCCAAGACCAATGATTAGAAATGAAAAAGATCCGTATATAAATGGATTTGCGTTTGTTAGTTTTGAAAACAATTTAGAGGACAGCTGATCTTTATGAACACTTATAAGCTGTGGCAGTAAGAATGGCCATAAGAAAGAAGCAAAAACAATTTGAAAAAATGTAAGAGTGGCAATAATAATGCCCAACACGAAACCAAACATCCAAACAAAATTAATAAGATAAATGATTGAAAAAATGTTTACAAACATCAAAAAGCCCATTGCGTACGGCAACATTCCTTGTTCCCAAAAATTGGTGAGGTATCGGTGAATGATTAGCCCGATAATTATTAAGATAAGTATGATTAGTTCAAGCATAATAAGAAAGTTATTTTTACAATTGCATTACTTTGCGAAATTCCTCAAATTTAGGAGTTATTTTTTCTGTTAATTCCGCGGATATCATTATTTCTGTTACATCCAAATCGGTTTTTGATCTTTCACTCACAAACTTTGCAAAATTTGTTCCGACATTAACAAAGTCATCATCGCTATTAATAAATTTATCGTAAGTCCTATATCTTAAATTTAAATCATCACATGTCACCTGCGCGACATTTCTATCGTATCCATGCTTTTTTAATTGCGCGTAATATTGATTGTGTATTTCATCTAGGATTAATTTATGCAACGATTCGGGAAATATACTGCTCTCTCTAAACAACCAAAAAACCAGTGCCGTGCTTTCAAATTTCAGCACTTCTTTGTGGAGCGGGGTTTTTATTCGTCCATCTTTTTCAAGACGATTAATCGTATCGTTTACGACATTCGCAAACTCTTCCAAAATAAATGAGGAGATTATTTTTATCATCTTTTTATATTTTCGTTGACGAAAAAATTTCTTTAACATAAAAATTAACTTGGACTAGTTCCTCTACAATATGGAAATTTTGAACATCCATAAAATTTACCATATCTACCTGTTCGCAAAATCATTTTTGAACCACATTTTGGACAAATCTTTTCACCAGAAATTACGGCATGATTATTGGTATCATCAGCAGACTTTTCGATTAAGGTATAACCCTTGCAATGCATACAAAATCGTCCATATCCGGTTATTAAATCCGGGTCTCTGAAATCTTTATAATCTCTGATTTTTTTACACTTTGGACATTCTTTCATTTCACCATTCTGCAAACCTTCAATCGTTTCGTGAATATGACTTATTACATTATTTTTCCCAGCATCATTTTTTATTAAATTGCCAATTCGTTTGTTAAACGTTGAAATTGGATCTTTGCCAATATTAAACTTATTGATTCGTAAAAATTTATATCCATAGCCTTCTAATGCTTTTTGTCTGTAAACATCTTCATCGGTGTAATAATCCTGATAGTTAAATTCATTTACCTCATCAATATCTTTGAAATGTTCTCTAAACCCATCATATTCAATAATAATTTTATGTTCTTTGTGAGTTTCGTCTTTATAAACCAACAAAAAATCAATTTTATAGTTCGGATGATTATATGTTTTATCAAGCTGTTTCAAATACTTTCCAAGTTCAAACTGCGGAATGAATTCTATGCTTTCTTTATTTTTCTTCCAAAAATCAGTTTGATAAAACCAATTCATTACCTCCGGTTCCATTTTTGATTTTTTATCAACTTCACTTACGCTACGCTCTTGTTTCGCTTCACTAAGCATGAAAGAGTAATGTCTTAATGCTTCGCCGATTGAACCATTATATTTTTCAAGCGGTTTACTTAAAATAAAGTGCATTGTTTCTTTAGCGCGACTTAAGCCAACATTTAATCTTTGGGCTCTTATTTTTCCTTCTTCTTCAATATCAACATCATTTAAGTCTTTAATAAAAACACCCCACAAATGATCGTCTTCTTCAGTAGCGACCATTGAATAAAATATAATATCTCTTTCTTCACCTTGACAGGTGTCGAAAGTCATAATTTTTAATTTTAATTTATCGTAAAAATAATCCTTTTCAGGTATTTTGCTTATTAACTCAACAAGCAACTTCTGTTGATTCGTATGAGGTGTAATAATTCCAACGCTTTGGTTGCTATCAATTTCCTTTAATTTTTTCAGTTCGGAAATGATAAATTCCGCCTCAAGACTATTTGTGTTTTGTGCCAATTCTTTTTTCCCATCATGATTAATAAAAGAAAATTTAATGACATCATCAATAGCTTTCCCTCTGATCTTCATCACTTGCAAGCTGTCTTGATAAAAATATTTATTAGAGTAAGAGATAATCTCTTTATATCCCCTAAAATGTTTAAGTAACTGAGTATTATAATTTGATATATACTCAAAAAATTCCAGAACGGACGTTTTAATATTAAAGTTTTTGAGTTTCTCCAACCTTATACCGCCAGAGGCGACACATTTTATAAAAGAATCCTTTAAATTGTTAAGATATTCTCTATTTGTATCTGTACGCGCCTGAGCGGTTTTAACATTACTAAATTGTTTTTTATCTCCAAGAATTAAAACTTTTTTTGCTCTCAATAAAGCTGGGAATGCTTGAGCAATGCTAACTTGAGAAGCCTCGTCAATAATCACAAGGTCAAAAATTTCTGGTTCAAGCGGTATATATTCTGCATAATCTCTTATGCCAGCTAATATACAAGGGAAAGCGTCTTTGAGTTTCAAAAATTCTTCTTGAGGAAATTTTAATTTTCCTTGAATAATTTTTTTAAGTGCGGTTGCCGTTGATTGATGTTTATCCCAAAATTCAACTAATCTGCCGTCCATTATATGCGTCATTTTGACTGTAAGAAGGTTTTCGATATTTTTTTTCTGACTATTATAATTTAACGACGGAATATTTTTAAAATCATTCTCAATTTTTTGCTTCAAGTTTATAAACCTGATCAATCTATCAAAATCAATATCTGAAATTTTTACCAAATCATTTGAACAAAATGTTTTAAAAGATGATAGATCAATTTTTAATTTTTTTATCGTATTCGGATATTTTGGCAAATTCGTATTTAAGAATTTCAGATCATCGCCAATTTGCATTAGATTGTTCAACACGCCTAAAAGCGCACCATCATTTATTGTTTGATGAATAAATCTTAAATAATCAAAATTTATTTGGTATTTCTCGTTTAATTTCGTCTTTAACTCTTCGACAAATTGATAAATGCCTAAAACTTTTTTCAAATCTTCCAAATTTTTATGTGGCTCGATTTGCGAAGTTAGGTTAAATGATTTTTTAAATTTTTTATCTAGGTTTTCAATTTTCTTTTTTTTCAATAAATAGCCAAAAAGCCAATTTCTCTCTTCTTCATAATCGGTTATAAAATCGCTTAATTTTTTTAAAGAGGGTTCGTCAAAAGTATCAAAAGTTGATAGCAACGAAAGATCATTGGTATAAACTTTTTTGATTCTATCGACGGAAGAAGAAAGAAAATTCAATAACCACAAATATTTTTGAAAATTAGAAATGTCATTGAAGTCATTGATTGAAAAATTAAGCAATTCAAAAAGTTTTGTTTCTTTTTCTTTCTTATCCTGGTCAATAATAAGTTTGTCTTTTAACGACAAAAATATTTTTTTAAATTCTTCAAGCTCAATTGCTGATTCTGCTTGATCCAGAACCTCATCAATATCAACAGGAAAACCCTTGTTAACATAATAAGATTCTAAATCAAAATATTCATGAATTTCTTTTAAATCAATCTCGTTATTTGCTAAAATTTCGGCTTCAATATCTTCTTTTAGAGAATTTTCTGATTTTTCAATATTTTCTTCAACTGACTTATAATTTTTTTTGACCGCAAGCCAATTGGCAATGATCGATTTTATTGATATTGGACTTAATATTTTTGCGTAAGCATTTCCAGTTTTGCCTAATCTCAACACAGGATTTTGAAAACTATCATCAACTCGAACTTTATTCATTGTCTCGGTTATCTTATCTTCCACAACATCGAGAGCTTCCTTTTTGTCCGATAAAACTAAAATAGATTTATTTTTCAGAATCAAATTAAAAACGACCGCGGTAATAGTATGACTTTTTCCTGTTCCTGGAGGACCTTGAACAATAATATATTTACAGTCATCTCTTTTAATGGCAGATAAAATTTGCAATTGCTCTCCGTTTAATGGTATTGGGCTTTGAAAAACAAGCTGGCTTGGTACATCTTGATCATTCCATTCTTCTTGAATTTCAATATTGTATTTTTTTGGATCTTTATGAATAAAATCATCAATCAATTTATTAAAAGCCTCACCTAAAACACTGTCGCCTGCTATGAGCAATTTTAATATTTCCTCATAATCATTAACTAATGCCTCGTCTGATTTATCAAATAAAGCCAAGTAGCAATTATTCGAAACTCTTATAAGAAAACTTTTTGCAATTTGTTGTTCAGGATTATTTATATCTATGTTTTTATCAAGCTCAAAGAAGTTGGTTATTTCGCTCAATATTTCACTAACTATGTCCCTAAAATCGTTTTGATGTTGGGCTAAATAAATTATTCTTTCTAATATTGTTTTTAAATTTCCTTTTTTGCCTTTTTCTTGATTGTATCCTTGGGTTATATACTCAAGAGCTTTTTTGTTTATATACACTTGCGAATCAAACTCAATCGTCAAAACTTCGTTTTGTTTTTCAATCACAACCGGAATGTAAAAAATTGGGAATTTAGCATTATTGAAAGTTATATCGCAAAAATATAAATAAAATTCTTGCTTATCTAAAATAGTTCTATTTCTCTCCATTTCATATATTTCTGCAAACAGATCGCTGACTTGAAAGCTTTCAAAGAATGAGTGAATATTTAATTTGATATCGGCAATTTCAAAAACATCTTTCAATTGTTTTGAAATATCGATTTTCTCTTTTGCTAACAAAAGTTTTATAACTTCAGAAACTTTGTTTTCCAAAGGGGAAGATAAAACCGCAGTTAGTTCTTCCTCCATTAAATAAATATTGTTTTCGTCACCAAGGTTTAAATTTTCTAAAGGTTTTTCAATATTGCCTACAAATGGCAAAACTAATTCGGTTTTTAAAATTTTGGCGACAGCTTCAAGAGAAGCATTTAATGCTTGATCATATTCTTTTTTGTATAATGTGGCCGACTTTTCTATTTCTCCAGCAATTAGTTTAAGAATTTTGCTAATTTGCTTGTTGGTTATTTTTTCCGTTTGTAATTTAACCAAATCCAACAAATTTTTTGGAATTTTTGTCCTATAAACCCCTTTTTGAATTGTATTGAGGGTGTTTTTATCAAATGCGTGATTTATCGCTTTGTTTACGAGATTGTTAAAAGAGGGATATTTGTTTAGATTTAATCCAACAAGCAAATTATTACTACTCTTAAATTGAATACTTCTTTTTGGATTTTTTCTTTTATGAAAATCTGTTTCTAAAAAATCCATAAAATACTTGGCAACTTCTTTTATAAATGCCAAACCATTTTTATCTTCAATTTTAATATTTTTTGGTGCCATATTTCTACTTAATTAAATCATCAACTCCAAATATTTTGGTGATTTTTTCCAAAGTTTCTAATCTGTCAATCAATTCTTCCCGCGAGTAGTTTTTATATTTGTTGTTATTTTTATCTTGCTTGCTCATTATTTTATCTCTTGTTATATATATTTTTGAAAATGCTTTTCCCACTCTTTCATCTTTTTAGGATATTTTTTGCCTCCGACATAAAATTATTTTTTAATAAAAAGTTCGATTAAGACAATTAGAATTAAATTGATCACTACAAACTTATCAACTAGAAATTTTCTCTTATTTTGTAACTGTTTCAAATCATATCTCAATGGTTTCCTTGCTTTCTTGGTCTCAGCGTCAATAAATAACTGAGCAACCGGTCGACACTTATCATAATAAACATTATAAATTTCTCTTTCTTTTTCTATAATTTTACGCTCATAATGTCTTATCTTTAGCCAATACCATAGAATTATAAAAATAATAAAAACTATGCGATAAATCGGAAAAAGCAAAAAAACAATTAAACCAATCGCCAAAACCGCTATTTCATCTATTGAAATATAATCCAGTGTGTCGTGTTTTTTATATTTCTCCCATTTAGATTCCATTATAGTATCACTTTATCAACTCCTCAACACTCACATCCAGCCCGTTCGCAATGTGGGTTAGAGTATTAATAAGTTTCTCTTAACGAGGTTCGACCTACGAGCGCCCCGCAGTACTGCGGGGCTACTCTTTATGTCAAACCTCTTTGCTTACCATCCTATCCCTCTCATTTTACCCCAACCGAAAAAACAAATCAATCAAAAACCCGCTTGGGGCGGGGTTATGGGGATAGGTGAAGCGTTTCTTCAGGAACTGCTGCCAAGCAAAGTCACGGCGTGGGCGCGGGGTGTTATAATATGATAATCAAACTCCTTTGTTAGAGCTGGTTTAATGAAAATACTTTTGTTATCACATTCCTTGCAAGATTTAAAAGACTTTAATGTGTGATTAAAAAACGAACCGCAAAGATAATCGCATTTGAACGCCACAATGTCTTTTTTTGGCAAATGAGTCGCTAATGGCGCGCAAACTTTTCCATCAATCTCAATCTCTTTCTTTCGCGCGTGAAGATTGCCCATGACAGCAAGTATGACTTTCTGATTGTGGTTATTAAGTATTGATTTAATGTTTTGCGCCATTTTAAGATCTCTTGTATTCCATGATTCTTGTTCTTCAGAAAAACAGAAGATATTATGTTTTTTGTCAGGTAAGAGAATTTTATTTCTTGCTTTGAGCCATTGTAAAAAGGCGATATGCTCTTTTGAAACGCGACCATCTTTGTCTTGGACAAAATTCCAACGCTGCCACGACGGCGCAATTTCTTGATTGTTTAAAAACGCTTGAATGTCAGAATTGATTTCTGTAGGCCATTCCAAAGCAATTGTGACGGAAATGCCTTCCGCCTCTAAAGAATCAACGAATGTTTTTATGATTTCAACATTTTCCGCGACTCCATGCGTTTCTCCGAGAATAATAATTTTCTTTTGTTTTATTTTTTTTAGATCAAAATTGTATAACATAATTTCTATATATTAATATGAGTTTTGCCTGCTGTCATCAAATCGACATCAAACCTAAACACTTTCTGACCTGCTGATAAAAGTTTTTCTATAACTGGCTTAACATGTAAATCATCTTCTGTATTCGTCAATATTAGGATTGTATCACGCACGACATATCTCCTTTTAGTTATTTGTTAATATAAAAGAACTTTTGCGAATTTGCTTTTATTATTATAATACAATATCAATTATATTGTCAATACAATAGGGCTTAGGTCTAATAAGCAAACACAATAATTTCACTCATGTTCGGCTATCGGATAGCCGAATTATTAATCTCCCCCTTACTCCACCTTTACATTAAAAGGAAATACTTTAACGGCATCTTAAGCGCGTTTGTCTCCTGATTATATTCCGGCGCGTCAATTCCTTCAGAAATAATAATACCATAAACCGCTTTCACCTTTTCCACTGTTTGCGCCACTTGCCGATATTCTTTTTTATTCACCCCAACTTCAATCACGATTTTATTTTCTCCCGCGCTCAGAATAAAATCAGCTCCCCCTTTTGCGCTGTCGTAGGTCAGAGAAAAAGCCGGTTTTTTATCGCACAAACGATAAAGATACATACCAACTAAATCTTCTAAAAGTTTTCCTCGCGCGTTTTGTTCTGTAATAATGTTGCCGATAGTTTTATAATACATCGCGCGAAATGCAGGCGATGAAAATAGGTATTTTGATGGCTTCTGCGTCACTTGCTTGAAATGTGACCCATACGGATATATGCGATGCAAAACTTCCGCCTGTTCCAACACAGAAAAGATTTCCGCTATCTTGGGACGGGAGATGCCAAATTTTTCCGCCAATGTTGTAAAATTCAAAACATCCATATCAGCCACGGCGTATAAAATCGCCGAAATTCTCCCAATAATTTCCGATGACAACCCACGCATCTGCGGGATGTCTTTATTGATTACTCGTTCCAGAGATTTGCTTATTTGATCATAAACTAATGCTTCATTTTCCAGCGTAATCATAAACGGCAATGACCCATAATAAAGATAATTTTCAAAATCCAAACGGCTGATGACGTGATAATATTTATTTATTTTCTGTTCTTGTTTTTTCAACGCATTAAACACCTCCTCGGCGCTTCGTCCGCCAAAAATGATTTCTCTTAATTCTTGCGATAATCCCTTAATTTCATATTTATCTTTTTTAATTTTAATAAATTCTGTAAACGAAAGCGGATAAATTTTTTCATAAATAGCGCGTCGCGCAATATCAGGATTGCTATTTATAAGGGCGGCGGCTGAACCAGTAGAAAACATAAAAACATTATGGCTACGGTCGTAGACAGTTTTAAGAGTTGCGCCCCATTTTTCATCGTATTGCACTTCGTCTAAAAACAAAAATAACGGCTTATCTAAATTTGTAATAGGTCGTCCGACAATTTCTTCAAAAATGCTAATTACTTCATTGATGTTGCTTCCAAGAGTTTGGGTAATTTCATCAACTGAAAGAATTAAAAAATATCCGTCAATATTTTTTTTAGCGTGATACAACTGATACATAATCGTCGTTTTGCCGGCTCCGCGTAAACCTGTAAGTGTTACCCAGCGATAAGATTTATTTCCGGCAAGAAATTGGTCTAAATGCGACTGGATTCTGATAAAAATATTTCTATTGGGGCGTTTTTTGTTTTGCGCGTCAAAAACATACGCTCTTCCGCGAAAATCGGCTTGAGCGATTTGATCGTTGATATATTCCTTAATTTTTTCTTTATTTGCAGTCATTTCTTTGTTTATTAGCGTTTTTTAGCGCTAATTACATCTTACACTAAACCCCATTTCAGTGTCAAGTCCGCTTTACACTGATTTTATTTTTGTATTTTACCCTTTATTTTAGCCGTTATTCGGCATAATTTATAGATTACAATCCCCGCTTTTCCTTTCCCCTACTCCACCGGTAACTCAAAACAAAACTTACTCCCCTTGCCCTTCCCTTCCGACTCAACCCAAATTCTTCCTTTGTGGGCTTGAATTAGTTTAGAAGCGAGGTAGAGGCCTAAGCCAGTTCCTTCGGTGTAGATTTTAGACATGCCCTTCCCGCGGGAGAATTTTTTGAAGAGATTTAATTTTTCCTTGGAAGAAATTCCGATGCCTGTGTCTTGAATGCTGAAAATAATTTTTTTGTTCTCTTCTTGAAGGCGAATTGTCGCGCCGCCTTTTTTAGTGTAATGAATCGCGTTATCAACTAAATTTTGGATAACCTGCCTAATTTGCAAAGAATCGACCTTAACTCGCGATAATGGTTTTTTGGATTTTTTGTATTTCAAATAAAGACCTCTTTTGGCGGCGATTACGGCGGAATCATTTGCAATATTTTCTACTAATTCTTCCATTGACAGAAGATGCGGTTTAAATTCCAAGCGGCCTGATTCTATTCTTGAGACCGTAAGTAAATCCTCAACCAAGTTAATCAATCGCTCATTGCTTAAAAAAACTTTTTTTAAATAATTCTTTTGGTCTTTATTAATCTCCCCCCAAACGCCTTCCAAAATCATTGAAATATATCCTTTGATGATACTCAAAGGCGTTCGCAATTGGTGCGAAGCGAGGGAGATAAATTCTGATTTGGCTTTGTCTAATTCTTCTAAACGAAAATTAGCGTCTTTTAATTCTTTTGTCTGGCGCTCTACTTCATTTTGAAGCGTTTTGGAAAAATCTTTCATCTCTTCGTAAAGCCGAGCGTTTTCAATCGCGATAGCGGCCTGCGCGGCGATTGTTTCCAGTGTCCTAATATCGCCATCGGTAAACATATCGCCCGATTTTTTATTCCCTAAAATGAAAAACCCAACTAATTTTTCCTTAAGTTTCAAAGGAACAATCAAGGCGGCTTTAAGTTTTTCCAAATCCTCAATTAAAAGAAAACTTTTATCAAATTTAATCTTATCGGCGTATTTTCTTTTCAATTCGTCCAAAACCAATGCCTCTTTCTCTTTTTCAAAATAAGTGATTATTTTCCATAAGGCATTGTTATTTTTCTGGTCGTTTTCCAGCCCGAAAAAATCTTTCTCCTTAAGGGCAATTACCTCTATATTGCGCGTCCTCAAAGCGCCGCCAATCTTTTCTTCTAAAACGCCAATAATTTTATCTAAGTCCAAAGTTTGCGAAAGAATGTCGGAGGTCTCTGACAATAGTTCTTGGGGATTATAACTGCCCTTAAACAAAAATTTATCAGTTATTTTTTGAAGCCATTTATAGAGTGGAATAAAACCAAGCGAAGTCAAAACCGCGACAAATAAACCGCTAAAAACCAATGACTTAAATGTATAAGTCCCGCCAAAAACCACCCAGCCAAACAAAACAGCCGCCAAGATGTATGTGGCCGTAATCGCAAGAGTCATCACCGAAAAAATAGTGCTCCTCTTAACAACAAACTGGACATCCATTAAGCGGT
>Ga0180732_1001844_pt1 | contig 12171 bp, 15 predicted proteins | sample KR11_01MetaG_FD_148674 | JGI IMG/M metagenome (GOLD analysis project Ga0180732, IMG submission 148674) | Groundwater microbial communities from the Olkiluoto Island deep subsurface site, Finland - KR11_0.1 MetaG | ecosystem: Environmental > Aquatic > Deep subsurface > Groundwater | place...
TACATTAAAAAAAGAAACCTGAGAGAAAATTTGGAAGCAGTATCTGTAAAATAATTTTATCTGTCCGCGAATTGCTGTCGCACTGTGACATTGACGCAATACACAAAAGTAAGTCTTTTGCGACGTTGGGGGGGGCGGGGGCTTAAGGTTATCGACGGAGCGTAGGAGACGGAGGCCGGAGTTTTGCGACGTTCGGAGGGGATTCTTAAAGGATTCGATATTATATCAAGAAAATAAGACTTGACAAGACAAGACTTGTCATATATACTTTATAGTGGAGGTGATACCTATGTCAACTGTTCAATATTCCACTAAGCTCGCGTCAGATCAAGTAGAGGCGCTGAGGAAGATTTCTGAAAAAAGTCATATTCCTCAAGCTGTTTTAGTTAGACAAGCAATTGGAATTCTTATTGAGACATTAAGTAAAAAATCTGTCTCTTTAGATTTTCTTAGCTTGGTAAAAAAAAGAGTTAAAGAAGACACCGGGCTTCTTAAAAGGCTAGCTGACGCATGAATTATCTTAATATAAATCAAGTTTTAGCTATTCACAGTGAAGTGATAAAACAAACCGGCGGATCAGGAGGAACCAGAGACCTGGGGTTACTTGATTCGGCGGTGGCCAGGCCACAGGCTACCTTTGGAGGAGAGGATCTTTATCCGGATATTTTCTCTAAGGCCGCTTGCTTGGGACATTCGCTTATTCGCAATCATCCTTTTGTGGATGGGAATAAGCGGACCGGCTATATGTCCATGCGACTCTTTTTAAATATTAATGGATATGACATAAAGGCACCTGAGGACGAGAAGTACAAGTTTGTTATAGAAATAGCTGAAAAGGAAAGAGACGAAAAGTCTATAGCCGAATGGTTGAAGAAACATAGCCAAAGGATAAAATAACCACCAGGCAAATACTTTACCACAACACCCCCATTATATATACAACAACCTCATTCCACTCAACGAAACCCCACAGAACGCACGCTAGGGGCATTTTTGGGGCATTCTAGAGTTTTATGCCAATCGCTTTGGGCCCCGGAAAAGACAGTGCGCAGCCTCCCTTTAGGGAAAAACCGCTTTCCCGACGATAAACCATCAAAAAAGATACTCTAAAATCCCCGCAGTTAAACGATCTTAAGCCTACCCATATAAAACCACTACCCTTTTCTCGACGAGAAATCAACCAGAAAGCTTTACCGCCGACTCCCCAAAGACTGGGGGGTCGGCGGAATTTTGGGGGTTGAATATAGGGAGCGAGCCTTGCACCGTTATGGTGCAGGGCGAGCGACATTCCTTATTTCTTTTAGGGTCCCTTATAAACCTCTTTTTTTTGTTGGACCTTATTAAAAACTCAACGACTATACGCTTTTTATGGGGGTGTGGTGTGTTGCTGTCCAATTCATATCGCACCCTCAGTGAAAGTGCGATATGAATTTTTACAGCGCGTCTCTGACCACCTGAATAGTGGTGCTTAACCAGCCGGATCAGTTTGTCCAACTTTTCAAAAGCTGGTCGCCCCGCCAAGGCGGGGCGAAATGGGGGGGTTGAAAAAAGGGGCACGCAAATAAGTTTTTCTACTTCCTCCCAAAGAACTTGCTTGGGGATTTCGGAAAATGCCGCGGGAGGAAATCCCCAGGCAATAGAAGATAACTGGCGCTTGGTAAACAAAAAATATAGGCAGGCAAACATTACTTGTCGTCTGTCGGCCAGGCGCCCGTTTTGTCCGCGCCAGGACGACAGAATTAGGATCATAATGTTTGCCTGCTTTCCACAATACTTTTGTTTACCAAGTTTACATAACTCTTTATTATGAGGAGTTGAAGAAAAATACGCGCTTCAGCCAGGGTTACTTCAACTCCGCATAATAAAAGTTATGTAAATAGAAATAAATCGAGTCTTCGGCCATTGCTGTTTTTTAGCAATGGCGTTCTTTGGGGGGGAGCGGCGTTTCTCTCAAAACAAAGATCAGAAAACGCCGAAGATTGCATAAGTCTCCGTTTGTAAAGAAGCTTTTTTCTGGCTCAAAATATGTCCGCGGGAAACCTTGCTACCTGGGCAACCTTGGCGGCAACCAACGCAGGAGCAGCGGCACCACAAAGCGCCAAACGTTGAAAACTGCCACAGCTAGTCCTTAGGGGTACTTTCAAAAATCGCAAAAGCTTCTTTCTCGTCGGTGTTCCCTCGAAAATATAGCCCCGGACAGCCCCGTAGCGAGGCTATCTCGACGGGGTGAAGCATACTGCCGTTGCCAGCACCACCCAACACGCCCAAAACAGCCAACCACGCTTGCAGGCGAGACTATTCTATTTAAAGAAGTTTTTGGAATCGTCGAACTTGGCTCTCAGTTTGCCGTGACTCTTGCGGGCACTGAAAGTGCCGAAGTTTCTGAGGCGGACAAGATTGCCTTTTTTTAATTCGCTGACGATAGTTTTAAGGATGTCTTGGAGGATGGAGTTAGCAAGGCTCCTTGAGAGATGATATTCTTTGGAGAGAATCCCGGTGAGGTCTCTTAAGTTCATTTTAAGGTATTTTCTAGTAAGTAATTAACCTCTTGATTGAGAGAACGATGGTGTTTCTTGGCTACACGGGATAGTTTCCAATGAAGTTCTGGTTCTAAGCGAAGCATGAGTCTACCGGAATATTCTTTGTAAAGGTCTATTTTTTTAGATGCTTCATACGGATAGAAACGCTCGCCGCAAAGATCGCACTCCCAGACTTCGATGTCAGGCACCTTAACACTTCCTTCTTTAAGTTTTATTGTGTAATCAACGCGCTTAAAGGTTAGATGTCCATCACAGGGTTTTTCTGACAGACAGGGAATTTTTTTTATCTTTTTTTCCATAGTCATTCACCTCGTTTCATGAAATGTTATGATAAAGTAGGCTTTTTCAAGAAGGTTTATTATTTTGCCGCAAGAATAAATAGAAATTCCTGAACGAGAAGGCCCTACTATAGTATATTTATAGTGAGATATCTTCTGCTCATCTCTTTCCTTTTTGACTACTTCGCCGTAAAGCACAGAGTGAACGAGATCATCGGTATCAAAGATTCCTGTATCAAGTTGATGCCGGGCTTTTGCAGAGAAAAGGACTTGATGATCTTTAACTAGGCTGATAATCTGATCCGGAACTTCTCTCATAAAAAACAACCTTTCTTTATGACAAGCCGGAAGGCTGTGGTTTGGCTTCCGATAACCAAACCCACACTATAATGATACTATAATAGTGCGGGTTTGTCAAGAAAAATCGCCTTTGGCTTTCGCCAAAGGCGAAGCTTTGAACGATTTTCCGCGGACCCGCCAATCTTTGTGGCGGGTCAAAAACTTGTAATTTTAGGCAAATTTTGTGCTTAAACCCTGCGATATAATTTCCTATGCTATCAAGGAAAAAATAAAAGACCCAAAGAAGGTTTTTATTCCTCGTGCTCTTCGATGTATTTGGTGATTCCTTTAGAAATGCTTCCTAAGTCAATGGGGGTTTGTAGAAGGACCTCATCTAAGAGCTCTTGCCAATTGAGATGTTTCTTACCCACGGTTTTCTCTAGGGCCTCCTTCATATCTTCGGCAAGGATGGTAGTGCGTTTGTTTTTTTGGGCCAGCGCGGCTGCTCTGATTATGACAGTCTCAATAAGAGAGTTGAATCTTCCAGTAAGGTTATTAACTGCCGCCTCATTAGAGCGCATCTTTTGAATATCTTTAACGTAATCTTTGATAGTGTTGTATCGGACAAATTCTACTTTCTTAGGCATAAGGACCCCCCTAAGTTACTTGTTTATGAGCAATGAGTTGCTTTATGGCAGAATTGAGTTTTCTAAGTTGGATGATTCTTAAGGCATCTTCGGTCTTACTGAGCAAAGGTAACATCGACACCTCTAGAGCCTGGTTGAGTCTTTTGACTGAAACTGATTCTGCTTCTAAGCCATAGAGAATCTTCCCACGCTTGGTCTCTTCTTCTAAGAACTTCTGGTTCTGATAATCTCTTTTGTGGACCTCTTTTAACCAGGCCTGATTTTTGGCAGCCATCCCTTTTGTAGAGATTCTGTATTTAGAAAGATTTACTTCATCAGGACTAAGCGCATCCGGATGAATGAGGTCAATTACCTGGATATTTTTTATACCGTAGTGGTGAAGGTCGTCTATAAAGGCATCGCGGATGATCCAGCCAGAAGGATCATAGTCAACGATACTAAAAAGGTAGAATGAGCGACGGATGTCTACCTTTTGTTTTTTTAGATCGTCGACAAAGTATTCTACATTGAGAACCGAGGGTTGGCCGCCTAAGGCAAGGATGCTTACCTGGTATTGTTCATAGATCTCTTCTAAGAAGTCCTGATGGCCAGTCTTCTCTGCAAATAAAATGATGTTGGCATTATAGCCGACCTTGCGATTGGCTTTTTTATCATCGCGAAAGCCAATGTCTTTATATTCCATCAGCTGCCAGTCTTTGACCATAAAGACAAAACTGTCCACCAGCTGGGCGTATTGATCGGTTTCATGGGTGAGGGCGCCAACGCGGGATAAAGTTGGCTTGATGTACATATACCAGAAGGTGCGGATGAGTTCTTTAAAGGGTGGCTTCTCTTTTTTGATGATGCGCTCTCTGGTCTGCCAAATGATGTTACGAAAAAGCAGAGCGACATTAACGGGATAATCAGTCGCGCCCTGGCTAAAGTTTTTTATCAGCCACTCTTTAGGCTGGTCATGGATGAGCTCGTCGAAATGCCAGATGCGTAACTTGCGTAGTTTTTCTTTTTGGGGGAGATTAGGATCAAGTTTTATGGGCGGTTGAGGCCAGAACTTAAGCATATTAGTAAAATAACACGGAATTTGGGTTTTGTAAAGAAAAATTTGAAAAATATTGAATTATAGAATTGTTTTTGTCCTCTATCTTAATAATTCCAAGTTCTATGTTCTAAAAAGCGGCATAAAGGCCTGTGGCCATAAAGGTGGGGTTTTTCTGGACTTTCAGGGGTGTGATTAGGCAGTGCTCGGGTTATTATATTAAAAGGCGTTAAGGCAGGAAAATACTTGACAAGGTTTGAAAAGCAGTATAATATAAATATTGTATAGGGTAAACTTATAAACAAGTTTACAAGTAAACAGGGAAACATTCCATGATAAAAATTATAGCTTTTGTTAATCAAAAGGGTGGCACGGGAAAAACTACAGCCTGCGTGAATATAGCAGCTGCGCTAGCGCTAAAGAAATATAAAATCCTATTGATTGACCTGGACGGTCAGGCCAATGCAACTATTTCTTTGGGGTTAGATCCCTTAGAAGTAAAAAAATCAATGTACGATGTTCTTCTGGATCACGTTAAACTTGAAGAAATAGTCCAACAATCACCCCGGGAAAATCTATGGTTAGCCCCGGCTAATATAGAATTAGCTAACAGCGACATCTCTTTAGATGGCCATCAAACCAGGTTAAAAGAAATCATACATTCTTATAAAGAAAAAGTTGACTTTCTCCTCATAGACTGCCCTCCTTCTTTGAGTCTTTTGACTGTAAACGCTCTCTCTGCCTCTGATGGCGTAATTATTCCTATACTATGTGATTATCTTTCACTTGAAGGGCTAAAACAGTTATTGTTTACTATAGAAAAGATTAAAAATGGGTTTAATCACGATTTAACAATCTTAGGTATTTTATCCAATAAGGTAGACCATAGGCGTAATTTAACTAATGAGACGCTGGAACTGGTCAAGAAAGAATTCCCTAAAGAGATATTTAAAACCGAAATACCAGTCTGCGCGGCTTTAGCCGAGGCCCCCTCTTTTGGCAGAGATGTTTTCGGTTATACATCTTGGGCCACCGGCGCAGTAGCCTACAGAGAAGTAACAGCTGAAATATTAAAACGGATAGAAAAGTAAACAAGTTTACAAGGAGACATTAAACTACTTTAAGGAGTTGGCAATGAAGAAACTGAAATTAGGGAAAAGGGATATTTTCACGCCTTTAAAAGAAGCGGGAAAAGCGCCTAAAACAAAAGGTAAACAAGTAAATAAGTTTATAGGTAAACATTGCAAGCCCCCGGTGTCTACTCAAAAGGGGCAAAATAAAAAAAGGCAGACCTATCATATGCGCGTAGATTTAATCCCAAAGATTAAAGAATACGCTTATTTTGAAAAGGTTGATATCTCTAATGTAGTAAACGAGGGAGTTGATAAATTTTTAAGGGGATACAAACCGAAAGTAAGCAAGTAAACCTGTAAACAGGTTTACTTAATAAGGATGGTAACGATGGAGCAGATAGAAGAAAGAAAAGAATTAATGCGGATCGATGTAAATATTGAGAAGATGCCGATTGTTTTCTTTGGTTCAGAAAAGAAGAAGAGAGCATTAGAGAAGAAAATATTTGAATCGGGTAAACCTTATGAGATTTCGTCGGTAACCAATGAAGATGGAAGTATAGTTAAAAAATTAAGCATAGCCCCTAATGCAGTCTATGGACTGCCAACAGAGTTTGATCAAGATATTAGTGTGGTAGTCTTTTATCATCTTTATGACCTAAGCAAAAAGTTAGGATATTGTCCTCGAAAACTTAGAATACCCCTGAGTAATTTCCCCAAGATTATGTGTTTGCAATATCACGGCCGTCTTTATAAAGATATTGAAAAATCAGCGCACAGAATTTCTGAATTGGGGATATACCAAGAAAAATTTGTCACTGTAAAAGAGAAAGGTGGCCACCTCAAGATATACGAGGAGAAGACCTTAAAACTGTTTCATTTTAATGGAATACATAAAGAAGAAAAAATAACTCAGAGGGGTAAGAAGATAAAGAAGTATTATTTGGATTTTGAAATCCCTGAATGGGTAAGAAATAACATAGAGAATTTATATACCACTGAGTTTGATATCGGAAAATATTTCTTAATGAAAGGGGGGAGAACTAAGAAGTTATACCGGTTTTTAGAGCTTATTCGCTATAACAAAACTGTGCCGATCTCTTATGAAAAACTTAAAGAAGAACTCTGGATAGATGAAAAAGAAACGTATCATCTTAGGCAGGCTTTAAAGAGAAGCTTTGAGCCTTTAGTAAAATCGGGTTATTTAACTGATTTTAAATTTGATGAATATAGAGTACTGATAACCTTTTCATCTGTAAAAAAACGCAAACTTCAGACACAACTTACTTTTGAGAAGATGGCCCAGCAGGAAAGCTTAGTTTCTATGATATTAGAAAAATTAGGAGATAGCCAATCTGAGAATTTTTATCGCAAGGTGGCACAAAAATACCCAGAGGAGCTAATCCATAAGTGTTTATCCCTTACCCGAGAGGTTATAGAAACCCAAAAGATAAAGAAATCAAAGGGGGCGGTCTTTACAGATATTTTAAAACGCGAAGGAGAAAAGATAGGTGTTTCTGTCTGTTAATATCTCTGTGGATTTGGTAAATGCACCCTGGAGCTTGGTGTGATGCACCCTGGAGCTTGGTGTGATGCACCCTGGAGCTTGGTGTGATGCACCCTGGAGCTTGGTGTGATGATTTTTGTTGTAACTTATTGTAAATCAAATAGTTACAAAGCGCTAAGTAACGTATTAAAGAGAACGTTTAAATAACGTTTAAGAGAAACGATTTTAAAAATCTCTTTAAAGACCTAAAAACAATAAAAATGAGTCCAAATATTAAGTGTTTTACTCCACAGGAAGAAGAAAGGTTTTTAGATATCCTTAAGAATCGTAAGGATGCCGAAAGAGCCTATATGCTTTATCATTTAATGCTTATTACTGGCCTAAGGCTTTCAGAGGCGCTAAGTCTTAATGTGAAGCATGCCAGCCGGGCCAAGGTTGAGCTGAAGGTTAAAGGATGGACCAAAAACAGGCCATCCCGCCGCCGTAGGCGGGGCGATAGCCAAAGCCAAGGGGAGAAGAAAGACAGGTTTAAGACAGTGTATTTCCCAAAAGCTCTACAAGGACATTTGAGAGAGTATCTAAGAGTCAAAGCAAAAAGAGGGGAGTCTCTTTTACCTGAGGCGCCTTTGTTTCTAGAAATAGCGCCAGGATCAGCCCGCGCCAGGTGCAAAGGGATTTTAAGAAATGGGTGAAAGAAAGCGGTATTGAATCAAATCTTTCGCCACATGCCTTGAGGCATACTGTTGGAACAAGACTTCTAAAGGAATTCAAAAACGCTAAATTAGTTCAGCGGTATTTAGGGCATTCAGATGTGGCGACGACGTTGAGGTATTATGTGGATGTGTTTCCAGAAGACCTGGAAGAAGCAGCAGAGATGCTGGCGGAAAGGTAGCATAAAACTCAAAGAGCCGATGCGGTTGTTTTAAGGAGAGTTAAAGATGGAGAAGAAAAGAACAATCGGCATAACAATTTTTGGAATTTTAGGGATTATCTGGGGAATACTTTCAACCTTTGGAATAGCCACAGCCTTAGTTAAATACTATTCTACTATGTCAAAATTTCCTTCTGATTTTGGTTTCCCTTTGGGCAAATTCATAGTGCTCCCTTTATCTTTTCTATTGGCATTCGGTATTATTTCTCTAGTGGCAGGAATTGGTATTCTAAAACTTAGACCTTGGGGACATCAGTGTTTTGTAGCTATTGGCTCACTGTTAATATTTCTAACAGCATTAAATTTCCTTGTGTATGGTTTCTTTTTGGGGAAGTATAGGATTTTAATTAATATAATTCTTGGCGGGATAATTCTTTGGTTTTTTAATAGAAATAAGATAAGAGCAGCGTTTGCTTTATCGGAGGCCCACTTAAAAAAAGAGAAGAGAGGACATTTTGTAGTTATTATAATCGCAGTCTTAGCGGGATTAGGCTATTTTTATCTTATCAAATTCTATTTAACACCTTCTACTCCATTGCTTTTTGCTAAGCCTCAGAGAGTAAATTATGAGATTAAGGATAAAGAATATCTATTGTATGACTATAAAAAGCGCCAACTCTTGAGCTACGGTATATACTTACCCTCGGATTTTCGGCTAAGGAGTTTTTCTTACGATGATAATTTTAATCGGGTAGATATGGTTATAGTGAATCCTGATAAAACAAGCTTTTTGCTCTATACAAATAAACCGCTCTTTGAAATGATGCTGCCTATTGGTAAAGTGTTTGGTATTGATAGTTCCTATGAATTTGGTAAACGATTTATTCACGAAAAGGTAAGTATAATTTTTTTAATTTTGAAAAAAGTGAGTATGTCTACATTGGGAAAGTTTTATGAAGTCTATTTTGGAGATTGGAGAGGATTTCTTCAAAGAGGAATGAGAAAGGATAGAGAAGTATATGATTATGCTATTTGGTATAAAGGCACAGAAAAAGCAATAGGCCTAACCTTTATTACCAAGAGAGGAGCCTTAAATGAAGGTGAAATAAGGAGTATAATTTCTTCGATTACTTTAGACTCTTCTCAAAGAACAGATGAGGAATATTTCCAAGAAGGTCTTAGCTTTTTTAACCAGAATCAATATGAAGAAGCAAAGTTTAATTTTGTTAATGCTATTTGCCAGAATAGACAGAACCCTCAATATAACTATTACTTAGGGTGGGCCTTTTTTGAGACAGAAGATTGGGGATCAGCAAAAGAATATCTTAAGAAGGCGATTGCTTTGCAACCTGGTTATACTGAAGTGCAAAGATTACTTGATGAGGTTGAAAGTAAAGAGAAAACTAAAAAGTAATATCTTAGTTTTACAAGTTGTCAATATATCGAATAATTTGATGATAGCAACGTCGCAAAAGTAAGTCTTTTGTGTATTGCGTCACTGTCACAGTGCGACAGCAATTCGCGGACAATTAAGTTGTTGTTGAAATTTGTTAAGTATGGGGTTTTCCGGAATTTCTTCAGAACGAAAATTGTTCATCAATAGGCGATACAGGTAGTAATCTTGTAAAATACCAACTGTAAAATGATATTGACGTATTTCCAGTCCTTTTAGAGTTTCAAAACATTGCACCTTATTTTCTTTAAATTGTTCTCCGACGTATATCAATCTCGAAAACAAGTGGATGTATCCATATCTATTCACTATTTTTTCACCAAGTTCATTTACTGCATATTCTTCCAGACGGTCCAAAACAAATGGTATAGTAAATCGGTCTTGGTTACAAAGTCGAGTGATAGACGGTTTTCCTTTTAGAGCAAAATGTCCCCGTTGATAATTACGGTAATATGTGTAAGAGGGAAGTTCTCTTTGCAGTTCTTCTATAGACATTTCACTGCGTGGCGCATAAAAATCTCGTCTATCATCTCTAAAAGCTCTTTCCAATTTACCGTTTGTTTGGGGGTGATTTGGGGTACTGTAAATAATCTTAATTCCGAGGTTATTACAGAAGGCTTTTAAAATAGTTCCCCTGAATTCAGAGCCATTATCAAAAAGTAAAGCTTTAGGGATTACTTTCCATTTGCGTATAGCAGAAATTAAACATTTGACTGTATAGCAAGCTGTAGTTTGAGTTGTTAATTCGTTATAGATATATCCTCTTGAATAATCATCCAGGAAGGTTATTTGACGGAGGTAAAGATTTCTTTCGGGACTGTGTTCAAACTTCAAGATGTCACCATGCCAGAGACTATGTGAATGTTTGCGTTCGTAATATCGCCAGCTTATAATTTTTATTGAGGGTATGATTTTTAGTTCCATAGCTTTACGCCAGCGCAGTAAAGTGGCTGGACTAACTGTGATTTTAAGTATGTTTGCTATATCCCATGAAAGCCGCAAGCCCCCAAGATGATTTCTCTCCAGCATAAACTTTTGTATTCTTTGTTTTGCTTCAGGGAGAAACCGTTTTGCTTTTGATCGCACGGGAGCGCGTTTAGCAAGACGCGGTAAAGAGTTCCTTTCACGAATTCTTTGAATAGTTCGCGGAGATGGAGAGTCCGCGGCTGCCTTTTTACTTATTTTGTAAGAGCTCATTGTAGGATAGCGTTCACATTCTTGTTTTATTTGTGCTTCTTGTGCTTCGGGAATACGATTATGGGGTGCTCTAGGGCCACGAGGTAAATCACACATGGCATTTTTCATGGCTTTTAAGGCACGCTTGCGAAACTTGTAAAAATCACTCCGACATATTCCATACTCTTTTGTAATATCAGATAGCGGCTGCCCTTTTAGCATGGCAAGTATAGCCTGGAATCGTCGTTCTTCTTTTTGAGATATTTTTTCATAATTTGAATTATTTTTCATTTTTCTTGCCCCTGTTAATGACTATTGTGTATAATAGAAAACGACCGTTATTGTATAACCAAAATGTATAGGTGTAAAATAGTAAAAGAGATATACAAATTGTATAGTTTTACACAAGTTTTAAGGTTAAGACTTAACGGGAGTTAGAATGGGGAAAATAGTTGCTTATATCCGGGCCTCTACTGATAAACAGGATTTGAATAATCAGAAATTACAAATCCTTGAGTTTGCCAGGAAAAAAGATTTTAAAATTAATGAGTTTTTGGAGATTACTATCTCTTCCAGAAAAACAACTAAGCAAAGACGAATTGATGAACTTGCGCAAAGGCTTAAAGATTCTGATTGTTTGATTGTTACGGAACTTAGCCGGTTAGGTAGAAGTACTGCAGAAGTGATCGGTTTAATCAATGAGCTTTTAAACCGGTCTATCCGGATTATTGTGATAAAACAAAATCTGGATATTAATAAACATGATATGGTTTCTAAGGTTATGGTTACTTTGTTATCGTTATTTTCAGAGCTTGAAAGGGATCTTGTGAGTTTACGTACTAAAGATGCCTTGGCCGCAAAAAAAGCGCAAGGAATAAGGCTTGGAAAGGCAATAGGGACTATTCAGAAGAGTAAGTTCGATAAAGATGTGGAGAAAATAAAAGAGCTTTTAACTTTAGGGGTATCTGTTAGGAAGGTATCGAAGCTTATGGGGTATAGTAATCATATCTCGCTTAATACTTACATTAAAAAAAGAAACCTGAGAGAAAATTTGGAAGCAGTATCTGTAAAATAATTTTATCTGTCCGCGAATTGCTGTCGCACTGTGACATTGACGCAATACACAAAAGTAGGACTTTTGCGACGTTGGGAAGGGGAGTTGAGCACAAAATAGAGGGGATTTGGTGGACTTTTGCGACGTTCAAAGGAGACTCTGATAGGAAGTAGATTCAATCCAATGCTCAATGGTATTTTACAAATAGAATATACAACAGCATAAAAGAACAAACAAAATACTTGACAAACAAACAAGAATAT
>Ga0180732_1001845_pt1 | contig 12163 bp, 8 predicted proteins | sample KR11_01MetaG_FD_148674 | JGI IMG/M metagenome (GOLD analysis project Ga0180732, IMG submission 148674) | Groundwater microbial communities from the Olkiluoto Island deep subsurface site, Finland - KR11_0.1 MetaG | ecosystem: Environmental > Aquatic > Deep subsurface > Groundwater | place...
AAAATGTTTTAGACCCATAACTTTGCGTCCTATCCTTTCGGGTAGTTTGCCTTTTTCAACTTTTTTAAGATTTTTTAACTTTTATATTTAAACAATAATAAATTATGCAGAGTATCACCAAAAAATTATAGACAATAAAATTTTATCATAAAAAATTTTTTAATTCAAATATTTTTAAATATTTGTCATTTAAAAATATTTCTCTTTTTTATCTTTAATAAAAAGATAAAAATTCCTATTATTAGAATGAACTGCCCTACAGGAGAATTTAAATCTATGATATTTCCTAAAGCTACATATTTGGGAACTGGAAGCAATATTAAATCCTCGTCCATTTCTTCAGCACCAAAATTCTTTCTTAGTTTGGTTAAAACAAAGGTTTCATCTATGAGACCCTGTAAGATGGGATATTCTTTTAAGTGATCAGGGGTTATCATAGAATTATATTCTTCTGTGGCTCCGGGAAAAGTTACTCTTTCATCGGAAAAAGCATAGATTAATACTTCCGTCCCCCAGGATGGCGCACTTAAAGTACTAATTTTTAAAGGATAAATCATTTCATCGGAAAAGAACATTATCCCTATGGGTTGAATAGCACCGGTGTAATTTTCAGTACTATTTATTGTTTCTTCATGTTGAATTTTCATAGCTACAAAAAACCAATTTTTTTGTACATAATAATCCAGTATCTCTTGACCTTCTGCAGGGAAAGCATAACCATTATCATTTAACCATCCCACTAAACTATTCGGGTCAGTGGCAGATAAAGTGGTGGTATGATAAATTCCTACTTGATTTTCCTCCCAAATATGTACTCCCCCATCTTCTGAACCAGGAACAGGGTAACCTGCTCCCCATCCACAACCAAAATTCGAAGGAGGGGGAGGTTGAGTTAATTTATGTAATTCATAAAATATCTCATCTTCAACGGAGAACAATTTTGGATAACCCGGCACCGGAATGACCCAGGCAAAATCTTCTGCATCTCCTTCATAATCTATCTGAAAAATTATTTTCTCCACCATATCATCAAATACAATCATAGCTAATTGATTTGGTTCATGCGTTTTGGGGTCAGGTCTTGAAATATCACATTTTTTTAACAACAAGCAAGTATTGATGAAAAATGTGATATTTCAAGATCTGACCCCCTTTTGCATTTTTCACCTATAAAAATAAATAGGGGCTAGTTGTTATTTGTTCTTATTTCTCTTTTTCTTTTAAAGCTTTTAGTATTTTTTCCGGGGTAATAGGAAGATCGAAAATTCTCACTCCTATAGCATCGTAAATAGCATTGGCAATAGCCGGGGCAGTGGCAATAGTAGCCGGTTCTCCTATCCCTTTGGCCCCAAAAGGACCCTCTGAATCTTCATTCTCTACCAGCAGGGTAGCAAAATGGGGTGTATCCATAGAAGTGGGAATTAAATAGCCGGTCAAATCAGGATTCAAAGTAATCCCTTCTTTAATAACCTGTTCTTCCATTAGAGCCATACCTATTCCCTGGACAGTACCTCCTTCTATCTGCCCTTCCACATTTTTAGGATTTATTGCTTTACCTATATCAGCAGCAGTATAAACATTTAATACCTCTACAATTCCGGTATCTGTATCAACTTCTACTTCAATCACCTGAGTGACAAAGGTATAGGCTACATACACTTTCTTTCCCTGTCCAGTTTTAGGGTCGGGTATATCAGTTCGAGGGAAGAAAGATGCTTCTGCCTTTAAACTATCACCTCTTTCTTTTACCCTCTCCGCTAATTCCCAATAACTTAATTTATTTTTCGGATTATCATTCCTAAAAATATAACCATCTTTTATTCCTAATTCAACATGATTACTTCTAAACTCAATACTGGCATAATGATAAATATTGCTTAATAATCCTTCTGAAGCTTCTTTAACTGCATTGCCAGTAAAAAATGTCTGCCGAGTTGCGGAAGAAGAGCCGGAATTTTTAGTCAAATGGGTATCACCGGGGATAATACGGATTGCTTCTGGTTTCACCTTTAAAACCTCGGCAGCAATTTGGGTAATGATGGTTAAAACACCTTGACCCACATCAGCAGCAGCAGTCCTAATCAAAATCTTGCCCCCCTCTTCAATTTCTGCCGAAGCAATGGCATGATCAGGAAATCCTTCTCCATAACCAAAACCGAACATAATAGTAGCTATTCCTCTGCCTTGTTTCTTCATCTTAGTCCTCCCTTCCAACCGGCTATTTCCGCTGCTTTTTTAATGGTCTCTTTCACTCCTACACTGTGGGTTAATATCTGGCCATTAGGTGTAGAAGAGCCTATATTATAAGCATTTTGCAAACGAAATTGAGCTGGGTCAATCCCTAATTTATGAGCCAGAATATCCATTTGAGACTCATAGGCAAAAGCCATCTGAGTTGTACCAAAGCCACGCATCGCTCCTGCATAAGTATTATTAGTGTAAACAGTATAGGCTACACCCTTGACATTATCTACATTATAAGGACCAGTACAATGATACATACCTTTGTGCACTACTGCCGGACCGCTGGAGGCATAAGCTCCAGTATCACCGATTACTTCAGCCTGCCAGGCAGTTAAATAACCTTCTTTAGTTGCTCCAGTCTTTACTCGAATAATAAAGGGGTGTCTTTTAGATTGAGCGATCATTGATTCCTCTCTGGTATAAGTTAATTTTACCGGTCTTTTGGTGGCTATTGCCGCTAAAGCCAGATGAATATGAACTGAGATATCCTCTTTTTTGCCAAAGGCGCCTCCGATAACCGGCTGAATTATCCTTATCTTTTCTTTAGGAAAACCAAGGGATTGGGCAACATCAGCCTGAGTATCATGAAGCCACTGGGAAGCCACCCATAGTTTAATAAATCCGCTCTCTTCATCATAAATTCCCACTCCTGCTTCTACCTGAAGAGGTACCTGGTCTAAAAAAGTTGTTCTATATTCATTTTCTACAATTACATTTGCTTCTGCAAAACCTTTTTTTATATCACCTTTTTCTAAGTAATGGGTAGCCAGGATATTGCCATCTTTGTGAATAAGAGGGGCGTCTTTTTCCATAGCCCGCAAGGGGTCAGATATTACTTCTAATTCTTCTACTTCAACTTCGATTAATCTAACTGCTTTAGAAGCAATTTCTTTGGTTTCCGCAATAACAATAGCCAGGGCATCTCCCATATAACGCATTTTCTGGCCAATACCCACCAATACCGGTTGGTCTTTAATAATTAAACCAAAATTTTTAACTTGTGGAATATCATCAGCAGTAATAATTTTAACTACACCTGGTAATTTTACAGCTTTACTTATATCAATTCGTCGTAGATGGGCATGAGGATGAGTAGCTCTTTTGATTTTGAGATATAGCATATTATCAAAATAGATATCGTCGGGATATTTAGCTTTGCCCATTACTTTATCTTGGGCATCTACTTTGTAAACATTTCTACCCACATATCTTTCAGTCATCTTTTTCACTCCTTCCGCCGTTTTTGCTCGACAATCTATTTGCTGCTAATTTAATAGCATCAATAATTTTTTGATAACCGGTACAGCGGCAGAGGTTTCCGGAGATACCCCGTTTAATCTCTTCTTCATCGGGATGGGGATTTTCTTCCAACATTTTTTTGGCGGCTAAAATCATCCCGGGAGTACAGAACCCACATTGAACTGCTCCTGTCTCTATAAAAGCTTCTTGAACCGGATCTAGACATTCATTATCTCCTATCCCTTCGATAGTGGTAATAACTGCTCCATCAGACTGAGTTGCTAAAATTAAACAGGAAGCTACCAGTTCACCATTCATAATTACAGTACAAGCCCCACATTCACCTTTCCCACATCCTTCCTTAGTCCCGGTTAAACGCAGGTCATCTCTTATTAAATCCAACAAACGGGTTGAGGTGGCGGTCTCTACTTTTCTTTTTTTACCATTAATAGTTAGTTCTATTCTTAACTTACTCATTTATACAACCTCCACATGCTGAATCTATCTCTTCTAAGGCGTTAATCATTATCTCTTTAGCCACATCTTTACGATATTCTCTGGTTCCCCTAATATCATCGATAGGGAAAATCTTATCTTCAACTATTTGGCCTAATTCGGCAAAATCTAATTGATTAAATTTTTTACCCACCATCTTTTTTCTAATCTCTTTAATTTCAATAGGAGTGGGTGCTACAGAGCCAAGGCAAGCCCTTACATCCTTAACGGTTTTGTTATCTTCGGCTATTTTTACTACTAAAGCTAAGGTAATGGTAGCAATGACTAAAGCCTTTCTCTTACCAATTTTAATCCAGCTCCCGTAAGTCCTTTCAGACGGCAGGGGAAGAATTATCTGGGTTAATAATTGGTTTGGCTGTAAGATAGTTTTTTTTGGCCCAATAAAAAATTCTTCCGCTGGCACTATCATCTCTCTTTGATTAGATTGTAATTTAAATTGAGCATCATAGGCCATTAATGGGGATAAGAGGTCACCGGCTGGAGAGGCATTAACAATGTTTCCTCCGATAGTCCCCCGATTTCTTATTTGAGGAGAACCGATATCTGCAGCTGCCTGGCTTAAAACCGGATAATATGTTTTAATATCTTCTGAACTTTCTAATTGGGTATGGGTAACCATTGCTCCAATTATCATTTGATTCTTATTTATTTTAACTTCTTTTAATTCTTTAATGTTTTTTAAATCTAACCAATTGTTTATCTCATAAAGTCGGTCATAATATTGAACTAACAGGTCAGTTCCCCCGGCAATTATCTTAATCTCTTTTCCGTATCTGGATAAAATCTCCAGTGCTTCCTCTATCCTTTGTGGAGCAAAATATCCCTGACAGGGGACGGTTCTCTGGCATTTTTTAGAATCGCCTCCGGAAAAATCTTTACTATTTTGTAATCCTTGTGGAAATTCTTCCATAAGTTAAATCACTCACCTCCTGTTTCGATATTATCTTTCCTACCCTTCGAAACCTTGCTTCACTGGGGTTGGAGTCATTCTATTGTAGGGGTTCGATTCATCGAACCCGCAAGGAACCGGGTCGGATAAATCCGACCCCTACCTTTACTTAATATATCAAATCGTTAATTAAATAACTGTGATCTTTAAAAACTGAGCTTATTATCGCGCTGGCTTTTTTAAGCTCTTTGACGTCATAATCATCTGGACATGATGAATCTACGGGAATTAATTTACCGTCTTTATTGAGTTTTAATTTCCACAGATTATTCTTTAACCTCAGAGTTATCAGCTGATTACCGGGAGAGCCGGTAATGATAAAGCCATTATTTTTACTATTCTTAAAGTCCTCCATAATAGTAAAAAGAGTCAGCTTGTCTTTGTACGGTTTACCATCGTAGGGGCAAAATGTAGCGCAGTTTCCACATTCATTGCACAATGCGTCAAGATGAAGAATCTGCCAGGCATCCTGAAACCCCTCTTTCTTATCTATCGCAATCGCCACATTTGCCCGGTTTGGACAAACATCCACACATTTATTACAGATAACCTTGCACTCCAGACACCGCCCTGCTTCATTCTCAGCTATTACCCTATCATCTTCGGATATTGCCGCAGGAATGAGACGACTCTTTTTATTGTAAATCTCTGAAATCTGTTGTTTTTTATCGAAGCCGGGGGTAAAATCTTTATCCAAACCTTTCCAGTCTGGTATCTCCTTTTTAATAATAGCCTCTGCCGCCTTTCGGGCATCGGCGATGGATTCAACCACGGTTGAAGGACCGCGATGGGCATCACCACCTATAAAAACATTTTTAAGGTTAGTTTCAAGGGTTTCCGGGTTTGCGTGCGGCCTGTTGTTTTTTTCAATCTTTAACCCGCATGCCGATAAAAATTTGGAATCGGTATACTCCCCGATAGCACTGATTACCGAATCAACTGTTATTTCTTCGGTCTCCTCAGTGAGGACAGGACGCCTACGACCGCTGGAGTCAGGTTCACCTAAAACCATTCGACGGCATTTCAGAATACCGGTTTTGGAAAATGATTCCGGCAATAAGAGGGGCTTAAAAATAATTCCCTCTTCAAGAGCCAGGTCATACTCTTCTCTATCTGCCGGCATCTCATCTTCAGTACGGCGGTAGATGATAAAAACCTTTTCGACACCGCCTACCCTCAGGGCCGAACGTGCACCGTCCACCGCAGTATTTCCGCCTCCTATTACGGCAACCCGACGGCCAAGGTTAAGAGCCCCTGAATCTTTATTGAAAGACCTCAAAAAATCCAGAGCTTCGTAGATATTATTATTATCACCGGTTAACTGCAGTTTTCTCGAGACTTCCGCACCGATTCCGATAAAAATATATTTATATCCTTGGTTATTTAAATCATTAATAGAAAGATTTCCTGGTACTTTAAATTTAAAATCCACACCCAGTGCCTTGATAACAGAAATATCTTTTTCGATAGCAGATGCAGGAATTCTAAAATTAGGCAGTACATGGGTTATTACACCACCGGGAGAATCTTGTTTCTCAAATACAGTCACCTTAAATCCGGCTTTAGACAAAAAGTAAGCTGCAGATAGTCCTGCCGGTCCAGCTCCGATAACAGCAACCTTTGTATTCAACCACTCAGCAGCACTACGGTTTTTAGTAAAGTATCCGCCCTTCTCGTGCTCAGCGGCAATCCTCTTAACCTCGCGAATACCGACTGCACCCTCGTAGTCAAGACGGGTGCAATTGTACATACACTGATGATCGCAGATGTGCCCGGTAATATTAGGAAGAGGATTTTTTGAATAGATGAGTTCCAGAGCCTTATCATATTGTCCACTACCTGCCAGTCGAATGTATTCAGGAATATCCTGTCGGATGGGACAGGAAAGAATACAGGGGGCAATATAGCAGTCGGTCAGGGGTAATTCCAGATCAACGAAAACTTTTTTCGTACCTCTCCAGCCTTTCCGGTAATAATTTTCCTGGAGAACCCCTTCGGCTAACCGGTCGAGTTTTTCCACATTAATGACTTTGGGCTGCCGCTTTTCGTCAACTATCGATTCTAATTTTCGAGCCATTTCCGCCATTCTAAGATAACCGCCCGGCTTTAACAGCTCAGTGGCCATAGTAATTGGTTTAATTCCTGTTTCAAAAATCCGAAGAACATTTAGCTGGGATGCTCCTCCTGAGTAAGATATAGGGAGAGCCCCTTTAAATTCACGCGACAAGCGGGAAGCTAAAGTAATGGTAATGGGGAAGAGAATGCGTCCTGATAAATACATCTCCTCTCCCGGAAGAACACCCAGGGTATTTACTGTTCCCAGCGTATTGGAGAGTTTAACCCCAAAATTACAGCCGCGATCAGTGGCTACTTTAGAAAGCCTTTTAAGCATCCCTATCGCATCATCCCATTGCAAATCATTGGTAAAGGTAGATTCTTTAATATTTATATAATTAAAATTAAGCTCATCTAATATTTTTCTAACTAATTTATAGCCAAGGAGGGTCGGGTTTAATTTTACAAAGGTATGGAGCCTTTTTTCTTCCATAAGATATTTACAGATAGATTCTATCTCTTTAGGGGGACATCCGTGCATGGTAGAGAGAGTCGCCGACCGGGCGATATGAGGTGAAACTGCACTGGAAATATTTTTAAGACTTTTATCCTTTACTTTAACGTGCAGAACTTCTGGAAAGTTTGCGTCTCGAATAAAAGAATCTAATTCATCCAGGTATTGCCTAAACACCGGGTGTTTGGAGGCATCAGTTAAATTATTAATAAACGAATCCATACCGGGGGTTTTAATTCCCTCCAGGTCATAGCCAACGCTCATATTAAAAATAAAAGATTGTTTAGTATTAGTGCGATCATTAAATATTGACTCTACGAAGTGAAGCAATATCCATGCCTTAACATACTCGTCATATGCCTGCTCCAGAGATAATTCAGTAGACCATTCGGTATTATAACCTTCATCTCGGGCGTCGATACAGGGCTTCTCAAATTTCAGACTGTCAAGTTTTTGTACAGTCTTAAGCTCGAAAAAGCGTCCCCCAACCAGATAAGCAGCGATAATATTCTGGGTCAACTGGGTATGAGGTCCTGCTGCAGGTCCCACCGGAGTATTGCAACTTTCATCAAATATCTGAATATTTTTCCGATTTTCTTTAATAAAAAATTGAGTTTCCGGTATCCCAAAAATTGTCCACTGCGACCGATATTCTTCAGTTATCCAGTGAAGTAACTGCTTAAATGGAATTGGCCGCATAACATCTCCCATAATTCTCCTCCTGGTGACAGGGGACGGTCCTCTGTCACCTTTTAAATTAAAAATAGGGACACATCCTATTTTAGTTTAAATAGGGACACATCCTATTTAAAATAAAATAGAACCGTCCCTATTTATTTTTATTTTACCATTTAAAGAATTCTCTTACTATCTCACTGTAATCTCCTTTGCAAATCAGATGATGATTACCCAGAGAATTTTGCAGAAAATATTTTATATCTTCATCTATTTTCATCCTGATTTGTGTACGGCATAGACTTTCTTTATTTAAATTTTCTATAATCTTTCCACCGGATACAAAATAATTTTTTCCGTCTCCGGAGAGTTTAAAGATAGTGGCTTCCCCTTCCCCGATGACTCCCTTTATGCCCACTCCCAAACCTGATTCGGAGTGAGTTTTTAAATAAAATTCATCAGGCATATTTAAAGGTAAAGTACAATGGGCAAGAATTATTTCGTTCTTGTTGAGATCTATACTGGAGGGGTTAGCCATAAAAATTGGCTCATCAGTCAGAAGGTGTAATATAGTCATTGATATAAGTGCGGGGACATCACCCTCACATCCGGCAACAATTCCTTCATCATTTAATAATGATATGCCAAGACATCCTGTATTTTTATAAATTTCCAGCAGGTCAAAACATCTTACCGTAATACCGTCAAGTTTATATTTGTTTACGATAGCTTTAAACCCGCTATAAATTTTCAGTGCTCCGTCAATTGATTTTTTATTAAATCCTTTTTCTCTAATATCTTTTAATTTAGGATGGGCAAAATTGTGGTCCTGGTCTATTTCTTTAACCAGTTCGTCCATTTCAACATCTATTAATGAAATTCCTAAAGTGTCTTTTACTTTCTTATAATCTACTTCGCTGGCTATGAGCCAATCAGAAGGTTTGCCAATCACTCCCAATTTAGAGGAAACCAATCTGTTTTTTACCTGGAAAATTTTTCTTAGCTCTTTTATTCTTGTAGCAATGTAATCACTATCTCCATGGATTATTTCTACCTTTTTTCCTTTTTGTTTTAAAAAGGAAGCAATCTCTAAAGAAGCGGCTAAAGAATTATGCAAGCCACTGGATAAAAGCAGGTAGGATCTGTTGATTTGTTGAAAAATCTGTTTAAATTTTTCTTCCGCCCCACCAGATTTTATAAAAATGAGGGGGAAACAATCTTTACGGTTAAAGTCCCCTAAGTTTATATTTTCAAATTTCTCACCTAATTTTTCTTCAATTTCAGATATAAAGCCCTTCAAGGTCTGATTAACATATCCTTCATTATGCACATCTGAAATCAGATTATACAATCCTATCTTCATATTAAGCCCCTTTTCTTTTATACATTTACTGCCTATAATTAGTAAATTAATTTTCCTTAATTATCAAAATTATATTCCTTTATTTATATTCTACATAATTAGCAAAATTCCTCTTTTTTTTCTAAAATAAAAAAGAATAATTATACTTCTTATTTTTTCTTTCTCTCTCTATTTTTCTTAGAGCAATACTCGATACTAATTTTTTCTGGCTTTTGTATTTCGTCTTTGTCTTCTTTTTTCTATTTTCTTAACCAGCTAACCGGGTAACAAGTGATATAATGTGTAACATGTAAAAAGTAATCTGTTTTTTTAATCTTATCACTCATTACTGTATCCATATACTCGATACTTTAATATATCCACTTGTAAAGTTTTACATTTCAATTTATAATAAAATTAGAAGGGAGTGGATAGGCTCTGGTGGGCCTTGCGGACTTCAAATCCGTGGGCGGTAATTAATTATAATTGCTGCGGTGGGTTCGATTCCTACCCCTCCCGCCATTAATTTCTATCTTCAAAAGCCACCAAAGGAGATAATCTTACTAATTTGAAAAATAATACAGACACGGATAATAATAATTTAAATTTATTGCTATCAAAGATTCCCAGTGTAGAAATAATTTTACAAAATAAAGCCCTAAAGCCTTTGATACAAAAACATTCCCGAAAAATGCTTACCCAAATGGTAAGAAAAGTTATCTCTGAAGAGAAAAAAAATGCATATAAAAATAGCCGCCTCTACTCATCAAAAGAAAGGATAAATAAAATTAAAGAATATTTTAAAAAAGAAAATCTATCTTTTTTACAAGGAGTAATAAACGGCAGCGGAGTAATTCTTCATACTAACCTGGGGAGAGCACCTCTTGGCAAAGAAATGCTTGCAGCAGTTCAAACCTCTTTACAGGGTTATGCTAATTTGGAATATGATCTTACAGAAGGCAGCAGAGGAAAAAGAGGAGAAATTGTTGAAAAATTACTTTGCACTCTCAGCAATGCAGAAAAAAGTCTGGTAGTTAATAATAATGCCGGGGCAATATTCTTGATATTGAATACTCTGGCTAAAAACAAAGAAGTAATTGTCTCCAGAGGAGAATTGGTGCAAATCGGGGGAGGATTCCGCATTCCGGAGATATTAGAACAAAGCGGTGCTCATCTTCGAGAAGTCGGAACTACTAACCAGACCTTTATCGAGGATTACGAAAAAGTAATTAATGATAATACTGCTTTAATATTAAAAGTCCATCAAAGTAATTTTAATATGAACGGTTTTATTCATCAAGCTGAAGTTAAAGAACTTAAAAAATTAGGGGAAAAATATGGTTTGCCAGTAATAGTAGACCTGGGCAGCGGAACATTTTTGGCTACTGAAACTTTTGGATTAAAACACGAACCAACCGTTCAAGAAAATATTAGAACCGGTGCTGATATTGTTTGTTTTAGTACAGATAAACTCTTGGGAGGTCCCCAGGGAGGGGTTATTTGTGGCAAAGAGATTTATCTGGAAAAAATCTCTCAACATCCTTTATTCCGAACACTAAGAGTGGATAAGATAACTTTGGCTATCCTTCAGGAAATTTTATTATCTTATCTAAAAGGTGAGGCTGTAACCAAAATTCCGATTTGGAAAATGATTTCCTGCCCCTTAGAAAAAATTGCTACTCGCAGTCAAAATATCTGCCAAGAACTGAAAAAAGAAGATATCCCGGCATTTACCAAAGAAGGAGAAACTGCTATAGGAGGTGGTTCTTTGCCCGGACAGACTTTGCCAACCAAACTAATAATCATAAAGCCTTCCTGTCCGGTGGAAATTTTCTCAAAAGAATTGCGTTTATACAGCCCTCCTCTACTGGGACGAAAGGAAAAAGAATATTTTATCTTAGATCCCCGTTGCATTGACCCTTCTTCCGACAATTTGGTAATAAAAATCATTACATCAGTCTATTCTAAATTAAAATAAAAAGAGGTTTTTATGTTTGTTTTTGGTACAGCAGGCCATATTGACCATGGCAAAACCGCCCTAATCTATGCTCTAACTTCTATAGACACCGATCGTTTACCCGAAGAAAAAGAAAGAGGTATGACTATTGACCTGGGATTTGCCTGGATGAAACTTCCTTCCGGAGAAAAAGTAGGAATAGTCGATGTACCCGGGCACGAAAACCTTATAAAAAATATGATAGCAGGGGCAACCGGAATCGATGCAGTAATTTTAGTTATTGATGCCAATGAAGGCTGGATGCCCCAGACCGAAGAACATTTCCAGATTATAGACCTCCTTAACATAAAATACGGCATCATCACTATAACCAAAATCGATTTGGTAGACCAAACCAGATTAAATTTTGTAGAAAAACAGATTAAAGAGAGGTTAAAAAACACCGCCCTCTTTAACGCGCCCATAGTAAAAGTAAGTACGGTAAAAAATATAGGAATTGACCGGATAAAATCAGCCATCCAGGACTTAATCCCCCGGATGAAACCAAAAAGAGATATTGGAAAAGCGAGACTATCCATCGACCGGGTCTTTAATATTAAAGGAAGCGGCACAGTAGTTACCGGTACTTTGATAGGAGGAACTCTCCACCAGGGGATGGAAGTAACAATTTTT
>Ga0180732_1001846_pt1 | contig 12157 bp, 16 predicted proteins | sample KR11_01MetaG_FD_148674 | JGI IMG/M metagenome (GOLD analysis project Ga0180732, IMG submission 148674) | Groundwater microbial communities from the Olkiluoto Island deep subsurface site, Finland - KR11_0.1 MetaG | ecosystem: Environmental > Aquatic > Deep subsurface > Groundwater | place...
GGACCGAGGGAATTATAGCAGATAAAGATGTATTCAAAATACATCCTTTCCTTTCTCTCTGGTAATGAAAATCGTCTGTTCTAAATTCGATTGTTATACTGATTATAATAAATGCAAGGACTGCCCATATAAGTTAAAATCTGTCTTTACTAAAGAATCAGAGCAAAAAATTCAGGTAGCAAGAGCTGAAGCAGAGCAAAAAATTCAGAAAATAAGAGAAGAAATATATTCAATGGAACAAACATTATTAAAACAGATACCGTATGTTAGTTGTTATCATGCGTTAAATGCAGATGACCTTAAATTTAATGTAGCCGTCTTTAAAGACGATTGTATTCCGCAAAAAGAACAAGTTGTCATTGAGACTGGCGAGGTTTTTAATAAAGAACAAAAAAATATCCCCCCTCCGCAAAAAGAACAAGTTGTCATTGAGACTGGCGAGGTTTTTAATAAAGAACAAAAAAATATCCCCCCTCCGCAAAAAGAACAAGTTGTCATTAAGACTGGCGGGGTTTTTGAGTTTGAAGTTTATGACAGAGTAATCCTCACTGAAATCTGATGGTAAAAATTCTTACCTTGGTTACATTGGGCTCATATCTTGATATTGAGGTAATTCAAAGCGTAATTAAGCAAGACTTTAAAGAAGAAAATGATATACTTTTGTGTCCTTATAATCCTTTTAGCACAGTTAAGCCTGATTGGGGCCAGAATATCGTTTTGAAGCAAAATAAGGCCAAAGAGATAGTTTTAAAGCATGACTATACCCATCTATTTAGCGTGGAAGCTGATGTTTTAATACCGGACCATGCTTTAAAGAAACTTTTATTTGACAATAAGGATATAGTTTGCGGAATTTATAAGCTTCATTCTCATAGCGGTCATTTAGAGGGCAGTATAGCGGCATTTAGAAAGGAAGATAAGGGCTATAAAAGCATAGAGGCGGGTAAAGATTTTAGTTGGGGTGAGATTGTTGAGGTAGATTTTCTGTCTTTTGGTTGCACCTTAATTAAAAGAGAGGTTTTAGAAAATATTAATTTTGGCATAGGACTCGATGCAGAGTTCAGCATGAATTGCAAAAATAAAGGATTTAGCTTATTTTGTGATACAAATATTAAGTGCGGGCATACAGATCATTATAAAAAATGAAAGTTTTATTTTGTTCTCCCTTATCTCAAGAAGCAGGAATATTAAACTGGGGTGCCCCTTCGCTTGGGATTATAAGAATAGCGGACTATATAAAACATTACTTACCAAGGATAAAATTACTATTCTTTGATCCCCAGATTGATAGTTTTGATCCCGTAAAAAGATGGCCTGATGAGCGGATTGATATTGTGGGAATAAGCCTTTTGCACTATACCCTGCTGAATACGCTGGAATTCATTAACCAATGGAAGAAAGCCCACCCGGAAAGCTTGATTGTCATAGGGGGCAATGAAGCGGCAGCAAACTACCAAGACATATTTGATAAGTCCCCGGCTGATATAGCAGTTCTGGCTGAAGGAGAGGAGACATTTTTAGACATAATTAAATGGAGGAAAGGCGAAAAAAAATTAGAGGACATTCCGGGTATAGTATACCGCAAATATGCCAAGCCCATAAATGATACTGCCTTGTGGAATTACTGGAGTAAAGTGGATTTTTCTCAATACCGCTACAGGGATTATTGGCATCAAATCGCCTCACTTTATCAGAGTCCACCCTATGAAAAAATTAACTATGTAAGGTTGATTACTACCTCTCATTGCCAAAGGCACTGTACCTTCTGTAGTCTTGCCTTTGTAAGGAACATTGCCTGTGGCCAGTTTGTTAAGCCCGCCTCTTTAAAGGGATGGCAGATAATGGAATTGGTCCATAAAATACACGAACAATTACCGGATGTAAGGACCCTTTATTTCTGTAGTGATGATGTATTCTATCCTAAGAAAGACGACTTTTTAGATTTTATAGAATTGTATAAGAAAAGTAGTTATAATTACCGCATTTTAATCCAGACCTCATCTTATAGTATCCAGGAGGAGGACTTTCTCAAACTAAAAGAGATCAATTGTCAGCACATAACTGTAGGAATTGAAAACTGCTCTATTAAGATAAGGGAATCATTGGGCAAGTATCAAGACCAAGGTAAGATTGAAAAAATAATTGAATGGGGCAAAAAATATGGAATTCAAATTTACTACCTTATAATCCTGATACCGCCTGAATCTACTATGGAAGATTTGCGGGAAAATTATGAAACAATTACAAACTGGATTAAGCAGGGAGTTCAAATTTCTGTGGAGCCAGTAATATATGTTTATAGAGGAACTTCGCTTTATGAGGATGATAGATATGAATTCTTGTATGACAAAAAGAAAATTAAAGGGACCAGCCTTTATTTAAAGGATCCGCTTTATATACTGCCAAAAGACCCCATAGTGAAAAAGTTGACCTTGGAGTTTAAAAGAATGGAGAAAGGATATATTGATGAGGAGTTTGAAAATTTACCCCACGGTCATAAATTTAAGGGTGAAACTGCTCCCATACTTATACAGCTCTTAGGCGAGTTATTAAAAAAATATGAATGCCCTACTGCTATCAGCAGGTGAAGGAATAAGGTTGAGGCCTTTGACTTTAGAAACTCCGAAGTGCCTGCTTCCATTGATAAATGATGAGCCGATGCTTAAATATTGGGTTGATACTTTAATTGAGTTAGGCATAGAAATTATTTTTATTAATGTGTTTCATTTAAAAGAGCGGATTATAAATTATGTTAATTCTCTTGAAGAAGATATTAAGGATAGAATAAGCATATATCCAGAAGAGTTTTTGGAACCGGTAGGTATGGTATTGAGTAATCTAAGGAGGGTTCTAGGCAACTCAATTTTAATAATAAATAGCGATACCTATATTGAGAAAGACGAGGTAAAGAAATTTATCCAAATGGCAAAAACAGCTCCAGATTTTTTAATCTGTTTGGGTATAGAAAAAAGAGATAATGTAAAAGGCAAAAGCCTAGTCTGTATAGACAAAAATGGCATAATTACTGATTTTGTAGAGAAACCGGATAGAGACCAGGCTGGATATGCCTATGCTGGCATCATGCTTATGGATACCTCAATAATAAGTAATGCTGTGGCCAAGAAGGAGTTAACCCAGGATATATTACCTGATTTTAAAAATCAAATGATGGCTATAAAGATAGGTAATTTTATAGATATTGGAGATAGTTTAGAAACTTATTATCAGGCCTACGAAAGGCTCAATGCTCGATGATACCCCTATAATTTTAAGCTATCTTGGTAGTTTTAAGCTTCCTTATTGGGTAGAAGTTGGTTCTGGTGGATACGGTAGAGAATTATGGAATCAATGGATTCATTGCGATCCCTATGTTCCAGTTGAAGGGCACCATATAGAAATAAAATGTTATGCCTGGAGACTACCATTTGAAAACAAATCAGTTGAAAGAATTTATGGTAGGGGGATGTGGGAGCACCTTTCTTATGAACAATGTGATAAAGCCATGATAGAGTGGCTTAGGGTTTTGCAGGCCGGTGGGATTATTGAATTCAATTTTCCTCCAATTGATCACTATATTCAAAGATACAATGACGGAAGAGTAGACTGGTTATTTTTACAGCGGGCAATATGGGGATGGCAATTTTTTCCTGAAGATTGTCATTTGAGCGGATGGACTGTAAATACGATAACTGAATTTTTAAATAAATATAAGGATAGTTTTGCAACTATTAAAATTTTTCCTGGTTATCATCTAGTGCCTGGTGATATAGTAGAAGTTAATTCTTATAATGGTTGGGACAATGGTGTTCATACTTGGGTTAGGTTGGTAGTGAAATGAAAGAACCAGAAATAAGCGTATTGGTTGTTACTAGGAATAGACGAAACTTCTTAGACCGTTGTCTAATGTGCCTCTATTCTACCTCTTTGTCGCAAGAGAGAAAAATTTATGTATGGGACAATGCTTCTGAAGATGATACATCAGCATATTTAGCAACTTTAAAGCATTGGGATGATATCGTAATAATGAGGTCTAAAGTTAATATAGGAACTAGAGCAAGACAAAAAATGCTTACTATGATTGACAATCCTTATATTCTTACGATAGATGATGATGCCTGGATTACAACTCCTGGATGGGCACCTGCCATGATAGAATGTTTTAAAGGAGACCCTAAAATAGGGGCATTGATGTTTGGCCGCACTGCTGATGAAAGAAATTCCTTTGGTGTAACCTGGGAAGGCATAGAATATAAGAATTTATCAAGGCCAAGATTCAAATCAGAAAATCTTATCGGAGCTTTTAAACCTACTTGCGAACCCCCTAATGAGATACATAGAAAAATGATGAAGAAAATTGGGAATCATTGGATTTTACCAGAAAATGATAAGATTCCTATTTCTTTTGGCGGTTGGTGTGCTATATGGCGGTCAGACATTGTTAAAAAACATCGATGGAAAGGGCTTTCTGGATTAATGTCTGATATGGCTAGTGAATGGGCAGAGTTAGTTAAAGAACAAGGTTATTATAAAGCCGTATCTATTGAATTCCTAGCATATCATGGATGTGGCCCCTGGTGGCATCTTGTTGATAATGGGGAACTTTCATGGAAAGATAAAGTTAGGGAATCCCCAATAATTTATAACCGATCCAGTGAAGAGCAACAGAAATGGTATGATCAAGCTAAAGAATGGTTGGGGTGGGATTCAGGAATTCCTACTGTGGAAGAAAAATGAACATAAAAGGTCTGCCTATAATTGGGATATTGGTAACCCGCAATGAAGAGGATATTATAGCGGAGGCGATGGAGGAATATTCAAAGCACTTTGATGCTATTTATTGTTTGGATTCTTCCGATGATCAGACCCCGGATATACTCAGCTCTTTTAAAATTGTTAAATGGATGGCTACGGATAAAGACTTTGGCATACCTTTGACACAACTAAGAGATGGCAAAAGGCAATTTTTATTATCGAAAGTGCAAGATGATTTTGGCTATGAAGGATGGATATTCTCTATCCAAGGGGATGAAATATTTTATGGTGATATAGAAAAAATAGTTCTTTTTGCGGAGAATGAAAAAACCAATGTCATAAATTGTTTACCTGCCCATTTTGTTATTCATCCAAGTGAAAAAGATACAATTGAGAAAGAAGATACTAATATATCCATACAACAAAGGAGATTATGGTATTTCTTGGCATTTTGCGAAAATGCTGGCTTTAAAAATCAGGTAGGATTATACTATAATCTTTTTGAACACATGAGAACAATTCCTCATGGATTCCAACCAATGAGAACCTGCTCAAAAGTTATTATAAGAAGGCACTATAATATGAGAAGTATCAAGCAGGTTAAGGATAGAATCGAAGATAGAATTTCATCTGGGTGGCAACCAAATTATAAACATCTAAAAGATAATTGTTTTATTTCCGATCCCAGGCAGATTTTTATTGATGGAAAGCTCTATTCTAAAATACAGAAATTTGATGGCAAATTCAAATTCGCTAAAGAACACGAAGATATGTATAACTTATTAATCTAATATGCAAATACTATTTATCTGGCCGGGTGTAAGATTACCGGGTTTTGCCAGCCTTAAAATGGGCGGAAGCAGTGATGCCACTTATATCAACCATGGCCTGAGTATGATCTCCGCAGTATTAAAGAGGGAGAGGCATACCTGTTACGCAAATGACCTGCGTGCATTTCAAAACTGGGAACAGTTTGAAAATACGATTAAAGCCCAAAAGTTCGATATAACCTTAATCGGGTTTCACAGCGTAGACAAAGATTTTGCATTACAGGCCTGCCAGATTGTTAAAAAGCACTTTCCAGATAAACTCATTATTGCCGGTGGCCCCCATGTAACCATAGCTCAAGAAAGAGAGTTGGTTAATATAGACTGCATTGTCTGGGGAGAGGGCGAGATAACTATACTTGAGTTAATCAATAATCTAAAAAATTTACCTAAACTAGTAATGGGTAAGCCAGTAAATAATTTAGATGAACTTCCTTTTGTGGATAGACAATTATTTAACTCTGAATTTGAGAAAAGTGCACCTCTTTTACCACTCTTGCCTATTCCTTTCTATACCATAAACATTGGCAGGGGATGCCCATATTCCTGTAGGTTCTGCCATCAGTCAGGAGATAATCCTATATTCACGAAAAAATGTCAAACTCGTTCAGTAGACAATTTTTTAGAAGAAATAAGAACAATAATGGCCAGCACAGATAAGGCAATAGGTTCTCTTTTCGTCCATGATGATGTATTTCCCCATAGGAAGTGGTGCGATGAGCTTGTTGGCAAGATGAAGCAGAGAATACCTTTCTGGTGCCAGATGAGGGCGGATTTTATCTGCAATAATGAGGACATTATGCCGGATTTGGCTGATCTCGGCCTTACCTGGGTAAGCCTTGGAGTTGAGAGCGGTTCGCAAAGGATGCTTGATTTTTTAAACAAAAGGACTACTGTAGAGCAGAATAAGAGAGCAATTGAGATACTGCATAGAAATAACATCAATATCTTCGCCAACTTTTTTTTCGGAGGTCCCACCGAGACAAAGGAAGACATTGAGTTATCTGGTCAACTAATCAAAGAAGCTAAATTCTCTTGGCATTCATTTTCTATTTTTACTACATACCCAGGTAGCGAATTATATCGATACTGTATAGAAAATAATCTGTTTGTGGGAGATGGAACTAAACCCGAAGACCATTATCGGTTAGAGCGTTTTCCTTATGAACGCAAAGTTAAAAATATAGATTATAGTTATCTTTTTTCTAAATTGGCTGAATTTGACCAATACAAAGGTGAGCTACGACAATATATGCCGAGGGCTAAAGTTATTACAAAAAATCCAATGAAGCAGCTTGAGTTCAACATATCGCCAAGCAAAGACATAACAGTTTCTATTATCCTAACCAGCCATAACCGGCCCGATTTCCTTACTGAGGCAATAAATTCAGTGTTTAAACAGACTATGGCTGATTGGGAATTAATTGTGATTGACGATTTTTCAACCGAACCCGGCGTTATGAAAGTATTAAACGAGGCAAAAAAAGACCCCAGGGTAAGGGTGTTTAGAACCAATTATGATGTAGACAATATCGCAGTATTGTGGAACCTGGCTTTAGATCGGGCTAAAGGTAGATACATTTCTTCCTTAGATGACGATAACCTAAAAAGGCCTTCTTTCTGCGAAGAGCTGTCTAAATACCTTGATGAGCACGAGTTTGAGGCTGTAGCATGCTTTAATGAATATATGAAAGAGGATAAGCTAACTGGCGGAATATTTGATAGTCCCAAATATGCCAACAAATATAATATATTACAGAATAACCAAATTGATTCTGGCTGTATAATGATAAGGCGGACACTGGTAGATAAAATTGGCTGGTTTGATGAGAGGCTTAAGACTGCTGAGGATTGGGATTATGTTAAAAGAATAATGTTTCAGACTGCGGGTTTTGGGATAATAGAAAAGCCCTTGGCCATTTACCGTTGGCATAAGGAAAACCGGCAATATCGTTCTGAAAGCCTGGGTTTTCTAGACCATCGGGAGTTCATTGTATCAGGAAAAAACTACTCCAATAAATTAAAGCTCTTATTATTCCATCCGGATGAGGATAAAATTACGCTATCCCAAAACAATGTCTTAAGAGGCGTAAGGGATGCCCTGAAAACCATGAGCTGGTTTGAGTTTGAATCTGTTTCTGTAAGTAACTTTAAAAAAATAAACTCCAAATACAATATAGTTTTCTGCTTTTTCCCGCTTAACATTGACCCGGAATGCGTAAAAGGCTTAAAAAATTTTGCCAATGAAGTGATAAATTTTCATATAGAGGACCCTCAAGCCCTTGGAGCTAACTTAGAAAGAGCGAAATATGCAACTTGTATTTTTACCAATGACCTATCCGTGCAAAACGAATATGAAAAGATAGTAGGCAAGGGCAAGGTTGGCTACTGCCCCTCCATTTCCTTAAATGACATCTCGCTTAAGTTTAGAAATAATGTTAAGAAAAAATATGATATAATATTTATGGGCTATCCTTACAATAGTAGAATTGAGTTCATAAAAAAGTTATTGCCAGAAATAAAAAAGAAGGATTATAGCTTTACCCTGGTGGGTGGAGATTGGTCAAAAAGAGGCATAGCTTTACCCTGCATAGATGAAGTCAATGAACAGGATTTATTAAAAGTGATGGAAGAAAGTAAAATAACAGTCTTATATAATCGTAGGAATACTGATTTGGGGGGAGGGCCAGAAAGCCCAAGACCAGTTAGTGTGGTAAGGGGGTATCTTGAGTGCGGTTCGGATAGTTTAGTTATGTTAGATGACGAAAGGCCTCATCATAGTTTTAATGATGAAGTCGTATTTTATCATGATATAAAAGATTTAATAAAAAAAGTTGATTATTATATGAAAAATGAGCAAGAAAGAAAAGACATATCAAGCAGGGCAAAACAAAGGGCGTTAAGAGATTTTACTTACCGGGTAAGAATTACAAAGTTATTAAATGCAGTAAGGTCAAGACGGTTCTATTATGAGGTAAAATAATGATTGTAACTAAGACCCCGCTTAGGGTTTCCTTTGTAGGTGGGGGAACAGATTTTAGCGATTACTATAGGATTAAAGAAGGCAGGGTGATATCCACTGCCATTGATAAGCATATCTATGTAACTATTGCCAAGAAATTTGATAATAAGATACACCTGCGTTATTCAGACTTTGAGTGCGTAGATAACATTGAGCAGTTAAAGCACAATTTGGTGAGAGAGGCCTTAAAATTAGCCGGAATAACCAAAGGAGTTGAAATAGTTACCATCTCCGACATACCCACAACCGGTTCTGGCCTTGGCTCAAGTAGCAGCCTGGCTGTTGGCTTATTAAAAGTCCTTTATGCCTACAAAGGATTTAATATAGATACTGCATCCCTAGCTAAGCAGGCCTGCGAGTTAGAAATCGAGATACTACAATCGCCTATAGGCAAACAGGACCAGTATGCGGCCAGTTTCGGAGGCCTTAACCTTATAACCTTTAAATCTAATGAAAGCGTAAAGATTGACAATCTCCTTATTACAGCTAATTATGAAAAAATTAAATGGCTTCAGAACTCCTCTATGTTGTTTTATTTGGGTGAAGGGCGTTTATCTACCGATATACTCTTAGAGCATAAAAATGCTATCAAAGATAAAATAGATACTTTAGACAAACAGAGCCAATTAACAAAGCAGCTCTATCAGTGGTTACACACTGATGACAATGGAGTTAATCGCATTGTAGGAGAGCTGATAAATTTAAGCTGGAAATACAAAGTGGAAATGACTCCGCAGGCTACCAATAATACGATAAATAGAATAATATCTATAGTTATGCAATCCGGTGCCTATGGAGCGAAAGTCTGTGGTGCAGGAGGTTCTGGCTTTTTATTAGTTATCTGCGAAAGGGAAAAACAGCATTTTGTAAGGCAGGCTTTAAATCATTTAACTGAATTGAATTTTAACTTTGAAAATGAAGGAGCAAAAGTAATCTATGCAGACTAAGATAGAGGAAATAATCGAAAAGTTAAAAACAGCAAAACACATCTTTATTATTGGCAATGGCGGTTCGGCTTCATTGGCAGACCATTTTGCCTGCGATCTATTAAAAAACTGCGATTTGCCTGCAATCTCTTTATGTTCAAACCAAGCCTTGATTACAGCAATTGCAAATGACATAGATTTTGATGAAATATTTGTCAAGCAGTTAGAAATTCTTTTTAAGGAAGGGGACATATTAGTTGCCTTTTCTACTAGGGGAGATTCCTCTAATATAATCCATGCTACACAACACATTTATCATAATAAGGTTGGGACAATTATTAGCATAGCTGGTTTTGATGGGGGAGAACTAAAGAAATGGTCTCATATCTTTTATCATATTGATTCATCTGATATGCAGGAATGCGAAGACAAGATGCTGGAGTTTTGCCATAAAATATATAAGGAGTTAAAAAATGGAAGAGAATGATAAAAAGCTAATCGTAGGGTTAGGTAAATCTCATAAAGGCAAAGGCCGGCCCTTTAAGATAGTACTCTCTAAATCCAAGGATGGAGATACGAAGATAACTTTAGAAGGCTCTGATCCTTTCGCTACAGCCCTCCTCTATGGCTCATTAGAAATAGTGAAGGAAGGAGCGAAAAGACTAATCCAGAAAATAGATGAGATTAGCAGAAAGGTGGGGACCCAAAATGACAGTAATGAACCTCATAAATGAGTTTAGAGCAAAATATGGCAAAGAACCGCTAATAAACTGGAATCGGGTATTGGATGATCACTGTTTATCTCATGTTTTAGCCATGATTAATTCAGGCGAAGTTTACCATGCACCCAGAAATTATCTAATGGGTTATGATGAGATTGTGTGGCGGTGTGATTTTATGAATACATGGAATGAAACTTTTAGATATCTGATTTTTGAATTAATCGGCAAAAGCGAAGAGCATAAAAAGATTTTGCTGGAAAGTCAAGAGTTGGGTTATGGAATAATGAGTGATCAGGGAAAGGTTTATATTACTATCCGGGGAAAATAAATGGCATTTACTTTTGAGGACTGTAATGGGGATATATTTATTCCAATATCCTCAAAAATAGGCTGTTTTATGACTACCAGGTCTTCTAAGTTAGACTTTTATGGGTTAGAAAGGGGTTTGCTATGGCTGGAACATATAGTGAGGCATTTTGTCCTGTTTGTGGTCGTGGAATAAGCGAGAAACACACCGACCATATGTTTGATATGCGTAATGATGAAAAGCATTTCGGCATTTCTAAGGAAACAGGATGGGGAGGATTCAAAAATTTTAAATACATAGATATAGAGGAAGCTCCTGGCTTTTATGCAAAGCTTAAAACCTTGTTTTTAGTTGCAATCTCCGTATGGGTAAAAAAGGGATGGCTAAAAAAAGAAGATTTATCAGATCTTATAAAATAATTCCGTTTCGACTGAGATTTGCCATTATACCCTGTTTACTGTATACAGTAATATACAATTAGACTAAATGATTATTGAGTCTTATATTTGGGCATAAAAGAAGGTAATATGATAGAGGAAAGGGGGTGAGAGAATGAAAAAGATTGGCGACCATGTGATTTATGTTGATCCTAAAGGCGTTGAACATAATGCCCTGGTGCAGCATGTTTGGAGTGAGACTTGTATTAATCTGACTCATCTAAGTGATAATATTGCTGAGGAAGATAATTATGGTAGACAGATTAAGCATGCCACTTCTATTCAGCACCAAACAATAATGGCCGGAGTACCGGGCAATTATTGGAAGGGATAGCATAAATGTTCCCGTGCAAACCTAGTAGGAATGCTAAAGCGGGAATAAGGTCGCAGCTCATTCTCTTATAGGACACCGGATAAATATTTCCTTTATAAATAATGGAAAGCAAATTCCTTGAATTTAGAACCATAGATGTTAAACCAAAGACTTTTGTCTATGGGGTATTCTCAAAGACACAAAGTACACGCTTAGGCATAATCAAATGGTACGCTCCTTGGAGGCAGTATTGTTTCTTTCCCCAAGAGAATACTCTTTATAGCAAAGGTTGCTTGGAAGATATTGCCAATTTTATTGGAGAATTAAGGCGGTAGCTCATTAAGAGCCCAGCCCCATTAGGGATGTAGCTGGAGATCCGGGTTGAGGGCCCGGCCGCCCATAAACAAGAAGAACTGACATACCCTGTATGATAATAAAATGATAAAAAAAACACTTGACAAAATGATAATTTGTGTGTTATACTTTAAACAATGGAAAGATTAACGATTCAAGTAGATAATACAGATGAAGAAAAAGTTTTAAGAGAATTTAAAGCAGGGGCCAAAAGACAAGGCTTGACTATTAAAGAGTTATTGCTTAAAATTCTCCGTAAAGAGAAGTAATTTTTTTTATCCGTATGCTATTAAAAATTATTAAAGGATAACTGATGTTCCTAAGACCTCTGCAAGCGACAAAAAAAAACAAATTAACCCCCGAAAAGTCCATTTTAATCAAATGGATTTTTTTATGTCGCTTAGATATTACCACTCTTTTCGGCATAATGCTTGCAGAGGCCGGGGGTCTTTTATTTATTAGATAAGACTTAAGTTAAATTGAGTTTAGGATAAAAT
>Ga0180732_1001847_pt1 | contig 12156 bp, 11 predicted proteins | sample KR11_01MetaG_FD_148674 | JGI IMG/M metagenome (GOLD analysis project Ga0180732, IMG submission 148674) | Groundwater microbial communities from the Olkiluoto Island deep subsurface site, Finland - KR11_0.1 MetaG | ecosystem: Environmental > Aquatic > Deep subsurface > Groundwater | place...
AACCCTGAGAGAAAACTTCGCATCGCTGTTTTACCAAAGTATGTTGAAAACGCAAGCGAAGATATAAAAAGTGCCTATGCAAAAGCTATTGAAGCACTTAAAGCGGCAGGTCACACAATTGTAGAAAAAGAGATGATGGACGCGAAATACGACATCTCAGCGTATTACATCACGGCAACTGCCGAAGCGACAACAAACCTTGCAAGATATGACGGCATCCGTTATGGAAACCGCGTTGAAGGCAAAAACCTCGAAGATACTTTTATTCAAACGCGAAGCAACGGCTTTGGCGATGAAGTAAAACGCCGTATCTTACTTGGAAACTTTGTTCTTTCAAGCGGATACTATGAAGCCTACTATGTAAAAGCACAAAAAACGCGTCACATTATTAAAGATGAATATGAGAAAATTTTTCAAGATGTAGATTTGATTCTCTCTCCTGTTGCACCGACTGTTGCAAATAAATTTGGAGAACTCTCAAACCCAATGGAAATGTATTTGAGCGACATTTATACCATCAGTGTAAATCTTGCAGGTCTCCCTGCTCTCTCTCTTCCAATCTCTAAAAACGCAGATGGAATGCCTATCGGTCTGCAACTCATTGCAAAAGCTTATGATGAGCAAACATTATTTGACGGTTCATTGAGTTTAGAAAAAGCGATAGGCTACAAGGCTTAGCATCTATCTGCTCCCACTCTCATGTGGGAATAACTAGTTTTTTTCACAGTCTCTAAATTTAGAACAAGAAAAATTCATCCAAAGGGTTGAAGTGTTTAAACTCATACTGCTTGCCTTTATACTTTCATACTTACTCTCAGCAAAAGAACTTTCTCCAAACCTTCGTTTTTATTCTACCGGCTACGTAAACAGCTTTGTGGTCAATGACGAACACTTGTATGCAGGCAATGATATGGGAACTGTAGATGTATTTGACATCAAAACGCAAAAAATCATAAACCGCATAGCCCTTCCGCTTCTTACAACTGTAGCAAACAAGCTTATACCTCAAAATATAATTAGCGTTGATTACCTCAATGGAAAGATTCTGATACTCAGCATAGGAGAAAATGCCTACAGAAATGTATGGATTTATGAAAACTATGAACTCAAACAGATTGTCGATGAGAGTAAAAAACTCACAATCAAGAAGGCTCTCTTTGCTAATGACGAGAAAATATTGTTCGGCACCTTTGGCTCTGAAATAATTCTGCATGACACGCGGGAAAACTACAATCTATACACAAGCCATGTAACACAAAGCACAATGGGTGGAATCGTCTTAAACAGCGATAAGAGCAAGATGGTTATGTCTTACGAAAGCGGGGAAATTAGAGTCATAGATGTCATGAGTTCAAATGTGGAGCATATCTACTCTTCTCAAAATGTAGATAATGTTTACGATGTTGCCTACAGCAACGGTGTCATTATCACCGCAGGGCAAGATAGAAGAGTTGCAGTTTACAGAGATAGAGAAAAAGATTACCATCTAAAAAGTAATTTTTTAGTTTACGCTGTAGGGCTGAGTCCGAGTGGAAAAACCGGAGCATACTCCAGCGGTGATGAACAAAACATTCAACTATTTGACACAGAAACAAAAATTCTAGGAGATACACTTGTTGCCCATAAAAGCAGAATTAATCAAATTTGGTTCAAAAATGAAAAAGAGATATTCAGTGTTGGAAGCAGAAACACTATTTTTTACTGGAAGCTCGACTAATTTTCGTATAAACCAGATACAGCTAGTACAATATTAAAATACTTCTCAAGGAAACCTTATGTTCAAAAAAATCACCCTCCGTTTTTTACTTACACTCTCACTTGCCATGTCAGCTCAGGCAGAAGATGTCGATGCCTTTACTCTGTATGACTGGATGGAATCACTCAGCGGCGACTGGGTACTTTCCCCGGCTGAAGAACAAACAGGAACAGACTCCTACAAGCATGAGGCCGTATTACCGATTCTTGAATCAAACGCAACGGGCATCTCTTTTAAATCCATCGGAAGAGACAGCACAATTCAAGAAGACCTTTTGCCGGATTCTCCAAAACAGATGGTTACAATGTACCACTGTAAGGATTTAGAATGCAATATGATAAAAGCGACGCACTACTGCGTTAAACAAAATCAGCCAGAATTTATAGCAAATTTGGCAGTGAGTACAAAAGAGAGAATAGTGTTTGATTGTGATATGAGTACCGATATTTGCCAATCAGATGAAGACCATGTCCACCAAATTATCCATGAAATATCAAAAAACGCAACACATCTAAAAACATCCTATTTAAGCTGGGAAAATAAAAAAGCTAAAGAAAATAGCTCAATATACCATTTTGACAGGAAGTGATTTACCTGTTTTTAACAACTAAAAAGATATAATCCAAAAATTTCCAAGAAATAGATATATTTACTTTTGCATCAAAGGACACCCCCATGAGAATTCGTAAACGCGCCCTAACATTTGAAGATGTACTTTTAGTACCACAATACTCTGAAGTACTGCCAAAAGAAGTTTCACTTGAGACGAAACTTACACGCAACATTAGTTTAAAAATTCCTATGGTTTCTGCTGCTATGGACACGGTAACTGAGTACCGTGCTGCAATCGCCATGGCTAGACTCGGCGGAATCGGCATTATCCATAAAAATATGGATATATCGACACAGTGTAAACAAATTAAAAAAGTTAAAAAATCTGAGAGCGGAATAATCATTGACCCGATTTATGTTCATCCAGAAGCAACTTTGGCTGATGCTGACGCACTTATGAACGAGTATAAAATATCAGGCGTGCCTGTTATTGATGCACACAACAAGCTTTTAGGTATTTTAACAAACCGTGATATGCGTTTTGAAAAAGATATGAGCAAAAAAGCAGATGAAGTGATGACTAAAATGCCTCTTATTACTGCACATAACGGTATTTCTCTTGATGAAGCGGCTGATATCATGCACAAACATAAAATAGAAAAATTGCCAATTATAGATGCTGAAGGCTATTTAAAAGGTCTTATTACCATTAAAGATATCAAAAAACGCATTGAATACCCTAATTCCAACAAAGATGCTTTTGGCAGACTTGTAGTCGGTGCTGCTATCGGTGTTGGGCAACTTGACCGTGCAAAAGCTCTTGTAGAAGCCGGTGCTGACGTTTTAGTTTTAGATTCTGCTCATGGACACTCAAAAGGCATTTTAGATACTGTTAGAAGAATCAAAGAGACGCTTGTAGTAGACGTTATTGCAGGAAATATTGCAACGGCTGAGGCGGTAGAATCACTTGTAGCGGCGGGAGCTGATGGCGTTAAAGTCGGTATTGGGCCTGGTTCAATCTGTACGACTCGTATTGTTGCAGGTGTCGGTGTTCCTCAAATCTCTGCAATTGCAGAATGTGCTGATGCTGCAAGAAAACACGGTGTTCCTGTTATTGCCGATGGCGGTATTCGTTACTCTGGTGACATTGCAAAAGCTTTGGCTGTCGGTGCTTCATGTATCATGGCCGGTTCACTTTTAGCGGGAACTGAAGAGAGCCCGGGCGAGACAATTATGTTTCAAGGGCGTCAATACAAATCATACCGTGGTATGGGAAGTATAGGCGCTATGCAAACAGGTTCTACTGACAGATATTTCCAAGAAGGAACAGCTGCTGATAAACTTGTTCCTGAAGGAATTGAAGGCCGTGTTCCTTTTAGAGGTTCTATTGCAGGAATCGTTCACCAAATGATGGGCGGTCTGCGTTCATCTATGGGTTACTGCGGAAGTGAAAGCATCGAAGCTTTCTGGGACAAAGCAGAGTTTGTTGAGATTACAAGTGCCGGTCTCAAAGAGTCACATGTTCATGATGTTATCATCACACAAGAAGCTCCGAACTACCACATTTAACATTACTTTTTATTATGGAGGATATGCTTATTTTTTTGCATTCCTCTATAAAATAATTTTATAATTCTTTTCTTTTCTCCTTCTCATTTGATATTCTTCCAACATCTAGTATAATAGCTCTCAAAGATTACGAAAAACAACAAATGTATTTATTGGAAAGGTGAGATGGCAGTGAATGATTTAGAAACAATCAAAGAACATACACAAAATTTAAAACTTTTATATATTGAAGAGAATGAAGCAAGCAGAACTGCTACACTTCAAATAATCAAGAATTTTTTTAATGATATTGTTGTAGCGGCATCTCCCCAAGAAGCTTTAGATTTGTACGCTCAAGATAAACAAAACTCCTATGACATTGTCATCACTGCGATGGAAATGCAAGAGATAAACGGTTTAGAAATCAGTAAAAAAATAAAAGAACTCAACAAAAATCAAATTGTTTTTATCAGCAATGCAACACACGGTTCAAAATACTTTTTTGACTATATTATTTCCATTCTTACTGAAATCATGCAACAGCAAATAGTTCTTGAAAAATATGAAAATAAAAAATTTGCATTTGAACAAAAAAATGAAATAATTGACGAATACGTATTTACTACGACGTCCGATCTTAACGGAAAAATCACCGGTATTTCACAGGCATATTTGGATTTCACAGGCTATACAAAAGATGAAGTACTAGGAAAAAACCATCGTATTTTTAGAAATCATGAACTCAGCCAGATAGTTATAAAAAACCTTTGGGACACTCTTTCAGAAGATAAAATTTGGAAAGGCGAGCTAAAAAATACCAAGAGCAGCGGTGAAGAGTATTGGATATCTACGATAATCAAACCTCTTTACAATAACAAAAATGTAAAAATCGGCTACATATCTATAAAAGAAGATATTACGACAAAAAAAAGACTTGAAGAACTCTCCACAAAAGATCAATTAACTCTGCTTCACAACCGAAAACATTTTGAATATTTTATAAAAAAAGAGCTCAACAAAGCTTTCTCGCTGCAAGATACAATCGCGCTATTAACTATTGAAATTGATAACTATCAGGAATATAAAAACAAATACGGATTTTCAAAATCATATAAACTGCTTATTGATGTCTCAAACCTGCTCAAAGATGTCACGCAAACACATATACATGAAATTTTTAAACTCTCTGAAGCAGAATTTGCAATTATTATTTCAAGTCAAGATGATCTTTTTATCAATGATTTTGCAAACACACTTTTAAGTGCCAGTGAAACTTTGAAAATAAAAGATACACACAACAATGTGGACGATTGTTTTACACTCTCAATCGGTGCCGTTAATTTAAACACAGCAAATTTCAATATCACATGCAACGACCTGTACAATATTGCTGATGCCAATTTATCCAAAGCAAAAAAAAGTGGCGGAAACACCATAGTATCAGATGTTAACGAAGAATATATAAAAAATTTGAAAAACAGAGATAACATTACAAAACTGCCAAACAGAAGTGCTCTTGTTCAAGACCTCTCAACTTTACAAGAAGAAGCTATGCTTATAATTTTACATATGAATCAACTCAATTCACTCAAAGAGTTGTATGGTTTTGAATTTGTCTCCAATATTCTCATAGCAAAAACAGCAGAGATTCAAGAGGTGCTTGATGTAAAAGAGGCAACACTTTACAATCTTAATCTGCAAGAATTTGCTATTTTAGTAAGCGATAAAAGTTTATTTTACAAGTATTTTCTAATCCTGCAGCATTCGATTCTTATGGCAAAAGATTCTTATGAAAATGCTCTGGGAACTTATTTTATAGCAGATTTTACCGCCGGAATAGCATATGGAGTTCAAAATATATTTAATCATGCAGACGTCGTCCTTCAAGAAGCGATAGTTTCGAAAGTAAACTTTAAAGTATATACCAACAACCAATCTGCAAAACAGCTTCAAGAAGACTGCCTCTCCAGATTGAAAGTTTACAAAAACGCCCTTCATCGAGGAACAATTATTCCCTACTTTCAACCCATAGTAGATGCAAAAAATGGTACCGTTGTCAAATATGAAGCTTTAGCAAGATTAGAAACAGAAAAAGGTGAAATTATTTCACCCTACTATTTTTTAGATTCTGCAAAAGAAGACAAAACTTTTGAATACTTTACAAGACAAATAATGCAAAAAGTATTTCATGTTTTTTCACAAAACAGTATTCCTATCTCGATGAACCTGACCTATGAAAATATAAATTCTGAGAGTATGGTTGAGTACATTAAAAACAGACTTGAAAAGTATGGCGGAGAAGGCATCACTTTTGAGATTTTGGAGTCTGAAGATATTTTGGACTATAGCAAAATAGCCTCTTTTATTATAATGGTCAAACAGTATGGATGTAAGATTTCAATAGATGATTTTGGTTCAGGGTACTCCAACTTTACAAATATACTCAAACTCAACATTGACTATATAAAACTCGATGGTTCCTTAATTGAAAAGCTCAATACAGACATCAACATTCAGCACATGATTAAGGGTCTTATCCTTTATGCCAAAAATGCAAACATAAAAACAATTGCAGAATTTGTAAGCTCCAAAGAACTTGCAGATACGGTTAGAGAGCTTGGCATAGATTACCTGCAAGGGTACTACTATGGTGAGCCGAAGCCGCCGGAACATTATGGGCTTTTATAGATGCAGGGAGAGAATATGAATGAAATAGAATACGCGGGGTTTTGGGTGCGTTTTGTTGCATCGCTGGCTGACACCTTTTTTTTAGCGCTACCCGTTGGCATTGTTATCTATTTTTTAAGCAACGGAAACTGGTTTGATTTTTCGGCATATCAGCAAAATATAGCCTATGCCATGAGTGGAAACGCAGTCAAGGCACTTGCAAATCAACCTCAGACCTCACTTCAATGGGAACTGCTTTTTGAAGTTTCCGTTTTGATTGTAACAGTTTTGTTTTGGGAAAAATGGCGCGGTGCCACACCGGGAAAAAAACTCGTTCATATTAAAATAGTCGATGCTAAAACATTACAAGACATAGACAATAAACAAGCTATAACACGTTCTCTTGGCTACATTATCTCTACTTTGCTCTTTCTCATAGGATTCCTCATGGTTGCCTTTAGAAAAGATAAACGCGGCCTTCATGATCTATTGGCTGGAACTGTCGTAGTGTACGAAGCAAACGACTTGACTATTCAAGATTAAAGATATCTGTTACTCTTCATTTTGAAGTGCTTAGGGTTTTATTGTGAACTTTAACATTATGCTAAACTCATATAAAAGTGATTTTAGATAGAATTACCAAATAAATATTTATTATACTTAAGGTGAAAAAATGGATTTACAGACAAAAGCGCTTCATGCAGGTTACGAGAAAGATACACAAGGGACAATGGCCGTTCCTATTTACATGACAACAGCATATGAATTTCGTGACGTTGAACATGCTGCAAATCTCTTTTCCCTTAAAGAGCTTGGAAATATCTACACTCGTTTAAATAACCCTACTACCGATGTTTTTGAGAAACGTTTTGCTGAACTTGAAGGCGGTGCAGCTGCACTTGCAACATCAAGCGGTATGAGTGCAATCTTTTTTGCCATAGCAAACGCAGCTGAGGCAGGAGACAACATCATCTGTGCAAAACAGCTTTACGGCGGAAGTTTGACACAGACTGCGCATACGCTCAAGCGTTTTGGCATAGAAGCAAGATTTTTTGATGTTCATAAACCCCAGCAGATAGAAGCACTTGTAGATGACAAAACAAAAGTTATCTTCTTTGAATCTCTGACAAATCCAAGTATTGACGTTGCTGACATCGAAGCTATAACTGCTATTGCCAACAAACATAATATTTTAACGGTTGTAGACAACACTGTTGCAACCCCTGTTTTATGCCGTCCATTTGAGTTTGGCGTAGATATTACAGTTCACAGTGCTTCAAAATACACAACGGGTCAAGGTCTTGCAATCGGCGGCATTATGGTTGAGAGAAAAGGTTTGGTTGACAAACTCAAAGGAAACGCAAGATACGCGCACTTTAATGAGCCGGATGCTTCTTACCATGGCTTAGTCTACACTGACATTCCATTGCCTCCTTACTCTCTTCGCGGACGCCTTTCACTTTTACGTGATTTAGGTGCAGTTTCTTCTCCGTTTAATTCCTGGTTATTTATTCAGGGAATGGAGACTTTTTCACTTCGTATGAGAGAACACTCTAAAAATGCTTTGGCTCTTGCCGAGTATTTGGAAGCCCATCCGAAAGTAAAAAAAGTGAACTATCCGGGTTTAAAAAGCAACTCAAACTATGAAAATGCACAAAAATATTTTCAAGATGGCTTGTGTTCAGGACTTTTGAGTTTTGAAGTTGAAAGTTTAGAAGAAGCGACAAAAATTGTAAACGCAACACAACTTTACTCTTTAGTTGTAAACATTGGGGATTCTAAATCTATCATCACGCACCCTGCTTCGACGACACACCAACAGTTAAGTCAGGAAGAACTCATCGCATGCGGTGTTCCATCGGGACTTATTCGTATATCTTGCGGACTGGAATCGACTAAAGATTTAATTGCAGATATGGAACAGGCTTTAAACGCATAATAAAAATATCTTTAATGTGTAGGAGAATACAACTCCTGCACAGAGTGCGCAGGAGTAAATTTCAGCGGCTTAGAGAGTGTGTTCTTTTTTATATTTCAAGATTATAGAGTGTGCTTCATCTTTTAATTTTAACTTCTCTTTTTTCAGTTTTTCAAGTTCAACATCTGTTAGAGGGATATCTCCATATCCGCCTTTTGCAATCTTATCATCAAGCTCATTATGACGGTCAAATATTTTTAAAAAGTGGGCATTTGCAGCCTCGTTTTCTTTCATATGTGTGATAACGTCACGGTATTCATGTAGCATTTAATCTCCTTTTCTTCTTTTTTTAATAATAACATATTTCTACTTATTAGATGAATCTGCTCTCCTTTTTATTATTGCAAAAACGAGAGATTCCGACTTCATAATATTTATGGCTCTCATAATTAAAAAAAGTCCAATATCTTTTTTCCTAAATCAAATTAGTATTAAGTCATTTTCGCTAAAATAGCACTATTAATTTTAAAAGAGCCCAAATTTGTCATTAAACTTGCAAACGCACACAGAACATTTTACCAACCCTCTTTACCTTGAAAGCGGTCGTATTTTAGAACCTTACGATATTGCTTATGAGACATACGGAGTGCTCAATGAAGATAAAAGCAATGTAGTTGTAATTTGTCATGCACTTACAGGTTCACACCATTGTGCCGGCACTTACGAGGGCGAAAATAAAGCCGGCTGGTGGGATGGTCTCGTTGGTCCGGGCAAAGCTGTTGACACAGATAAATTTTTTGTTATTTGTACAAATGTTATAGGCAGCTGTTTTGGCTCAACAGGTCCTATGAGCCCTAAACATCCACATCACGAACCTTACCGCTACAAATTTCCAGTTGTAACCATAAAAGATATGGTCAAAGCACAGCGTATTTTATTTGACAAACTCGACATTCACAGAGTCCACGCCATAATAGGCGGTTCTATGGGCGGTATGCAGGCGCTTCTCTTTGCCGTACACTACCCTAACTTTGCTCAAAAAATCATCTCTCTTGCGAGCACTTACGCAACACAGCCTTGGGCAATTGCGTTTAATAAAGTAGCTCAGGAAGCCATTTTAAAAGACCCTGACTTTAAACAGGGCTATTATGATCCCGAACTCATCAAAGAGCATGGTCTTTCAGGTATGGCAATCGGACGCATGGCAGGACACATCAGTTTTTTATCTCACGAATCTATGAACTCTAAATTTGGCAGAGAGTATAAAAAAGATGACGGTTTATATGAACTTTTTGGAAAATTTCAAGTGGAATCATATCTCGAATATAACAGCTACAACTTCACAAAATGGTTTGATCCGCTCTCGTATCTCTACATTACAAAGGCCATCAATATTTTTGATTTGGCTCGCGGGTTTGATTCTCTTGAAGAAGCCATGAAAAAAATACAGGCAGAGCTTCATCTTATCAGTTTTAAAAATGATATCCTCTTTAAAAATTTTGAGATGAAAGAGATTTCTGATGTTTTAGACAGAGTCGGGAATAAAAATCATCACTACTTGGACGTAGACAGCGACTATGGCCATGATGCATTTTTGGTGGAACTAGATAAATTTGACACCTACATAAAGGAAGTATTAAATGGCTAAAAAAGAAGATTTCGAAGCAAAGCTCGAGAGTGCGAAAAAGACGCTTGAGATACTTACAAATCAGGAAATCACCCTCGAAGAAAGCGTCAAAGCCTATGAAAAAGGGATGAAAGAACTCTCCGAAGCACAAAAAATGCTTCAAGACGCACAGTTAAAAATTCAAGAAATAAAAGCGCCACAGTGAGAGCTGCCGTACTTCAGCTCAGTGCGCAGGGACTCAGCAGCACAAAGCTCTACAACTACATAAGAGTCGCAAATTCAAAAGGCGTGAAAGTCCTTCTTTTGGGAGAGTATATTCTTAACCCTTTTTTTAAAGAGCTCGAAACAATGTCTATCTCAATGATTGAGGAACAGGCGAACCAACAGATAAAAATGCTTAAAGAACTCTCTTCTACTTATAAGATGACTATTATTGCCCCTTTAGCGATTGTTAAACGCAAAAAAGTCTATAAAACCATCGCAAAATTTGCTCCAAATTCTACTTCTTACTACAAACAGCAGCTTCTTATTAATTATTCACACTGGAATGAAGAGAAGTTTTTTGCCAATGAAATCAAGCCTATAGAATCACCCCTTATTTTTAACATTGGCGGCTTTAAGTTTGCAATTATGGGCGGCTTTGAACTTCACTTTGATGAACTCTGGACGGAGATAAAATCTAAAAATGTTGACTGCGTTTTACTTCCAAGTGTTGCAACATTTGAATCTTATGAGCGATGGAAAAATCTTATACTCTCACGAGCATTTACGCATAACTGCTACATCTTGCGTGCAAACCGTATCGGCGAGTATCAGGATAAAGAGTTTAGCTGGAAGTTTTACGGCGACTCTTTACTTGCTTCACCAAACGGTGAAATGCTTGAGCATCTTGGGAACAAGGAAGAGCTTATGATTGTAGATATGAGCCACACCGAGGTCATTCAGGCAAGAAGAGTATGGGGATTTAAAGAAATGAGTAACAAAAGATTGTGATATAATCACTCTTTTTTGAAATAAGGATACACTCATGATGCAATATTTTCACAGACAAGTGCAACTTTGGGGAGAAGAGACCCAAACTCTTTTACAAGGTAAAAAAATAGCCGTTATAGGTTCTGGAGGACTAGGAAGTTCTCTTGCGTTTGCTCTTGGTGCGAGCGGCATCGGTGAAATTCATATGGTTGACTTTGATGAAGTCAGCCTTCATAACATCCACAGACAAATTGCTTTTAAAACCGGTGATGAGGGTAAAAACAAAGCTGTTGTAAACGCAGCGATTATTGAGCAAAGATGTCCTTTCGTCAAAGCAATGGCTCATGAATGCGATTTTAAAACATGGTCACTTAAAAATATAGAAGTAGACCTCATAATAGACGCAACAGACAATCTCCCTTCACGCGCAGAGATAAACGCCTACGCAAAAAGTAAAAATCTTCCTTGGGTGTACGGCAGCGTTGAAGCCTTTCATGGTCAAGTCTCTTTCATTGAAGAGTCATCATTTTCCGATGCTTTTAAAATCGTACAAAAAACACCCGCAGGTATTGCCGCACCTATTGTTATGCACATTGCTTCACTTCAGGCAAATTTGGCACTGAGATACTTAGCGGGCTTGAGCGTAAAAAAAGACATGCTTTATTATCTCTTTTTTAACAACGAGGGCGAACTTATAACACAAAAATTCTCCCTTCCAAAGAGTTAAAATGATCAAATATTCCTCTCTTTTACTCTTTTTACTTTTTACGGCTCATGCAAATGAAAATTATAAAGAGTTGCCCACAAAACAAGGCTATTTGAGCTCTATTTCAGCTTGTAAAGAACTCGGCAGGGAATGGCGTTTACCGGAGATTTGGGAGCTTTTTGATTTACGTGGCAAAACCGATGAATTTGGAATGGACAAACGCTACTGGTCGGCAACATCACTCAAAGAATCGCGTGAACTCAGTACCCATACGGGCAGTGATGAAGTTTTCATACGTGACAATTCCATCCCCGCGTTTGCGTTTTACCTTCAAGATGGAGATATTACTCCGACTCCCAAAGAGATCAACGCGCTTGCTCTTTGCACAAATCTTCCAAAACGTGAACAAA
>Ga0180732_1001848_pt1 | contig 12152 bp, 13 predicted proteins | sample KR11_01MetaG_FD_148674 | JGI IMG/M metagenome (GOLD analysis project Ga0180732, IMG submission 148674) | Groundwater microbial communities from the Olkiluoto Island deep subsurface site, Finland - KR11_0.1 MetaG | ecosystem: Environmental > Aquatic > Deep subsurface > Groundwater | place...
TTTCTTTATACTCCTCTTTCCTTTCATCAACCGCCTTAGTCAGAAGGTCAAAAAGCCCTTCAATCTCCTTTTTCGCTCGCTTGCGCCAGTTTTCAGTGGAAAGAGCATAGATGGTCAACGTTTCCACTCCTAGCTCTAAACAGTGTTCCACAATTTTCACCAAAGCCTTAACTCCTGCCTCATGACCCTTCATAGGAGGGAGACCTCTTTTGGCAGCCCAGCGACGGTTTCCATCCATAATAATGCCAATGTGCTTGGGAATCCGCTTTTTATCAAGTCTGATTTTGGAAGTCTTTCTAGCCATGCTGAGCTATTGTATCACTCCTAGCTTTCTCGCTCAATCATGAAATCCGCCATTTTAGATAAGGTATCCTGATGTTCTAGATTGGTGGTAATTTGGGGAATATATTTTTTCCCTCTTTCAACCAATCTTCTAGCCATTTTTTGCGAGTAATCCAGGGCGCCTGTTTTTTGGGTGATTTCTCTTACTCGCTTAAGTTCTTTTTTTGTTAATTTCCTATTTCCATAAGCGTATTTAATAAAATCCTTATCTTCACCCTTTGCCGACTCCAAAGCTTTTAAGTGAAGAATAGTATTTTTATTTTCTTTGACGTCACTCCCAATCGGTTTACCCAGGGTTTTTTCATCAGCAAAAAGACCAAGTTCGTCATCCCTTAGTTGAAAAGCAATTCCCACCGGTAGTCCATATTTTTCTATCTTTTTTATCTCTTTTTCACTTGCTCCAGCAAACAAGGCACCGTATTGTAAAGGTCCGGTAATAGTGTAATTGGCGGTTTTATAATGATGAATCTGAAAAATGTCTTTCTCACTCAATTGTTGGCTGGCTTCATAAGTGAGGTCAAGTGCTTGACCAAAAGCAGTCATTAAAATCTGTTTATCAAAACACTTTAGTACTCTAGTTTTAATCTCATCACTGAAATCAGAATCAACTAGAAGAAGGTGAGAGAGAATCATCCCAATATCACCCATGTCAATCGCCATCGAAAGCCCATAGTGACTCCCTTCTCTTTTGAAATTCCTTTTTTGATGAATATCTTCATATTGAAGGTGGATAGTTGGTTCTCCCCTTCTAAGAATATCTTTATCCATAATGTCATCGTGGATTAAAAGAAAAGAATGAGCTATTTCTACCATTAATGAGGTTTTTAAAATGGCTTTTTCATTTCCACCGCCAAAGCACTCATATCCTAGCTTGGTCAGAGCACCACGAATATTTTTTCCACCCATGAAGTTTCGATAAATCCTTGTCATCTCAACAGTGATGGGGGAAATTTTACTAGCTTCTTTTTCTTGACCCTTAAAGAAAGAGTTTAAGATGGGCTCTGTTTTTTTAATGTAATCCTTAAGATAAACCTTGGCTTGCATGTGGTTGAGTATAACCAAAATCTACCAAGCTTGCAAAGATTTGACAGGGGAAGCTTGATATTGATAGACTGGATTTGATGTCTTTTAATATTGGTGAGGCTCTATTTGAGAAACATCTTGGCTTGACCACCTCAATGACCTTGGGTGATATTATTTCTAATATTCTTCCCAATATTTATATCCTGGCAGGGGTGATTCTTTTCTTTCTTTTAGTTGGCGGGGGATTAATGTTCATTGTTAGTGCTGGGCAAGAAAATCCAGAAGGAGCTGGTCAAGGCAAAAAGGCTATCACTGCCGCTTTAATTGGCTTCTTGATAATTTTTGCCAGTTATTGGATAATTCAAATTATAGAGACTGTAACGGGAGTCAATATTTTTGAGCCCGGAGGATTCTAAAAATGGATAATATCTTTGGAAAAATCACAAACCCTTTAGAAAGAATTAACCCTCAAGGATACGGGGGTATCAAGGCTGGAGGGCTCATTTATTTCCTGAACAACATTATCCGCCTTTTAATTGTTGTTGGCGGGCTTTTTGCTTTCTTCAATCTCGTCTTGGCAGGATATGGATTCTTAAGCGCTGGTGATGACCCGAAAAAAATGGCGGCTGCCTGGGCAAAAATCTGGCAATCAATGATGGGGCTTTTATTTATTGTTGGCTCATTTGTTCTGGCAGCCATATTTGGTTATCTTTTATTTGGCGATCCAACCGCGATTTTAAATCCAAAGCTTTACGGACCGGGAACTTAAATTTTTATGGAAAAGCAATTATTAGCCCAAATCAATCTTGGCCAACTTGGGGGTGAGGACGGTTTTGGTCCTTGGGGTTGGCTGGGGGGCGCTGAAGATATCGGCACAGCCGCAGGAATCTTCACTCAAATTATCTCCAATATTATTGGGATAATGACTGTCGTCGCTGGCATCTGGTTCTTCTTCATGTTAATCATCGGCGCTTATGGCTACCTCACGGCTGGCGGTGATTCAAAAAAAATCGAAGAAGCCACTAAAAAAATTACTGGTGCCTTAACTGGATTAATAGTCATTGTTTTGGCCTATGCTTTAGTCTCTCTTATTGGTAGTCTTTTAGGAATTGATATTCTTAATCCCCAAGATGTTATCGAGTTATTAGGACCATAAAATCAAAGCATGATGATAGAAAATCTTTTAGCCCAAGCGCCAGAAGGAATTTACAACCCTGCTCTAGATCCATTGATTGGTAGGGGTGAAGGAGTTAATATTCTCAATCTTTTCTTGGGAAACATCATTAGTATCTTGCTGATTGTTGGGGTTATTGTTGCTTTTATCTTCATTGTTATCGGCGCCATTCAATGGATGACGGCTGGCAACGACAAAGCCCAAATGGAATCAGCCAGAGGTAAAGTTGTCAGTGCCGTTATTGGTTTAGTCATTCTCTTTGCAGTTTTTGCTATAATGAAAATAATTGGTGCTTTCTTTGGCATCGAAGAATTAAAGAATTTATTTTTTGATATCTCGCCATACTTAATTTCTGATTAGGAAAGGGGGTGAAAATGAAAAGGTTAAAAGAGCTAACAAGCTATTTAATGTTTGCTCCCGTTTTGTTGGCTAATGACGTAATTAAAATTGAACCAGGAGAGGGATTTACAGGGTTAGAGAATATCACAGTTCCAGCTATTATCTCGACTGCCGTTAAATTGCTTTTAGTTATTGCTGCCCTTATATCCTTTATATTCTTAGTACTCGGTGGAATCAGGTGGATTACTTCTGGTGGAGACAAAGACGGAACAGCTAAAGCTCAAGGGACAATTACTGCCGCTTTGATTGGACTGGTAATCGTTTTTGCCGCCTGGGCAATCATTCGCTTGTTACAAACATTCTTTGGTATTGGACCAATTTTCGAATTCAAAATCCCGGTTATTCAGTAACCAAAGGATGGGTAAAAGCACTTTAAATAATTAAAGTGCCGCTTGGTTACGTTGTTTTTGAGTTAAATCACTCAATCACCTACTCTTGACGGTAGGTGTTTGCTATTGTAAAGTGAAAAATAATGGTCGGAGATGTCCATGAGATTAAAGATTTAGTTGATATTGTTGAAAATATTTTTAATCTTGTTATTCGCCTCGCCGGTATTCTTGCTTTTATTATGCTTCTTATTGGTGGATTCAGATATTTAACTTCAGGTGGCGATGCTAAAGCAGCGGAATCAGCCAGAAAAACGATTACTTACGCGATTCTCGGGTTAGTCTTGATTATTGCTGCTTGGTTTATCCTCAAATTTATCGCTGAATTTACTGGCTTGGGAGAACAGCTACTTAAGTTCGAAATTAGCCAATAATGAAAAAACTCCTGCCCACCTCAGTTTTCTTTTTCCTTTTAGTCTCTTGCTCTTTTTCCCCTTCTCTTTCTCTTGCCCAAAATCAAACCAGTACTGTTACGGCTAGATTAGCCTATGAAGGTCAATTTATCAATTGCGAAGAAGAAGCATATCTAATTAGATGTCTTACTCCTGAATGTGATGACTATTCAGAGATTTACTGGGATGAACCACACGGCAATGAGCAGGGATACTATTATTTTGTCTTTTACAATATCCCCTATGGTGAGTATGCTGTCCATATAAAGGGGTGCGACCACGCTAAAGGAAAAACTCTTTTGACTACGGGAGAAACCAGAATTATTGTTGATCAACCCGACGAGCTTGAAGATGTTGTTGTGGTAGAGACTGAACCATGTTCATGTGAACCATCCCCTCCTCCAGTAGGACCTCCAGATTTACCTCCCGACTATTTTCCGTCTGGCTCTCTTCAATGTAGACCTGACCTTATTGGCGACAGAGACTCTCGTCCTTATCGCAATCTTGATTGTGACCTTTGCAATATCACCGGGCTATTTTGTCCTTCTTGCGCCACTAGTTCTACTGTTTTCGACACAGTCTCTTGGGAATGGCGAGATAAAGACGTAGAGTGTGAAGGCAACGTCTGGGTTACTAGAAAGTGGCCTGAACCGCCACCCGGAACAATAGTAATCAATCCCTCAGATACCAAAATCCCTTTTGTGGGTAAAAAAAGAGAGGAAATAACTGGCAGAGTAGATAAGGTTCATGAGGATGAAAAATTATATCTAGCTGATTATTTTGAGGGCACTCATGAATACTATCGCCGTTATCCTTTGGCTATTTCTTTTCCAATAATAGGAGATGTTGATCTCCTTCATGGCGTCAATTCAAATTTGAGGATTAACTACCAAGGTGTTTTCCGGAAATTAGCGCCAATGGTTTATCAAGACAAGCTAAAAGAGCAAATGATTGAAAGAGCCCAAGCCACACAAGCAGAAAACATTCACGAAGGAGGAGTCCACAATTATGAGCTTAACTATGTTCGCCGAATATGCTGGCATGCTCCTTTTTGGCTAGATGTGCTTGCTCTAATCGCAGATAAAATCGTTGAACATGCTAAAGTTTCTTTTAATCTTGACCCCTTGGCAATTACTCATTACTGTCTTTATGGCTACAACACAACCACTGATCATAATTTAATTAGGGCTGTTAAAGGAATTCTTGATGAGTGGAATAGCTCTACTCTTGTCAGTTTATTTCCCTTCCTGAAAATTCCTTATTTTTATCAGCTCGAACTTGCCCAACAAATGTTAACTCTAGAGGGTAACTATCCGCCTGACCCTAGTGAAGAGGATTATGCTGAAAAATGGAAAGATTGGAAGTTTAAAGACCTAGAAGAAAAAGAGTTTTCTGACGCAGGTAAACTTTGGGAAGTCGTTCCCATGTTCTCTCGTGAAGACACACCAGGAATGATTATTCCTTATCTTGGTTCCAAGCCCCTTGATACATTTGAGATTACTAACCCAGAAAACCAAGTAGAAAAAGTCCCTCATGTTGCTCGGCTTTATGAATCTACTCAAGAAGTACAAAAGATGTTAGTGCCATTTTATAAAGAAGATTTGCAATTTTCTCAAAACAAATCAGAACCAATCATTGCCAGTCCCGCTGAGGAAAAAGCCCAGGAAGAAAAAATTCTTCTGGCTCAAGGGCCAAGTGCGGGTTGTATTCCCGCTGGCTGTAAAGTGCTTTACCCAACTCCCGACTGCAGTTGTTTAGCTGATAATTCCTGTATGGGAGAACACTCACAAATAGGCTATTGTGGCTATCATATGTGGGGGGGTTGTATTTGTGGCTACACAGACTGTAGTCCAGTACCACCTGGTGAGGTTTGTTGTCTACCGTTCTGCTCTGGTGTTGGACCTCCTGTTCCACCCGGTCCTACTTGTGGACTACCCGATGCTTTAGCCGTTAATCAATGCGAGATGGAAGCTATTACTGACACTAATGAAAATGATGACCTTTGTTGTAACCCAATAAACATTGAAATGACGGCAGTTGACATGTTTATTAATGAAAATTACACCGAGTGTTCCGATTATACTTGTGGTCCAACTGGAACTAGTCTTTGCCCTGATGATCCTTGTCTAAATAAAGAAACGCGCGAGGTAAATCGCGAAATTGGCATCACTCTTCTTCACCCCTATCTTACTGATATCTGGGAGCAAACCGGCCTAGCGGAAACTGCTGGGTTATTTAACATTTTCCGCCCAGCTAAAATCACTGAGTTTAGGGAAATTGACGCCAGTAGCGAAATCGTATATACCCAATCAGGGTTTGACTCAATTGCACCCTCAATTGGCAAATTCTATTTTAACTATCTAGGCGGAGTTCAATTAGCTAAAGAGTGGGTAACTAGAGCCCTGATGCCCTGGAAAGAGTAAAGTTGAAATTACTTTAAGGGAGTGTTATTGTTAAATCAATGCTGCCTAAACTTTTAACTAAAAGAAAAATTGCTTTAATTATTCTTATCTTAGCCCTGTTTCTTCCTCTCTTTGCCCAGCCAATTCGGGCTTTTTCTTCTGGTCCTAATAGCACTTACCCCTTCCAATTCTATAACGCGGTTTTTGAAACTGAAGAAATGAACTTGCAAAGTTTTGTCTACGAAACCATGAGGGCAACTATTATGTCAATCGTCACCCTTATTGTTGGTGACCCTAGTGAATATGAAGGCCAAGAAGACTGTTATTTTGAAAAAATTTCATGTTGGTATAAGTGTAAAATTGAAGATCCCAAATCTGACTGTCCTCAATGTGAGGAAGATTGCCCCGAGCCTATAGGGATGGGGTCTCCAAGCAACGGCGCTGTTTTTCAACTGGCTAATTTCATCAGTCTGATTTATGCCAACCCGCCCGCTTCGGGGGTTGAATATCTAGCCGACGTTGGTCGAAGATTAAATCTGGTTCAACCTGCTTATGCCCAAGAGGCGGTCGGCTGGGGAAAGTTCCAGTATGCTCTGCCTATTTGGAAAGCCTTTCGGGACGTTACTTATGTTTTCTTTGTTTTAATTCTTGTCTTCATGGGTTTCGCTATTATGTTTAGGGTTAAAATTAACCCTCAAACAGTAATTACCATCCAATCAGCTCTACCCAGGGTGATTTTGGCTCTGATTTTAATCACCTTCTCTTATGCCATCGTGGGATTTCTGATTGACTTAATGTATGTGCTAATTAATCTTACTATATTCCTTTTTTCTAATATTCAATTAGGCTTCCCAGACTGGCTTGAAACACTTATAAAAGGACCCCTCCCCGACCAACCTACCACAAGTGACTTTACACTTTTTTATACTATGCTTATAGTCGGAATCGCTCCCCTGGCTCTTATACTTTTGATTATCCTAATCCTAGGTGTTGTTGGCATCCTTGGTCTTGCTAGCAGTGTCACTATTATCGGGCCCGGAATAGGGGCAATTGCCCTAATTATTGCTGTGGTTCTCGTTATCCTTCTTTTAATTGCTCTCTTGCGAGTTTGTTGGGCGCTTTTGAAGGCGTATATTAACGTCCTTATTGCTCTAATTTTTGCTCCTTTTCAACTTCTGGTAGGTGCCTTACCGGGTAGCAACGCAGTGGGCAGTTGGTTTAGAAATCTAATCGCTAATTTAGCTGTTTGGCCCGCTGTTTTTGTTATGACCTTCCTGGCTGGTTTTATAACACTGTCAGGATTAGCAGGAGTAACTGAAACTGGTCCAACTGGCAATCTTATCCTTCTACCTATCGTTGGGCTTGGTATTTTGCTGATGACTCCCAAAGTCTCAGATATGATTAAAGCCTTCTTTGCCGGCAAGCCATTTGAATATGGCACAGCGATTGGTGAAGCAATGGGACCAATTACTGGAGTTGCTGGCTATGGCTTGGGGCTCGCTCAAGAAGCTGGTAGAACATACGTTACTGAGCGCGTTTACCCACGTCTTGGATTGGGGAGAGGGGGAGGACAACCAACAGATCAGGAACTACCCCCAAGCTCTGCTCCAAGGGAACGTTCCGCTTGAAGACAGAGCGGCCGTCCCAGGCCTAGATAACCCTCTTAGTAATCTTGGTTCTCACCCCTACCATCGCTGCTTCGTGTTCAATATTAAGCCTCCAGCCTTTCTTGAGATTTTCCTTAATCCAACTCAACTGGGGTTGGCTTATGAAAGACACTCTCTCGCCCGCTCTTTCGCCCTCCTCGATAGTAAAAGTCCAAAGCAAATTATCTTCAACCCCTTTTAGAGCAATACCATCCCAATGTAAATCTGTTGCTGCTTTAGGACGAGAAAAAACTGCATAGAAAGCACCTAAGAGAAATTCTGTTTTTAGTCGCGTTATTTCATAGGGGTCGGCGGTATCAAACGGGGCTACCCAACTTTCAATGGCATCAGAACTAAAGTCCTCAGGCTTCCATGTCGTTTGGAGTAATAAATCCTTAGCTTTAAGAATCCTAGGAACTACCGCCCCTATATAAAACATATATGACCCTTCTGGGAGGTTATGAAAATTTAGCCTCTCAGGAGTGAGTCGTCTCAGTTTATCAACCTTAGGCTCTCCCCTTTCGTCGGCTGGGGCCCGATTTAATTCAAGCATAGTAGTAATTCTCCTTTTAGCATCGGGGTCTTCACTCAGACTCCTTAAATCCAAATCTGGAGTAACAATATATTTGTCTCTAATATCTTGGGCTGATCTGAAAAAAGAAGTCCCAAAACCCTCTATTCTAGTAATAGTAATATCCGGCCCTCGATCTCTCACCCGGACTGCCCTCTTGGTTCGGTATTTTCTAAGATAGATTGCTTCAGCTAAAGGATCAAGCCCCTGAATGTCTGAATTCCAAACAGAGGTTTCTCTAGTGGCAATTGCAAGTCTCTCGGCTAATTGTAAAGATTTCTTAGCTACTGCCTCCCTATCAACTCCAGGTTCTTCAGGAATTGTTTCCACCAAACGCCTTTGGATTTCCCTCATTAGTCCAGCCTTAATCGGTGCCGGCATTCTTTCTCCCAAATACCTCACTTTTTCTCTTTTCTCTGGAATTTCTAATTTTTCAGTAGCCGCTTTTTGTAAAAGACTCCAAGCTTCTCTAATTTTAAAACCATGAATCTTTTCTCCCTCCTCGCTAAACAAAAAGTGGAAATCTTCTGCTTCAAGAGCATATCTTTGAGATTCGGGTTCCAAAAAAACATTAAAAAGATAAGCTATCGCCTCTTCAGTTCTTCCTGGAATGGCGGCGGCAATGGCAGCACAGTGTTGAAGCCTTAGTCTAGCTCTCGCCTCTCTTCTTAACTCTTCATCAAGCCTTTCGCTCTCTACCCAAGTCATTATTCTCTGAGCAAACTCTGGATTTCTCCCATAAAGCATTCTTCCTGGCACCGGAGCCACCGGAAGATCATTAGCTTCGATCAATTCTAAAAGAGCATGGAGTCGGACCCTTTGTTTTTCCTTCTCCTCAGGTAATTCCTCTTCACCTATTGCTCTTTTCTGAGCCTCTAGGGCTTCTTCCTGAGCCACTGCTCCTCTCTCAGTTGCTTCTCTTATACTCTTCAATTCTTCCACTCCACCCACCATTACCCTCTCAGATTTCTTCAGTTGCCTAACATTATAGCCAATTAATTTCTCGGCTATCTCCTTCTCCTTCTCGGTCAATGATCCTTCTGTAATCAAGTCTCTTAAAGTTTTATTTCTATTAAGTATTTCCTGCCGGAACTCTGGAGATTGATGTTCTTCGACATGAGTCTCCTTAGTATATCGAAGAGCGCTTTTAAGTGGCTCTGATTCCAGCCCACTAATAGCCTCATCAATTTCCTCGACCCTCCGCACTCCAAGCATCCCTTTAAGTGACTGTCTAATAGGTCCCAATTTAAACCTAACGCCTTTTTCTTCGCCAAACATTTCCGGCATTACTGTCGGCTCTCCATGATGACGATGAGTTCCTTTTTCTTTCATTTCCTCTGGCAGATCTTCGAGCATATCCCAAATTATACTACACCACTTTAATTAATTAAACAAAGGGAGGAAGGCACAAGATAGTAGAAGAACAAAAAAGGGGAACATCTGTGAAGAACCCTCTTAGGTTTCCGAAGACTAAACCATAAATTTAATCTCTACTAATTTCATCTTTTAATTCTCGAATTATTGTCTGTTTAAACGCTTCTAAAGTAAGGGTCTCATCTAGATGTCTCTCATCAAGCAAGACCATAAAATCAATCGCATCACCCACGTACTCATACCCTCCCTCTGGATAGGCTCTACTTACATGTCGTTCACGAGATTCTGCATGTAGAATCTCTTTATGGATGTAGATTTCTTCCACATTTTCTGGCTTGATCCCGAGCCCTCTATTTCTTTTAACCAGCTCATTTTGCTCCTTCTAAAAAACTGCCCCTTACGGGCAGTTCGATACTTATAGACTATTTGATTCATTGTACCACACCAATACAAATTATGCTCTATTTTGCCTCTACTTTGACCTATTTTGAGCTGGTTGAACTAGGAAAAATCTATGTTTACAATAGAAAGGTAATATGGAACAACATCCAGTACCACAACACATTTCTTCTTACCAGTTTCGCTTAGTAGGAGATATGACGATTAGGCAGTTCGGGATGTTAGCCGGTGGTTGTATTGCTGGCTTAATTTTTTATGCTACTCCCCTTGCCCCTTATATCAAATGGCCTCTGATTGTTTTTTCGATTACCCTTGGTGCTGCCTTAGCCTTTGTTCCACTTCAAGAAAGACCCTTAGACAAATGGATTGTTGCCTTTATCAAGGCAATTTTCTCACCCACTCAATTCGCTTGGAAAAAACAACCCAAAGAGCTAGAGATTTTTAAAATCGCCCCCCAGAGAAAGTTTTTCCGAAAAGCCCCGGCGCCGCCAGCGGATCGAAAACAACTAACGGAATATCTCGCCACCTTGCCAGCGGAACCTAAAAGCCCGCTTGACCAGCAAGAGGAAAGCTTTATTAAAAAAACAGTTAATATGTTCCAGTTAGCCAAAATGCCATCGCCTCAGCCCGCGGTCAGCATCCCGCCCTCTTGGGCCCCACCAGTTCAGCCAATTCCTCAGGCGCCAAGACCAGCTCCCCAACCTAAGGTAGTTCAACCTATTAAAGTAAAGCCCGCTCCTCCTAAGAAAGAAGAGGTAGTTTTACCGGAAAAACCAGGTCGTCCCAAGAAACCTCAAGTTGAAGCTAAGTTTGAACCTGGTTTGCCTTTTCCCGCCCCGCCTTCCCAGCCCAATACCCTTGTCGGCATGGTTCTTGACCAAGAAGGTAAAATTATTGAGGGAGCAATTATTGAAATCAGGGACAGCCAAGACATTCCGGTCAGGGCTTTAAAAACCAATAAATTAGGTCAATTCCGGAGCGTTACTCCGCTAGATAATGGCCAATACGAAATTGAGATTGAAAAAGAGGGTTATCAATTTGATATCCTTAAAATAAAGTTAAAAGGCGAGGTAGTTGAACCATTAGCAATCCGCGCCAAAGGAAAAACCAGTGAACCTGCCCAAAACATTTGACCCAACTAAAATACCTATTCGGGCTTCTACCCAAGAACATTTGGATATCGAGGATATCCAGGACGGAATTATCATTCTTAGAGACGGTAGCTGTTGCTTAGTTATTGCTACCACAGCCATCAACTTTGGCTTACTCTCAGAAAAAGAGCAAGAAGCAACTATTTATGCCTATGCCGGTCTTTTAAACTCCCTTACTTTCTCCATTCAAGTTGTTCTTCGCTCCCAAAGAAAGGATATTTCTGGCTATGTTAAGTTAGTTAAACGGGCTGAAGAAAAAGAAACCAAAAAAGAAATTAAGATCCAAATTCAGAAGTATCGTCAATTTATTGAAGAAACCGTGGCTAAAAATGAAGTCCTTGACAAAAAATTCTATATCGTCATTCCCATGAGTGCTTTAGAGTTAGGAGTTAAGCAGGCGCTAACTTCTACTTTTGCGCTAAAGAAACTGCCCTTTGACAAGGACTATATTTTACAAAAGGCAAAAACCAATCTTTATCCCAAACGAGACCATGTCTTGCGTCAAGTGGCTCGTCTGGGGCTTAAGGGAAAACAGCTTAATACTCAAGAGCTCATCCAGCTTTTCTTTAATATTTACAACCCCGAGGTCAAAGGGCAACAGCTCACCACCACGGAACAGTACCAAAGACCAATGGTGGAGCCAGCCATGGCTAAGGTAAAAGAAGGCGTTCCGCCCAGCCAACCACTACCGATCCCAATCAGCGAAACAGAAACCCCAAAAATAGAACCCGAAAAGCTGACTCAACCTCTAGGAGAAATTGAGGTAAAAACCAAACCAGTTAAAGAAGAATCAATTCAAAATCAAATTAATGGTTTAATCAAAAAAGCAGTAAACAGATAAGAACCTTCCGCCTAAGGCGGAAGAACCTTGTTTTTTGTAAACTCAAAATGAA
>Ga0180732_1001849_pt1 | contig 12145 bp, 10 predicted proteins | sample KR11_01MetaG_FD_148674 | JGI IMG/M metagenome (GOLD analysis project Ga0180732, IMG submission 148674) | Groundwater microbial communities from the Olkiluoto Island deep subsurface site, Finland - KR11_0.1 MetaG | ecosystem: Environmental > Aquatic > Deep subsurface > Groundwater | place...
TGAAATTGTCCAAACTTATTGCTTTGATAATACCCTGAGACCCATCATTATTTTCCAAGGTAGCACTGCAACCAATTTGTACTACATTGCTATTTAATAAAGATTTTAATCTCAATAAAAGATACCTTAAATGAGTTGCTTTATTACCACGATAACTATGAATTTCATCAAGGACTATATATTTAACAGTGTTTTTTGATTTTGTAAAAATTATTTGATCTTTATGTCTCGTAAGCATCCTATCAAGCATTACATAGTTTGTAACAAGAATGTTTGGTGGAGATTCGCGAATAGTATCACGACTATCTTCTGGAGTTGAACCTATATAACTGCCAAAACTAATATCAGTACCTTTTGTGAAATCGGAGATTCTTTGTATCTGATCATTTGCTAATGCATTCATTGGATAGATGATAATTGCTTTAATACCACTACCGGGATTTTTCAAACAATAATCAAAAATTGGAATCAAGAATGATTCTGTTTTGCCACTACCTGTCCCTGTTGAAGTAACCGTAGTCTTGTCGTCCAGAATGGAAAGAATTGCTTGTTCCTGATGTAAATATAGTTTATCTATAGGAATTAAATCGGCGAGTCCATCGGAAAGCGAATTGTCTCTGCAAAATTGGCGAAAAGAATTAATTCCATATTCATATTTACGATTCAATGTGAAAAAAATTCCCTTGTCAACTTCAATAGTTTTTAGGATTTCTTCAACATCGTTTGTGGTAAGTCCACTATTTAGAAGACTTTCTCGGAGAAGTAATTTGTATCTCTCTAACAAATTGAAACTCAGTGTAATTGGATCTAGAAATCTTTCATTCATATATTCTCAATAAGTTATGCAATTGAATAAATTTTGAAATATTAGTTGCCCACATGCACCTTGTACATATTTTTCTTATATTACATACTTTTGCATATATTTTTCTTATTTCCGAAAAATATCAAACAATGCCGAAGATGCATCGAAGCGCGATAATGGATAAATAGAACGTTTATAGAATGCAGATAGCGGTTGCATGTCTACGAGCAAACTTGGCTAGGGCTACAGACCTGAAAAAGCACCAGCCGCAGCAGACAGAGCAGATACTGAATCAGCTATACCGAAAAGTCAACAACTGGTAACCATCATAACTCGCACGATTGGGCCGGCTCTCACACAGGCACATACATCCCATCATGGTAAGCGATTGCCTGCGCCTCGGCATCAGAAAGCGGGATATACTGCGAAACAAGATACAGGCTGCGCAGCGCAAGCCCCATGGCAACGATCTCAGGGTTTATGGAATAAGCGCCAGTTGGTTTGCCATCTTTGATTTCTGGCAGGTAATATGGTTTTCCTGGCATTCCCACCTTCCCGATATCGTGGAAAAGACCAACGATCACACAGCTCTCTTCGCTAATTTCCGGCGCGAGGGCGGCGCGCAGTTGCAGCAGGGTCTCGGCTACTCCTATGCTGTGCTCTAATAGTCCGCCTTCTTTGTTGAGATGGTATTTTGTGCTTGCAGGACTGGTGAGCCATGTTGTTTCAGAGTGGAGCATATCGATGAATCTGTTCACTGCATCTTCACGGTCATGGATTTTAGCCAAAAGGGCATCGTAGCGTTCTTTCATTGGAATTTTCCTGATTTCTTCTCAATATCTTTATACCACTTTGCACAATCTTTCTTTATAAACAGATGCATCTCTTCTAAATTGTTAAGATCCTTGTTCCCTTTCTCCCACTCCTCAAAAACCTGTATGAAATATACATGAGGGTCGTCTCCAGACCAGTCCTGAAATTCTGTAGTGGCTTCCTTTTCAAATTTATAAATCCCTTTCAATATCCCCATGCAGTGCTGTTTTGCTTCCTCATCCATTGAGAGCTTCTGGAATTTCCTGAGTTCCTCAAGATAAGGCTCCAATACTTCTTCAAACATCTCAGATGCCAATTCATAAGGATCAACATACCCATGTCGCGTTCCTCCCGATTTGTCCCAGACATCCTCAACTTCGAGGCTATCCAGATCATGAAAAACACCATCTGCGACATCATCCGGGTCAACTTCTTTCAGGTATTCAAAAGCAAGCTCTTCTATCCGTTTCGAAATCTTCGCATCTTCATCAGCAAGTCTATTCAATATTTCATATGCATGCCTGGCGCGGATGTCATCCATGATCTGCTTTTTTTCTGATATTTTGGAGGCAGACGAAATTTTATTCTTCATGGCTTTTTTGTTCATTCTTATCCACTAATAAAAACTATTACCGATATTCTATACCTTTGTATAAAAACTCTTTTCGTTTTACCTTCCATACAGTTATTTTTCATGGACCTTCTATACAAAGCGTCATAAATAATTGCTTATGCAATCAATCAAAAATAGAACCGCAGATAAACGCGGATGAACGCGGATTTGTTGCTACGCATCTGCGTTTATCTGCGTTCATCTGCGGTTAATATATACTAAAAAATAATATTAATTATGCATAATTACTTATGCCGTGATGTATAAATGTCTGATCTTTATTATCTATCTCTTGCTCAAATGCTGGTTTATCGCAGCAACGAGAGCTTCGACTGATGCCATGACTATATCTTCGTTCGTGGCGCGCGCTGATACAACCCTGCCGTTCTCATCCTCTACACCGATGATCACTTCGGCAAGGGCATCTGAGCCGCCGGAGATGGCTTCTATCCTGAAATCGCGCAATTTGAATTTATAGTCCCCGAGGATACCTGTTACGGCCTTTAGCGCGGCGTCCACTGGACCCACGCCAACATTTGCTCCCAATCGTTCTTTGCCGTTGACAATAGCTTTCACGGTAGCGGTCGGGGTGATGATATTCCCTGTCATCACAGAGACTTCTTTCAGAACGATGGCAGCCTCGCCCTTTGATGATGCACCGATCATTGACTCGGCAATGGAATACAGGTCGGCGTCGGTAACCCGCTTGCCCTTATCGCCTATATCTTTTATCCGCTTCACTATCTCTGTGAGCTGCTCATCAGTGGTGTGAAGACCCGCGCACTCAAGCGATTGCTTCACTGCATGCTTGCCTGCATGCTTCCCCAGTACGATGCGTCTCCTGTGACCCACCATCTCAGGAGTCATTACCCCGGGCTCAAAGGTGTCAGACCTTACAAGCACACCATGGGTATGTATACCCGATTCGTGCGCAAAAGCGTTCTCGCCCACGATCGGCATGGTGGGGGGCATTCGTACCTCTGTCAATCTCTCTACAAGACGCGAGGTCTCAACGATGTACTGGGTCTTTACATTAGTCTTAGCCCCGTAAAGCGAATGCAGACTCATCACGGTCTCTGCGAGATCCGCGTTCCCTGCGCGCTCACCAAGACCGTTTATCGTCACCTGTACCTGGCTTGCTCCCGCTTCCACGGCTGCGAGGCTGTTGGCGACAGCAAGACCAAAGTCGTTGTGACAATGTACATCAATAGGGATATTCACATTCTTTGCGATCTCCTCGATCAATTTATACATGGCAGAAGGCACTATCACGCCCACGGTGTCAGGGACATTGATAATATCGCAGTGGGCTTCCTCAACGCATTTATAAATATTTATTAGATAATCCATATCAGTCCTCGTGGCGTCCATTGCTGAGAACATGCATTTTGCGCCGTGGTCTTTGATATAATCGACTGCGTCCACAGCCATTTTAAGCACTTCATCCCTGCTCTTCTTTATGGTGGATATCCTCTGGATATCGGATGTGGAGACAAAGGTATGCACCATGTCCACGCCGCAGTCAAGGCATTTGTCAATGTCTGATTTTATCACTCTTGACAGCCCGCATACCTGCAAGCTTAACCCTGCGTCAGCTATTCTCTTCACAGATGCCTTCTCCCCGTCAGATGACATGGGAAAGCCAGCTTCGATGATATCCACACCAAGCTTATCAAGCTGCTGTGCGATGAGAAGTTTTTCATCCGTTGTGAGAGAGACACCCGGTGTCTGTTCTCCGTCGCGGAGCGTGGTATCAAAAATGCTTATTTTCTTGTTCCTTAGCGATTCAATAACGTAAAAGACGATCCCTCGCGTTTATCATATTTATCGTCTCTTCATTCGCTTTAAGGTATAAAGGCTTTTTTATGCTTTGCTATGGCACATTTGATAATAGGTGCAGGAAGTGAACTTACACATTCTGACATTGGAATTGAGCAGATTACAATATATCTGCATACCTCTATTTACAGGTCTGGGCTGGCGCCAGTCAATGCCTTCAGGCTCGCCTTCCCTAACTGGCATGTTTTTCTCTCTGAACAGGTTTATGGAATTGTTTTTCATTACCTGCCTGTCAAAGAATGCCATGATCAGGGAGATTTTTGGGTGTAGCGAGCTATTCATTTGAACATAATACAACCTGTATCCATATATATACACCGAGAGTTTTAACGGTTTATTTGAGTTTTTGAGTTATTATGTTAGTTTTAATTGTTTACAATTGTTTATAAATTTATTATTTTAGAAAAAAATGATTATTACAGCTTTAAAAATCAATAAAACCCATATTGTAGTTTATAATATGGCGCAAAGATAAAATTTTACCTGTATCCATACTCCCTTTTCGCTTTCATCAAATCCCCTATTTTTGTAGAAGTCAGGAGTTCAAAAACGATCAGCAGCAAGAACATGATAAAAAGAGTGAACGCCGCGGCATGCGCGCCTTTAATGACCGCGATGACAGCAGCGATAAGCGGCGCAGCAACCGTCCCGAGCACACCAGACAGGTGCATGAGCGCCCTCTGTTTGCCCGAAGCCTTCAGATATGAGACCTGGTCTATCCGAAGGGTAGGCTCAACCTTCGCAGGTCCGTTGAGATAATAATGCGTGTACCTGATGCCAAAAAGTGCGCCAGTTAAATAATGTGCAAGCGGGTGCAGGGTTGTCATCAGCGCAAAGGCGCTAATGTAGAGTATCCATTCTGAGTTGATAAGGAAAACCATGGCAAGGACAGCGATCGTAGCAGCGCCCTCGAGCAGATTCCCCAGGGGCACGCCCAGAGTGAACCGCACCGTTTCACTGAACCTTTTCCGGCTTAGCTCTTCAAGCTCTTCCAGCAAACTGTCATCGTTTATCTTTTCTCTCTTTATACTATCGACAACTTCGCGAAATACCTTCACGCTGTAGTTTGTTTTTAGAGCGTTGATATTATTTTTTAACTCTTCATACCTCATTAAATTCTCATCTCCATTGGCTTTTCATGCCTCATGAACCACTCGCGCTGCGCCAGTGGAGAGGGGGGTTAATTTTTCGTATTTTCTGAATTGATCATAAAAGGGTGTTAATTTCAATTTGAAGGTTTGAGCGCCTGTATGTTCTAACCACCCGATATGTTCTGCTTTTTTCACGAATATAAGTTCTTGTTCCCATGGAGCAAACCATTCCCTAAATTCTCTTTCATTAAGATCGAGAGTCATCGTGATTATCCATTAACCCCTTACAGTTATTACAATATCCCTGCTCTCAAGCACCTTCCCGTCGTATATCACCTGGGCACGGGTCTGGTATTTCATCTCCTTCCCTGCTGCCAGATATGCTTTGAAATCCACTATCTTGAAACCCGAATCTTCTCCAGGCCGCAGCGCGCCCAGATCGTAACTCCCGCTCTCGTTGCTGAACTTCACGTATTGCTTATCAGATGAGTTCAGGTTGAAGCGGACGAATGGATGAATGACAGAGTTGCCGTTATTGGTAACGCGCACCATTACCTGTGCGTTCTCCCCGCTTTTCACTGTCACGTCCTGCGGTTTAATATCAAAGGTTGAACTGGCTGATGGAATATTGTCTTTGGATAAACATCCAGCAAAAAGGATCGATGCTATAAGGAGCAGAACAACTGCTATTTTAGTTGTCATTTACCCTCCTCAGGTGTTCGCAGTTCCCTGCCACGATCTTCTCAAGTTTCCCTTCACCCGTCTCAAGGATAAGCGCGCCTTCGCTGTCCACCCCGATAGCTTCACCGTATATGCTTCGCGCCTGTGTCGTGATCTTTACCCACTCACCGATAGTTGCAGACATAATTCTCCACTCTTCCATAATGGACGAAAACCCCTCTTTCTGGAATTTCAGGTAAAGAACCTCAAGCTCTGAAAGCAGCCTCTGCACGAACTCAACGCGGTTAATATCATGTCCAAGCTCGTTTTTAAGCGATGTGGAACTGTCCCTGATATCCCCTGGGAATGTTTCCATATCCACATTGGCATCTATGCCCATCCCAACCACAACATATTGTATCGAGTCCATTTCAGCCCCGATCTCAGTAAGTATGCCGCATACCTTCTTACCATTTATGAGCACATCGTTAGGCCATTTTATTTTTGCGGGAAGCCCGTAGCTGCGGATCGTCTTTGCAACAGCCACACCTGCTAGAAGCGTTATTCTCGGAGCATGCTGCGGCTGCATCCTGGGTTTGAGCACCACAGAGAGCCATATCCCGCCTTCAGGAGATAGCCATTTCCGCCCCAACCGTCCGCGCCCTCCGGTCTGGGCTTCAGCTATGACCACAACCCCCTCGTCGACCGAACCTGCCATCTCACGGGCAAGTATGTTCGTGCTTTCAGTTTCCTTGAAATAGTGGATGTTCTTCCCTATCACACGGGTCTTTAGCCCTGCTTTTATTTCTGCCTGGGTAAGTACATCTGGCGACCCTGCGAGCATGTACCCCTCCTTTGTTGACGATTCTATCATATATCCTTCATCTTTATTCAATATAAGATTCTCAAGTATCTTATCTTTTATTGTGCCTTTTTTTTCTCTGACACTCATTTCCTCTCACCGGCGCTAATATAAGCCCCGACGGCAGCAGTGATCGCTGCAACCTTCTTATCTTCCACGCCAAGAGCAGAAGCCAGGGTGGCTCCCTTCTCTTTTTCAGATTCTATCACCTTTTCCACATCTGCGATTATGTTGTGGTCATCGATGAAATGCGTGGTCAGCTCACCCCTCTTGAAATATTCGTTGTTCATCACAGCCTTGTGGAATGGTATGTTGGTAGTCACGCCTACTATGATATATTCATACAAAGCCCGTTTCATGCGAGGGATAGCCTCGCTCCTGTCCCTTCCCCATACCGTGAGCTTTGAAATCAGTGAATCGTAATAAGGAGTTATGGTATATCCTGTATGCACACCGCTGTCCACCCTGACGCCAGGACCTCCGGGAGAACGATATCTCCTGATCTTTCCGGGTGATGGAGTAAAGTTGTTCAAAGGGTCTTCTGCATTGATGCGGCATTCGATCGCCCAACCTCGCTGCTGGATATCTTCCTGTCTGTCGGTCAATTTCTCACCGGACGCCACGGTCAATTGCTCTTTAACAATGGAGATCCCTGTTACTACCTCAGTTATAGGGTGCTCGACCTGGAGCCTTGTGTTCATCTCAAGAAAATAATAGTCACCTTTTGAATAAAGGAACTCTATCGTCCCTGCATTAGTATAATCAATAGCTTTGGCGGCTTTCACTGCATCAGCGCCCATTCTCTCTCTCAATTCAGGCGTCATCACTGGCGAAGGAGACTCTTCTATCAATTTCTGGTGCCTTCTCTGGATAGAGCATTCGCGTTCACACAAATGGATAGTGTTGCCGAATGAATCTGCAAGTATCTGGAATTCGATATGACGCGGCTCTTCCAGATATTTTTCTATAAAGACCGTGGCGTCCCCGAATGAAGATTTGGCAACCCTCCGGGTTGATTCGATGGTCTGGAGAAGCTCTTCTTTTTTTCGTACCACTTTCATGCCGATACCGCCCCCGCCTGACGAAGCTTTCACTATTACCGGATAACCGATCGATTCTGCAATATCAAGCGCCTTATCATGATCGGAAATTCCTCCATCGCTTCCCGGTATGACCGGAAGACCGGCTGCTTTCATGACCTTTTTTGATTCGATCTTGCTCCCCATGCTCCTGATAGCATCGCCTGTGGGGCCTATGAACGTTATTCCTTCCTTATTGCACCTGTCAGCAAAATCAGGGTTCTCAGCAAGGAAACCATACCCTGGATGAATACCTTCTGAACCAGTTCTATGTGCAATATCCAGGATCTTGTCCATGTTCAGATAACTCTCGCTGGCTGGCGCAGGACCGATATGGTATGCTTCATCTGCATATTTTGCAAAAAGGGCGTGCTTATCAACATCTGAATACACAGCAACTGTTTTTATGTCAAGCTCCCTGCATGCACGCATTATGCGTATTGCTATTTCACCCCGGTTCGCGATCAGGACTTTACTGAACATGGTTCACCCTATGATTAGCAGCGCATCACCTGCGCTCACAGTGCTCCCTTCTTTTACGAATATATCCAACACTTTCCCTCCATGCGGGGCATGTATGTTGTTCTCCATCTTCATGGCTTCAAGAACCACCACAACATCGCCCTTGGCAACGTTGTCACCCTTCTTAACCTTTATCTTGAGTACCATGCCCTGCATGCTGGCAGTTATTGCACCGTCCATCTTTTTAGGGCTCTCCTGTCCCGGCGCAGAGCTGACAGACAAACCGCCGCCTGCGGACAGTATCTTCACATTGAACTCGTCCCCGTCCACTTCTACCCTGAACTCTGTGGGCATCGGGACAGCCTTTCCATTGCCTGTTTTCGGGGGTTCAAGAGCCTCTTCCCTTGTCTCTCCTCGCAAGAATTTTGGGGCTATCGCAGGATACAGCGCATAGGTGAGTATGTCCTCAGGTTTCTTTACTATTCCGAGATCTTGCGCCTCTTTCGTTGCCCTGTCCAGTTCTGGCGGCAGCAGGTCTGCGGGACGAACTGTAATGGGTTTATCGTCACCAAGAATTTTTGCGAGTATCTCTTTGCTGATGGGGGCAGGAGTGCGTCCGTACAGTCCTTTGACATAATCTCTTACCTCTTTCGGCACGACCTTGTAGCGCTCGCCCATCAATACGTTAAGCACTGCTTGTGTTCCTACTATCTGGCTTGTCGGGGTGACGAGCGGGGGATAGCCAAGTTCCTCGCGAACCCTTGGCATCTCAGCCAGCACGGCTTCGTATTTATCAAGCGCGTTCTGCTCTTTTAATTGTGATACAAGATTTGAGAGCATGCCTCCAGGTATCTGGTATTTCAATACGTTTGTGTCTATCCTTTCTGATATGGGGTCGAGTATGCCGCGGTATTTTTCTTTGATATCCTCAAAATATTTTTTTATTTCTGTGAGAAGGCTAAGGTCAAGACCCGTATCGTAAGGTGTGCCCTGAAGCGCTGCCACCGTGGTCTCGGTTGGCGGCTGTGATGTGCCCCATGCAAAAGGGGAGAATGCGGTGTCCAGGATATTCACTCCTGCCTCGCATGCGAACATGTAGCTCATTGGAGCCATTCCGCTTGTGCAGTGAGAGTGCAGGTCAATCGGGATACTTATCTCTTCTTTCATGGCTTTTATTAGGTCAAAGGCATTCTTTGGCGATATGAGACCTGCCATGTCCTTTATGCACAGGGAGTCGCATCCCATTTCCTCAAGCTCCTTTGCCATTTTGACATATAGCGGGATAGTATGAACAGGGCTTATGGTGTAGCATACGGTCCCCTGCACATGGGCGCCAACACGCTTTGCTGTTTTGATGGATACTTCCATGTTTCGAATGTCATTCACTGCATCGAATATCCTGAAAATGTCAACACCAGATTCAGCCGCATGTTCCACGAATTTTACAACTATGTCATCTGAATAATGCCTGTAGCCTACGAGGTTCTGACCGCGAAGGAGCATCTGAAGAGGGGTTTTCTTGATGGTCTTTTTGAGTGCGCGAAGCCTGTCCCATGGGTCTTCGTTCAAATAACGTATTGAGGAATCGAATGTGGCGCCGCCCCATACTTCAAGTGAGAAGAATCCTATTTCGTCCATCTTCCCGGCTATGGGAAGCATATCCCTTGTCCTCATGCGGGTCGCTATGAGGGACTGGTGGGCGTCGCGAAGGGTCGTGTCTGTAAGTTTTACTTGTGGCATATCTCTGTGGGCTTAATGGGTTGCTGTGTTATTTAATTTATGGTATTATTCACACTTACCTGAGAAGAAGCCATTTCCATAACGGCATATATATTATTTCTTTATTTTCAATTTTTTCTTCGTCTTCAAAGTCTTCTGTTATTATGAGACCGCTCTTCAGGTTGAACTCTTCCATTGCCCTGACCAGACCTTTGACTTCCCTTTCCTTTGTTCCCATGTCAGACAGATCCTGGCAAACCTGTATCAATTCAGTCACCTTCAGACCATCTTTAACCAGAAAATCAACTTCCCTGCCAGACTGGTCTTTCCAGTAATAGATCTCTGTTCCTGGCTCAAAGGACTGTCTTATTTTTAATTCGGTGGCGACGATGTTCTCCATAAGTTTCCCAGAATTTTTCGTAAACCGAAAACCGATGGCATTCGATAAACCGCTATCGATCGAATATACTTTTCTTTGGGCTTTTTCCTGCTCTTTCATTGAGAAAGAGAATTTTGTTATGAAAAAAACGAGACATGCTGTTTGCAGGTATTCGGAAAATCTGTCCACAGTTGCATGCGGGATGTTCAGGAAAGAGGAGACCTTATGAAAACTCACAGGCGATGCGATATTCGTAAGATAAAATTTTGATAATGTTTTAATTTTTCCCCTTTCCCTTATATTGAACCTTTCAATTGTATCTTTTGTGATTATGGTATCAAAATAACCCAGCAGTATCCTTTTTTTCTCAGTTGAGAGAGCAACTTCGGGGAAACCTCCGTATTCCATATATTCATCAAGCGCTCTTTTTATCTCAACCCTTTTTGCCAGGATTTCAAGTTCAGTGGCTACAGGAAGCCCTTTGAATTTTAAGAACTCCTTAAATGAGAGCGGATAAGCAAAAAAGGTTATGTTCCTGCCTGTCAGCAAGGTAGCAAGTTCAGCGCTCAGGAGCTTTGATGATGAGCCGGAAATAATGATCTTTGCTTCTTTTCGCTCATGAACGCCCCTGGCGAAGCGCTCCCATTCCGGGACATTCTGGACCTCATCCAGGAAAATGAATGGCTTCTTTGTGGGTTTTACTTTTTCAAGATAGGTATCATAAATGTCCCTGAGGAGCTTTAGATCTCGCTGGATGAATCTTTCATCTTCAAAATTCACTATAAGCGTGCTCGTGTCGCCGCCCAGTTCCTTTGCAAGCTGCCTTATTATCGTGGATTTACCGCTTCTCCTGATGCCTGCTATGCATACGATCTGGTTCGTTTCCGTTATCAGCGGGATGAGCTTGTTTATGTAGTCATCCCTTTTGAAGCCTGTATCTATCTCTTTTGCCCAGAAGTTCCAGTCAGAGAGGATCTCCAGGAGTTCTTCTTTTCTCATGATGGATTATATGTGAGGCAAATATTTAAGATTTTGCCTTATATGGAAGGCATGGTATCAAGAACTTTTGCGAAACCTTTATTTCAATGGCTTTTTTGCGTCAGCCCCTTCACAACCGCCTTTATCTCCTCCATTCCTGCATCCGTCTTGAACGATATCCCGGTAAAATGAGTACGCGATGCCTGAAAACCCTTCTCTCTAAGAGCAAGTATCAGTTGATCCGTCGGCATCGCCGTAATGCCCAGCGACTTGCACAGCTTGTGATAATCGTAATGCATCGGTACATCCAGCTCATCCCTGCACGCTGCAATCAGCTTCTCGGCGCCCTTAAATTCCCGCTTCCTTACCTCATCAAGCACCTGCCCGCAGAACTCCCTGTCATGCAGCCTTCCGAGCCACAGCGGTCCAGCCAGCGATGTGGTCTGTCCGCACACTGGACATTTTTCCTCCATATGCACCGCAAGCCCGGATTTCCAGTTCCTTTCGCCGCAATTGAAACAGTGTGAAACAAAGCCAATGTTCTTCAGGCACTCATCCGCTTTATTTATCCCCTTTTTCACAGCAGCAAAGATCCTTACGTAATGCGCCGAAGCGTAAGAGAGCAGCGGGGTCATGGATTTATCATATTTAGCAAGCGTCCTTGCCGCGGCGCCCATGAGCATACGCACTCCCATCTCAGGATAATACTCGGTCTTCAGGGGCACAGCAGCATAGTTCCTGATACCCGCTTTCTTATGCGCTCCGCAAAGAGGCGCCGTGTCCGTTGCTGTGATGCACAGAAGGCGTTTTGTGGAGAAGCATGCAGCGTCAAGGAAGGGGGCTGG